>Ga0098061_1001699_pt1 | contig 10616 bp, 15 predicted proteins | sample 22_taG_FD_92579 | JGI IMG/M metagenome (GOLD analysis project Ga0098061, IMG submission 92579) | Marine viral communities from the Subarctic Pacific Ocean - 22_ETSP_OMZ_AT15343 metaG | ecosystem: Environmental > Aquatic > Marine > Oceanic | place: Subarctic Pacific Ocean | collected 2015-01-20 | reverse complement strand
CTTAAATAAAAGTATAGACCAAACTACAAAAAGTAATAAAGATTTACACGCTTCATTTGAAGAAGTCTACGGTGAAATAAAACCGTTAACTGCTGAAATGGGTGAAATGGAAGACCGTCTTTACCAAATGGCAAAAGCTGGTGAACAGAACACACAAGAATTTAAAGACTTATTAAAAGAAGTTGGTAAATATAGAAAGGTACAAATTGAAACAGACTTAGCGGTAGATAACGCTGCAGGTACTATGTCTCAAAAACTTGGTGGTGCTTTACAAGGTGCAGCAAGTGGTTTTGCTTTAGTTCAAGGTGCTATGAATTTATTTGGTACTGAATCGGAAGAAGTTGAACAAGCACTTTTAAAAGTAAATTCTGCTATGGCACTTGCTGAAGGTATTCGAGGTGTTCAAGAATTTACTACGAGTTTTGGTTTAGCAAGTAAGGCTACAAAAGGTTATACATTAGCTCAAAAGGCTTTAAACCTGGTTTTAAAAGCTAATCCATTAGCTTTAATTATTACCGCAGTAATAGCTTTAATTGGTTACTTTGCAACATTTACAGACGCTATTGATGTAGTAATTGACGGCTTAAAAGCAATGAGCGACTGGTTAGGAATAACCGATTTTGAAGCAGAAGAAGCAGCAGAAAAGCGTGTTCAAGAAGCTGAAACCCAAAAAAAAATACAAGAAGCAGAACAGAAAAGAGCTGAAAATTTACATAATTCTAAAATGTCTGACCTTGACAATGAAATAGCATTAGCAAGGGCACAAGGTAAAGACACAACTAAATTACAAAAGCAAAAAATTGCTGAAATATTAAAAGTAAAAAAAGCAAAGTTAGCCGAGTTAGCAGTAGATGAAGCAATAGTAGAACAACAAAAACAGATTTTAATAGGAATACAAGCAAGAGGAGGAACGGCAGGACAATTGGCAGGAGGATTATTAAAAGAACTTGATAAAAGACAGGCAGAAGCAGACAAATTAAAAGCAGAAATTAAAAAACTTGAAACCGATTTAAAAATTGTAGATATTGAATTTGAAAAAGCAAAATCAAGTTCATCAAGTTCAAATACTAAAAAGCAAATGATTAGTGATTTAGAATTTGAAAGAAAAATACAAGACTTAAAACTTAGTCAATTAGAAAAAACTACTGAAAACGAAATAAAAATACTTAAAGTAAAGTATGATAGAATTATAGAAGATACTAAACTAAATGAATCACTTAAAGAAGAACAAAAGACTGCTATAATAATTGAACAAGAAAAAATACGTGACAATGAAATAAATGCAATTAGACAAAAATCTAATGAAAAATTATTAACATTAGAAACAAAGTCAATAGAAGAAATAAAACCAATAACAGAACTTAAACTACAAGAACAAAAAGAATACTACGACAAGGTAGATGAAATAGCTGCTAAAAGTGGACTTAAAAGAAAAGAAGTAGAAGAAGAATTAAAGAACGCTTCTTTTAGTATAGCAAAAGACACGCTAAGTTTAGTAAGTGAATTAAACAGTTTATTTGCTTCTGAAAATGAAGAAAACGCAGAAAAAGCATTTAAGATAGATAAAGCAACAAAGTTAGCAAGTGCTACAATAGCTGGTGTACAAGCAACAATAGAAGCCTTTAAAACTGCAAGTGCTTCACCTATAAGTATTGGTTTTCCAGCTTACCCTTTTGTACAAGCTGGTCTTGCTGGTTCATTTGCTGCAGTTAATATTGCAAAAATAGCCAAGTCAAAATTTCAAGGTGGTGGTGGTGCTGGTGAATTAGACACTGGTGGCGGTGGCGGTGCTGGTGCAACGGCAACACCAACTGCACAATTTAATGTAGTCGGTGATAGTGGAATTAACCAACTTGCAGAATTACAAAACCAAAAACCTACACAAGCTTTTGTCGTATCAAGTGAAGTGACTACTGCACAAAGTTTAGACCGTAATAGAGTACAAAACGCAACACTTTAAATAATTTTAGTTATATAGATATGAAAATAGTTGAACTAATTTTAAACGAAGAAGACGATAACGCTGGTATAGACTGTGTAAGTCTTGTTGCCAAACCAGCAATAGAATCTGATTGGGTAGCACTTAAAAAACACGAAGTACAATTAAAGACCATAAACGAAGACAAGCGTTTGCTAATGGGTGCTGCTTTAATTCCTAACAAACAAATTTACAGACGTAACGAAAAGACGAATGAAGAATATTATATATTTTTTAGTAAAGATACTGTACGCAAAGCAAGTCAACTATTCTTAAAAGAATCTAACCAAAACAATGCAACAATAGAACACACTAAAAAAATTGAAGGAATGTCTGTTGTTGAAAGTTGGATAAAAGAGGGTGAACAAGACAAAAGCAATTTATATGGTTTTGACGCTGAACCTGGAACTTGGTTTATTACTATGAAGGTAGACAACGAAGAAATTTGGAACAAAGTAAAAGACGGTGAAATAAAAGGTTTCAGTATAGAAGGTTATTTTGCAGAAAAAGTAGAAGCAAGTAAAGAACTAACTAACGAAGAAATATTAGAAGAAATAAAATCATTATTTAAAAAGTAAAAAATGAATACTACAAAAACAGTTTTCAATAAACTATACAGTAAAAAGACGGAATTAGAAACGCATAAAGTTGAATTGGGTGGTTTATCTTCTGAAATTACTGAAGGTTATCAAGAAGGTTTTGAAGCTTTAGAAAAAGCTATAAAAGAAATTCAAAGTATAGATACTTCTAAAATTAAAAGCCATTTAAAGAAGTCAAGGTTAGAACACGGAGTAGTTATATCTAAATTTGATAAAATGAAAAAATTATCTAAAGAGTTAGGAATACCTGTTCCTAAACCTGTATCTAAGGCAGGTAAATTAGCTGAAAAAATGACTAAAGAATGGGAAAAATGGAATGCTATAGCTGACAAATTAGAATCATTATCAAAATAAATAAATGCACAAGCCTAAAAAAAGACGAACCAGAAAAAACGCAACACCAAGTAAAACTTCACCTAAAGGTGGTAGGCGTGGTTGTTTATGTGAAGACAATACTTACCACGTAGACTGTTGTGATGGCACAATACACGCACAAGGAATAGGTAAAATTTAATCTTAAACGCAACAAAAATAAATTAAATAGTTAATAAGTTATGAATACACAAAAATCTGTTTACAATCGTTTATTCTCTAAAGTAGAAAAAACAGAATTAGAATCACAAAAAGTAGAATTAGCTTTAATTGATAATTTTAAAAAACACGAATCAGCTATAAAAAAAATAGTTGAAAAAAGTCAAAAACAAAAAGAAAAATTAAATAATACTTTTGACCAAGTAAAAACACAAAATAATCAATTAATTAAAGACGGATTAGCTGAACTTGATAAAGCTTATGATGAATTAAAAAAGGTTTCAAAAATAGCAAATGATTTAGGTATACAAGTCCCAAGTGAATTTGAAACAATAATGTCAAAAATGGAAAAACAAGTAAATAAAGATATTGAAGTTCCTTCTATTAATTCTATACCTTACAAATAAATGCACAAGACAAATTAAAAAGCTTAAATAAAATAAAAAAAATGAATACAACTGAAATTTTAACCAAGATAAAAACACTTTTAGGTGTTGAAAGCGAAGAAGTAAGACTTGCACAAATGAAACTTGAAGACGGTTTAACAATCGTAGAAAGTGATTTTGAAGAAGGAGCATCAATTGAAATAGTAACAGAAGACGGAAAAGTAAGTATGCCAGTAGGTGACTACACACTTGAAGACGGAAGAATGGTAGTAGTTAAAGAAGAAGGTCTTATAGCTGAAATTAAAGAAGCTAAAGAAGAAGAAGAAGAAACTACTGAAGAAGTTACTGAAGAAGAAGCGAAGACTGAAGAAAAAGAAGAATACGCTGAAGAAACTAAAGCACCTAAAAAAGTAATTGAATCAATTACTAAAGAATCTTTCTTTTCTGAAATCGAAAAGCTTAAAGAAGAAAACGAATCTTTGAAGAAAGAACTTGAAGGTTTAAAATTAAGTTCAGTTGAAAACACGGAAGTAAAAGAAACTGAAAATACTGAAGTAGAACTTTCTACTGAAGAAGAACCAAAACCAATAGTACACAATCCAGAAAACAAAGAACGTGTAAACTTAGGTAGAAAAATATCACCTAACAGACAACGTACTATAATGGATAGTGTCTATGATAGAATTGCAAATAAAAATAATTAATAATTAAAATTTAAACAAATGGCTAATACCCTAACTGGAAGCACTTATGCTGGTGAATTTGCTGGTGACTATGTCGCTGCAGCTCTCCTATCTGCTCCAACACTTGAAAAAGGTTTAATTACTGTTTTACCTAACATACACTACAAAAGAGTGATGAAAAAAATCAGTACAACTGGAAGCGTTCTTGTGAATGCAACTTGTGACTTTGACCACAATATGGATGTTGATGTTGCTGAAAGAGTTTTAACTCTTAAAGAATTACAATCTAATGTTCAACTTTGTAAAAAAGACTATCACCAAGACTGGATAGCTACACAAGCTGGTTATTCTGCTTTTGAATCTTTACCTGGAAACTTTAAAGATTTTATGATAGCACACGTAGCTGGAATGACTGCTGCAAAAATTGAAACTAACATTTGGGAAGGTGCAGTTGCTTCTTCAGGTCAGTTTGACGGTTTAGTTACTTTAGCATTACTTGACGGTGATGTAGTAGATGTAGCTTCACACGCTGCGGTTACCGCTGCAAACGTAATTGACAAATTAGGTTCTATTGTAGATGCTATTCCTAACACCGTTTACGGTTCAGAAAGCTTAAAAATCTATGTTTCAAGAAACATTGCAAAAGCGTATGTAAGAGCTTTAGGTGGTTTTATCGCTGCTGGAGTTGGTGCAAACGGTACTGACAACAAAGGTACTCAATGGTTCGGTAACGGAACTTTATCTTTCGACGGTATTCCAGTAGTAGTAGCTAACGGAATGTCTGACGATACTGCAATGGCTGCTGAATCTACAAACCTATTCTTTGGTTGTGGTTTACTTTCAGACATTAATCAAGAAGTTAAATTTATTGATATGTCAGAAATTGACGGTTCACAAAATTGCAGAATTGTTATGAGAATGTCTGCTGGTGTTCAATACGCTATTGGTTCAGACGTAGTTCTTTACCACTCATAAGACTAATTAACTGAGGGGTGTAAAAACCCCTCTTATTTATAAACTTTTTAAAACTTAAAATATGTCGTGTGATATTATAGCTGGAAGAACGGAACAATGTAAAGATAGTGTTTCTGGAATACACAATATTTATATGGTCAATTACGGTGATGTGGACTTTACTGCACTAAACCAATATGGTACTGGTGACAACACAGACCAAATTGTTTCTGTACAAACAGACGGTTTGACATTTAGTATTTATAAGTTTGAACTAAAAGGTAATAACTCATTTGAACAAGCTATTAATAGTAGTCGTGAAAATGGTACTACATTTTTTGAGCAGACGCTAACAGTTCAACTTAAAAGACAAGATGTTAAATCTACAAAGAACGTAAAACTAATTTCTTATGGTAGACCAAGAATTATTGTACATACAAGAGGTGACCAATTTTTCTTAATGGGCTTAGACCAGGGTTGTGACGTTTCTGCTGGTTCAATCAGTTCAGGAAGTGCTTTAGGTGACTTTAACGGTTACTCTTTAACATTTACTGGAATGGAAGAATTACCAGCAAACTTCATTAACTGTACTAATGAAACTGAATTAAAACTATTGTTACAAAACGGTGCTGGTGGTACTGGTTCTTGTACAATTGTAACTTCATAAAAAGACACACTTTTCCTTTACTTTATACTTGTGTTAAGGGGGTTATTTCGGTAACCCCTTTTTTTATTAGAAACAAAAACACGAAATATAGTTATATAGGTATGGTTATACTAACAACTTCTACTGGGGCTCAATCTTTTATATTTATACCACGTAATAAAACGTATGACGGTCTTTACTTAACAGACGAAAGCACAAACGTAACTACACAAATTACAATTAGTTCAAACGCAACTAATGACTATTACGAAACTATTACTGCAACCTTTGTAGTAGCTTCACCAAGCTTTACTTTAAAAGAAGGTAGGTTTTATACTTTTGAAGTACGTAATGGATCAACAGTAGTTTATAAAGGTAAAATATTCTGTACAGACCAAGCAGTAAGTTCTTATAGTGTAAACCACAACACGTACACACAACACAGTACAACTAATGATTTTATAATGTATGAATAATAACAATCTACACGTATTAAATTTAAGTGCTTACGAAGCACCCGAAGTAGTTGAAAACAACAAAAACAACTATGTAACGTATGGTACTAATAACGACTATTACGACTTTCTTATAGAAAGGTATAAAAATAGTGCTACTAACAATGCTATTATAAACAATATAAGCAAGTTTGTATTCGGTAAAGGTTTGAATGCTACTGATGCTTCTAAAAAGCCAAATGAGTATGCTCAACTTATTACTTTATTAGATAAAGACGAACTAAAGAAAGTAATACTTGATTTTAAAATGTTAGGTCAAGCAGCGTTCCAGGTACATTATTCTAAAGACCGTAAAAAAATTGCAAAGGTTTATCATATGCCTATACAATTAATTGCACCAGAAAAGTGTGATGAATACGGAAATATCAAAGGTTATTATTATTCTGACAATTGGAAGGACACTAAAAAATTTCCACCTAAAAGAATTTCTGCTTTTGGAAGTTCAAAAGACGAAGTAGAAATATTATGTTTTAAAAATTACACGGTTGGAATGAAATATTTTGGTTGTGTAGACTATGTTGGTGCTTTATCTTATTGCACACTTGAAGAAGAAATTTCAGACTACTTAATAAACGAAGTTCAAAATGGTTTTAGTGGTACTAAAGTAGTAAACTTTAATAATGGAATACCAACTGAAGAACAACAAAACATAATTTCAAATAAAGTAATGTCAAAGCTTACTGGTTCACACGGTCAAAAAGTAATAGTTGCTTTTAATAGTGATGAAACAAGCAAGACAACAATAGATGACATACAACTAAATGACGCACCAGACCACTACACTTATTTAAGTGAAGAATGTCTACGTAAAATAATGTTAGGTCACAATGTAACTTCACCTTTATTATTTGGAATTGCAAACGCAAATGGCTTTAGTTCTAATGCAGACGAATTACGAAATAGTTCTATCTTATTTGAAAACTTAAATATAAAACCAATGCAAGGCGTTATAATAGACGCTATCAATAAAATATTAGCTTACAATGGTATTGCATTAAACTTATATTTCAGGACTTTACAACCTTTAGAATTTAAAGATTTAGACGGTTACAAAGATGCTGAAGAAAAAGAAGAAGAAACTGGTTACAGTTTTAGTAAAGACGGTGAAACAAAAGAATTTAATTTAGAAGAATTAATAGACGAAATTGGTGAAGATGTGCCAAGTGACTGGCTACTAATAGACGAATCAAAAGTAGACTATGATAATGAAATAGAATTAGACGAAATTATAGCAAAAGCTAACAAAAGTAGCGAAGATAAAAGCACATTATCAAAGATATATAAGTTTGTTACACAAGGTATAGCAAGACCAAATGCGAAAAGTAGACAAGATATAGAAGTAGACGGTATTAAATTTTATACAAGATACAGATACAAAGGTGAACTACGAGATAATACAAGGGATTTTTGTTCTAAAATGTTAGAAAAAAAGAAAATATATCGTAAAGAAGATATAATGCAAATGAGAACTAAACCAGTCAATCCAGGTTGGGGTAGAAGTGGTGCTGATACTTATTCAGTATGGTTGTATAAAGGTGGTGGTTCTTGCAGACATTTTTGGCAGCGTGAAGTGTACGCACAATTTACTGACGCACCAGGTTTGAATATTAAAGACCCACGTGTAAAACCTAAAGCAACTGACGCTTCTATAAAAAAATTAGAAAAATATGGCTACTATACAAACAAAGGTAAAATGATGAATGGTGACCAAGTAGCACAAAAACCAAGAACTATGAGAAATAGAGGTTTTATAAAACCAAGAAATTTTACAACACCAGTAAACGACTAATATGGCAAACGTACTTTTAATATCAAGAAACGACATAACACGCTATACTGCTTTAAATGGTAATGTAGACCAAGATAAGTTTTTGCAGTTTATTTATATTGCACAACAAATTCACATATTAAATTACTTAGGTACAGACTTACTTGAAAAGGTAAAAAGTGATATTGCTGCTGGTTCTTTAACTGGTAACTACCAAACACTTGTAAACACCTATGTCAAACCAATGTTAGTACACTATTCAATGGTTGAATACTTACCATTTAGTACGGTGTCTATTTCAAATAAGGGTGTTTTTAAACATAGTTCAGAAAATGCAAGTGTAATAGACCAAGACGAATTAGAAAAGCTTATAGAAGCAGAAAGAAAAATAGCAGAAAATTACGCTTTACGTTGTGTAGATTATTTATGTAACAATAGCACATTGTTTCCAGAATATACTTCAAACACGAATGAAGACGTAAACCCACAAAGGGGTGTAAATACTGGTAATTGGTATATATGAAAAAAACACGGAAAAGTAAACCAAAAGAAATTAACATATTAAAGTTAAAAAAATACTTAAAGCAAAATGGCAGAAAAGAAAATAAGTCAATTAACAAGTAAAGGTACTTTTTTAGAAGATACCGATTTATTTATTATAAGTAAGTCTGACGGTTCTGGTGGCTATGATACAAAGTATTTAACTGGCACAGAATTAAGACAATTAGAACTTAATAAAGAAGGTGCAAGTTACACTTTAGTTTTAGCAGACTTAAACCGACTTGTTGAAATGGAAAATGGAAGTGCTAATAACTTGACTATTCCGCCAAATAGTTCTGTTGCTTTTCCAGTTGGTAGTATAATATATATTAGTCAATTGGGTGCAGGACAAACAACTTTAGTTGCTGGTAGTGGTGTTACTTTACGTTCAAGCGGTGGTAAAACTAAACTTGCAGCTCAATACGCTATGTGTAGACTAATTAAGAGAGGAACTAACGAATGGTATTTAAGCGGAGATATAACAACTTAAAAATAAAATTATGGCGGTAACAAATGGCTGGGGGCAAGGTGTTGAAAATAACACAATAGAATGGGGAAAAGGTTCTACCAATAACGCAAATAATTGGGGTTCTATTTATGGATCAAGTGCTGCTGGTGACACACTTTTAAGTGGTGCAAGTTTTTCTAATACACGTTCTATTGATTTAGACGGTACAGACCAATATATGAATACTGGAAGTTTTACTTCATTTGACGGTCAAGATAAGTTTAGTGTTTCTATGTGGTTAAAAATGCCAAGTAGTGGTGGTGGTTATGTTTTAGCTAAAAACCATAGTAGTTCATATTGGGCTAATAGATTTAATTTCTTTGTTGATGAAGGTAAAATAGAAGTTAATACAACACATTTAGCTTTTAGAAATACTGGTTTATCACTTGGAAATAATTGGATTAATGTAATTTTTGTTATTGATAGAACACAAGGAGTTGTTTTAAATAGGTGTAAAGTTTATGTAAATGGTAGTGTAATTGTAAATTCTGGAAATTCAAATTTTGGTACAATAGTAGCAGATAGTGAACCTTTATTAGTAGGAACAAGAACAGTAGGAACATCAAGCCCAGCTATAAACAATCCATTTGAAGGTGAAATAGACGAAGTTAGTTTATTTAATATAGCTTTAGATGCTACACAATGTTCTGCAATAGGTAGCACCACGCCAACTGATTTAACTGGTCACGCTGGTTTAATTAATTGGTGGAGATTTGAAGAAGGTTCTGGAACAAGTGTAGCAGACCAAGTAGGAAGTAATAACGGAACATTAATTAATTCACCAACTTTTAGTACAAACGTACCAACTTAAAAAAATGGAATATAACAATTTAACATACGCAACAATAAGTATTGATGACCTACCAAAAGTAGATTTTAACCAGGTAAGTCAAACAAGTATAGAAACTGTAAGACGTTCAGTAGATTTTACAATGTTTCTTTTAAGTTGGAATAAAACACCAGCTTTTATAGAAGATGAAAGTATTGTACCTATTGGACTTTATGACCATAAAGAAATTATAGAAATAATGAGGTCTAAAGAATGGCAAGAAAACGAAAGTGATGAATAAAAACCATATATATATATTTGGAATAATGGTATTTTGTAGTGCTATTTTAACTGGAACAAGCTTAATTTTAAATTCACCTTATTATAAAATGTTTGGTGGTGTATTATTAATAAGTTATACTGTTTTACAAATGTTGGTTGGTATAGAAAGAAATGATGAAGGAGAAAATATTTAACGTAGGATTAAAACAGTTTTTTAGCACACCGTATAGTGTTATATTAATTGCAGTAGTTTTTGCTTTTGTTTGGTTAGGTAAATATTTGCTAACTTCGAAAGAAAACGAAATAACGCAACACAAAGAAATGTTAAAAGAATGTGTAGAAGAACGTAAACACGATAAGTTACTTATGCAAGAAATGGTTTTTGAAAAGAAAAGAAATAAAGAACTTGAAGAATAATTAAAATGGAAAACAAGACTATTATAATCGTAGCTATAAT
>Ga0098061_1001698_pt1 | contig 10619 bp, 6 predicted proteins | sample 22_taG_FD_92579 | JGI IMG/M metagenome (GOLD analysis project Ga0098061, IMG submission 92579) | Marine viral communities from the Subarctic Pacific Ocean - 22_ETSP_OMZ_AT15343 metaG | ecosystem: Environmental > Aquatic > Marine > Oceanic | place: Subarctic Pacific Ocean | collected 2015-01-20 | reverse complement strand
TGTTCTTATAGTAGAGTCAATTGCATCAGTATATTGTTTTTGTTGCGCCATACTCTCCTTAAAACCTTTTAATGCTTTATCAATAGCAGCATCAATAGCTTTAGCTGGGCCTTTATTAAATTTGGGGGCTGAAGCATATGCTCCTACGATTAAGTTTCTATCTGACATAATTGTTATATTTGTTTAAATTCAACGTCTAATTTAGAATAATCAACTCTATCAAAGCCGTCGCTATGTTTAATGACTGCGTTTTGTGGGATTTCATCTGACATAACCCCTTGCCAAGTACCTTTCCCAAATATTTTATTAATATATTCAAAAGCATATATTTTTAATCCACTTGGGGAAGACCCTATTAGTTTTATATTTTTCTTAAGTCTTCTATCAGATATAAATCCACCGGCCACTGCATTTCCAACAGCCTTAGCACCACCAGCTGCAACATCTGAAATTCCACCAACTAATTGCTCTGTAGCAGCCGCCCTTGCTTCATCTGCTGCCGTTTTCCTAGATTGAGCCATTCCTAATAAAGTACTTTGTTTTTCATATTGCATTTTTTGAGCTTGAGTTTCCCCTGAAGCAATAGCCATTTGTCTTGAGCTTTCTCCTTGGGCCCCTAGCATTTGATTCCTTTGTTCTTGTTGCGCAATACCAGCGGACGCTTGTTGTGCAGCTTGTGCTTGGGAATTAGCTAAGCTTTGTGCTAATGCTGCAATACCACCACCACCAGCAGAAGCGGCTAAATTACTCATTATATTTGCTGAGCCTTGCGCTGTTTGTTGTGCAGCAAAATCTGCTGCTTGTGTATTTACAGTAAGATTTTGATAAGGGTTGGTTATATCTGCATAAGGGTTGGATACATCTAAATTTTGAAATTCTTGTTTTTCCCTTTTTAATTCTGCTCTAGCCCTTCTTTGTTCTCTTCTGCGTTTTCCACCGCCGAACAGACTGCCAATGGCTTTAACAGTCCCACCAACTGCTTGGCTAGCACCCTCAATCATGCCGGTTACGCTACTCATTGGATCCATATTCTTTTATTTTATCGTTATATTTATAATTACTTATTTGTGTTTAATTTTAACTGCTTATACTTACTTCTGAACCTACAGAGTATAGCTCTTTTGCTGCAGCACTAGTATTCTCCATGGTCACCTCCGCATAATACCCTAATAATCCTGATGTTTGCCATTCTGCATTTTTAACATAAAATACATAATATGCAGGGGATGATGCAGGGGCAGAACCTAAGCTTGTATAATCCGCAGATACAGTTGTTGATGTAATAGCTGTGACAGGACCAATCTTTGTACCAGAGGTGGCCTGAGGGGCAACATAATATAAATCATCCCCAACCTGCAAATCAACAGGAATTTCTCCTTCCACAAAAGTATACTGTTTAATATTATTTGCTAAATTAGCATTACTAGTCCAAGTTCCTATGCCTTGTGTATTGAAAGCTTTATAATCAAGATTAGTTTGATTTTCAGTTGATCCTTTTATATAGTTAAAAAATTTTCTTTCTTTTTCAACAAATGTACTTACCGACCCTACTTGCCCTTGGTCATCACCAGATAATAGTCCTGCTGTTTTTATTGTAGAACAAGTCCATCCAGGATCCCCTTCATAATTCAATGTTCTAAAGTTTTTCATATTAGCAGGTGCTTCATTAAATATAAAAGTTACTTTTGGTGTAGTGGTTACTCCATAAAAAGAATTATATGCCCCAACTTCATGTTCATATAATCTACCTTGTTTAAAAGTAAAATACCTATTATTCATGCTTAAACCACCTTCTTGTACAAACGCTTTTCTACTAACCCAACCATTTATAGGTTCAGAAAAAGATAATGTTGATGTAGTACTAGGAAGTGAAAGATTATATTGTTCTTTTTTTACATTATAAGACCCATGCATATATCCAGATTGAGCTGCTAAGTTATCCCTAAAATAATCTTTCATACCATACATTGATATTGCCTCCATACCGTCAGCAGAATGGCGTACTACAACTCCGTTATTTTTATCTACAAAATATCCACGATATGTAAAACTCGCAAAACTTTCAGGATTTGTACCTATACCATAATTTGAATTATAAGGTATTGATTGTCCTAACACCGCTGTATTGGATGTAACATTTGAATTTCCATCAGCATTAAATAAAGCATCCTTTTTTGTTAATATTTTTAATACTTTATCTTCACAATAAGCAATAATATCATTATATCTTGTATGTAGTAATTGTATACCACCGTATTCTGGATTTAATTCTTTTGTTATAGGTTCTGCAATAATAAATTGATTTAATCTATTTAAACCTGTTTTATTATTATATATTTGTGAAAATATTAATCCAGTTTTTAAATTTTCTTCTTGATAATTTTCTTCAAATATAGAAGACACCCTAACGCCTTTACCTAGTGCAGGAGCATTATAATCATCTCTTATTACAAATGATTCAACCCCATTCTCAAAGCTAAAACAATTATAATATAATAATGAATTTTCGTTACCATGGTTACTGGAGATGGTTAAATCCTCCTGAGTTTCATAATATAAATCAATATCTACATCGTCTTGTGGTTCAACTTCAAATATAGGTGGATTCGTGATATTTACTAAATCATCTTTACCAGGTTCAAATATAGTCATTTGGAAATTATCCGACTCTCCACTCCCGCTTCCACCCGTAAAATATTCCAAATTTTGTGCTAAATTTCTGTCTAATTTAACAGCATATACTCTTTCATCCCCTCCCGCACTATCAACGTCTCTATAATATACTGCTTCAATTTTATAATAATTATTATCATCTGGTTGATTAGCTGCAATTTGACCTGGTGATCTATCAAATTGTAAATAATTATCTTCTTTTAAGTTAACTAAAAATGGATGGGAAGAATACTTAGAAGTAGCACTATCATAATTTCTATCTGTTTCAATAGCAAAATGATAACCAGCTGATATAATAGATGAAGGGAAATTTGAGTATTCTCCAGATTCGCCCCAACCATCCCAGCCACCATCACTAGCATTCTGATTAGTTCCCCATGAGGCTGAATTTGTATTAGCTTTACCACCAAATCTCATTTGAAGGTGCCTAGGGTCATCATCGTCCGCCCCATCAAGTGAAATTGTACTTATCGCATCTAAATTTTCTGTATTTGTTGTACCTGCTAATTCTGTAATTAAATTTGTGTCTGCTTTTATCTTTAAAAAGAATCTTCCTTCAAATTCTGCTTTCCCGCTTTCATCTTTTTTATCAACCCCAACCAGAAATACCGCAGATCTTAAAGCGGTAGTATCAGGGTTAGCTGCATAATCCTCATATAATATAGTTACATCATTGCCAAATTCTTCTTTAAAATGAATTTCTATATCATCATTTTGTGCAAAATTAACTTCTTTTGATGCAACCTCATATACCTTTGATTCAGCTTCCCCACAAACAAATCTAACATATTTACCAGGACTTACAGCATCATAAGCATCTTTTGAAACACCGCGGTGGTCATCTCCATCCGGTGCTGCTGTAAATGTACTGGATGCAGAAGCAATTTTAGATTCACCTATTTTAAACATATCCCTAATAGTAATTCTATTCCTGTTGGGCACTGGTGTGGAACCAGGTTTTATTATTAATTGGTCTTCATCGATTTCAAAATCCCTACTAAAAGTAAAATACTCAGGCCTATATTCTTCTTTCATAGGCTTTGCTAAGAACTGTGGGGGAGATGTTAATTTATCTAATACTTTAAATTTATCTTCAATTTCAGAAACTTCATCACCAGTTTTCTTCTTTAATATTAATATATCATCAACCTTAACTTTATTTATTTCTGATGATGGAAATGATACATACATGTATCCTTGATCATCTTGATAAAAACTATCTGCACATAAATTATATGTTGTTGAAGATATTTCTTTTATAAAATACCTATAATTTGTTGCCCAACTTGGAGCAGATGAAGTTATTTTAGCAGTAAACTTAGTCATATTCTTAGCTTCGCTTTGCGGAACTTTTATAACCCCTGTTTTATCAGTTAACACGGGTGTTTGCCTACCATAAGTATCCATATATACAACCCCAAACTGATAAGATCTGTTTGATTTTATAGATTGTCTTTGTTTTCTTACTGTGTCTAATGTTGAAGCTATATATCTGTTTTTTACTTTTATATCAAAAGTTACAGGAGCTACAGGTAAATCAAATTGATGTGTATAATTACCATATATTAACCTATTAGCTGTAATATCTTGTGCTTTTGCTTTTTTAGGTACGCTATCATATAATCTTAGTAATTGATTAGCAGGTAATACCTTAAATATTTGTTCGTCTTTAACTTCAAAAGTATCTGCTATTGAGTTATCACTTTGTCTTTTAATTGTATCTACAATATATACATTACTACTAACAGAATCTTTATATATAACATCTATTTCATCTACATCTGCACTTATATTATTATCTAAATCTTCAAGTGTTAATGAACGTAAAGTATTTACCATGGCTAAATTGTAGCCATCTTCTGCATTATATTCAAAACCAATATTATTACCTACTGTAGAATCAGGTAAGAAAGCTGCATTTGAAAAAGGGGCTAAAGAAGAGTATTGCCCACTATTATATTTATACCTATAAGAAAACCTTGGGAATTTTAGTTCGAATAATGGGTCGTCTTCTTGTAATAATGCTGTATAAACCACAGCGGCCCCTCTAACCAATTCACTTATTGTTAATATTTCAGCTGTAAAATTTGTACCGCCACTATAATTTGAAGCTAATCTAACCCTAGCTTCTGTTTTAGTTATGTCCCCGGTATCAGATGCTGTATATTCAAATTTTAATACTATAATATCATTTGCCAAATAATTAGGGGTTATGCTAAAAGCCCCTGTAATATTTTCACCAGAATCTTTTGCGTCTACTAAACCTCCAGCAGTAATTGCCCCTAAATTTATAGTAACTGTAACATCACTACCCCCTGCTGTACCTGCCCCGGGTCGTAAAGAACTACTCATATTTAAAGTAGGGGCTTCCATAGGGGCTTTTTTAATTACCGTAATTCTATCAGCAGTTAGTCCAGTTGAAGTAGCAGATGCGTTTGTTGCAGTTTGTCCTTTCCAATATTCAATATCAACCTGTCTTGGCTCATTTAAATTATCAGTAAAATATAAAACACCATCTAAAACATTAACACCTGTAATTAAATTATTAGCATTAAAATTTAATATATTCCCAGTATCACATAATACGGTATCATATGTATTGTTAGCTAAATTATACTCTCCAATAAGATCTAGGTTCCCATGAGTTGTAAACCAATATATCTTATCATTCTCTGTGTCTTTTATACTCCCTATACATACCGCACTTTGCCCAAGGGTTACAGAAGATCTTTCAACATTTCCTACCAAATTCTTTAATGCACCAACATCACTACCTTTTGAATAATCAACATCAATATTCAAAGCGTCTCTATATTCACCATTGGGAATTAATCTTTCGTCAAGGTCTTTATTCATTTTACCTTTAATAAAAGCGTTCTTTATTTCTGGCATGTGTTAGTGTTTTATTACTTTTGATTTATTTCTCATTACCTGGGCAAGTTCGCGAGAATTAAGATTAGCTAAACGTAATTTAGCATTTCTTATTGCAGCAAACCTATCTCTTTTGTATCTATGCACAACATATTCTGGGAAGTTCGCCCGTGAGCTAACTACAGAATATAGTATATGTTTATATATTGCTTCTTCTGCAAACTTATGTACTTTCATTTCAGCATCTGTGCCCATCCCGTCAGATACATATTTTATTGTTATAATTTGCCCAATCATATCAGAACTGAAGTGAATAGATCCATTAACTTCATCTATAAGAAAATTACCATTTTTTTGTGCTAATTCAGGTAATAAACCATATCTTGCATGGGCTCTATCTATGTTTTCATTATTATCGATTAATTCAGAAGCATTATCTAAATTTGGATTTTTATATCTTGTTGATGTTTCAGGGTTAGCTGTTAATAAGCTATCATCATTATCATATAAATATTCATAATCGGTATCTTGTAATATAGCTTGACTTGGTATAGACGTATATCTAATTGGGTATAACGGAATTTCAACACCTAAGCTATCAACCCTAGATATTTGAGCATGATCCACATAATCCTGAGGCATCGGGATTGATAAAGTACTACCAACCTCTACTTCTTGTATTTTTTCTATTCTTGAAATATCATAACTAAATTCCTGAATTCCACGTTTTGCATGAAACAAAACGTCAGCTCTTTTTATTTTAGGTATAATTTTTCCTGATCCAACATAAGATATTATAAAATTATTTGTAATATCTTTAAGAGAGATGTATCTATAATCTCCTGTATTAGGATTTGTTAAATTTACTTTAACAATATCCCCGGTAGCTCTACCGGCTGAAAATGTAATAGCCCCTGTTGATGCGTTATAAGTGTATAAGTTATCATCAACTTCACTACCATTTATAAGTATAATAAAATCAGCCTCTGCTGCTGGCAAAGGATCTAGTGTTAGAGTAAATACAGTTTGATTATTTGTAGCAGTGAATTTTTGCCCTGTATTGTAATACTGATAATGTGTTTGTGTTATAAATGCCATTTATTTATGATTTTTCTTGTTGAACGTTTTTTGTTTCTTCACCACTTGCCATTGCATAGATAGAATTATCTTTTAATAATATACCGGCTAAAGCTAATATTTTTATAACTAATTCAGTTTCCTCTGATTCGTGAACCTCAAAATTAGTTGATGTAGGTGCGTTATATAAGCCAGTATCAGAGTTAGCCGCCCATGCGACAGAAGTAGGCTCTTTTACGTAATTACATTTAACATTTGATGTTTTTTGCTCAGTAGTGCCTGTGGTACTTGCACCATAAACTTTTATACCAGCGTTGTCTCTTATATATATAGGAAAGTCGTTTGATGGTTGAGTAAGAGGGGAGAGTTTCATATATACCCAATCTTTTTGATTTACTTGTTCAGCTTCAATACTTTGATACATCACTGTACCTAATCTATATAGATCGGCTGGTAAAGTTGTGCCGTTTGTTACGGTTTGATTTGTTTTTTCGAAGATACTTATTTTTTCTTCAAGAATATTTAGCATATCAGAATATTCTGTATCATTTCCAGGTATTCTTCCAAATTGATTTAAATCATAAAAATATTGTTCAAGTATATCTAATTGTGCTTGATTCGCAATAGTATTAAATTCCTGAGGGGTTATATACCCTCGTTGTTCTTTATTTGTTATAGCTAATACCCTTTGGTATACAGTGTTTACGTTTACCATAATTTTTTTTTGTTATAGGTTAAAGGCCCGCAAACGCAGGCCTTCCCCTACAGTTGCTTTACTTTAGTTTCTTTTCAATATTTTGAAATACTCCAATCCCTTCGTCGGTTTTAAAGTATGCCGCTAAAGCTGAATATGGATTTTCATCAAATGGAACTGTTATAAGTTTCGCACCTGTTGATCCCCATAAGAATGTTCTTTGATCATTTGAAAGCTTAATAATGCTAGCTTCGACAGCTTTAATACCAATATTTCTAATATTAATATTTTCATCTTTCGCTAGTTCTAAGAACAATATAGGATTCTTCCTGGCAAATAGTAATGTATCTCTTTTAATCTCTTTAGAGGTCATCTTAGATACCTTATTCCCCATTTCAGACCTTAAAATTGCTTCAGAATGATCAATATCAATTTCTTGAGCTATATTTAAAGCAGCAATTTCCATTTCTAAATAGCTAATATCATTTTCAGCAATTGCCACTGGATTATATTCTTCAAATTTTGATCCATTATCCGGGTGATGTGCTAGATATTTTTGTAAAGTTTGTTTCTCTTTTGGAACATATAAATTTCCATCTCTAAAAATAATATGTGTTAATCTTTCTGGGCCACCCATTTCATCTACAAATATTGTTTTTTGGTTATCACAATATTTTATTTCTCTTTCATAGCCTTTTTCAGCATCAAACCACAAACATCCTCTACTTTTTAACATAAATACAATTGGTGATTCACCAGTTGTAAGAGTGTAAATTTTATCTTGATATTCTAATTTAGTTTTTTGAGGCTGCTTAACCTCTTTTTTTAGAGGTGTAGATTTTACTACAACCTCGTCCACAGGCTTCTCCACCTGTTTAGTTTTATTTGTTTTTTCCATGATATAATATAATTAAATAGTTTATAAAAGTAATAATTACCCCCGTACAAAATACGAGGGCAAAAATTACAATAGTTATTAAGAGTCAAATCTGATAAAGTTGTTAGCAGCTTGAACCACTAGACATCTTTCTGATAGATAGTGAACTTCCATCTTATCATCACCAGTTGTAGATGCACCACCTACAGAACCAGTTATCCAAGATTTCATTCTTCTATCATCAGCTTCAGAAGCTCTATATCTTACGTGTAAGAAAGGTCTCCTAACATTTTTACCTAGCATTTGGTCATACACTGAAGATGTACCAGCTGGAACTAAAAGACCTGATACGCCTCCTACTAAACCTCTTGTAGATTTATCGTTAAGATATTTCCAATCAGTTTTGTAGAAGTCATAAGAACCTCTTCTAAATCCACTAAATCCTAAGTTAAGTGCCATATCAGCTGAATTTTCAAATACACCATAATGAACTCCACCAGTTGTATGTGGGTTTAATCCCGCTAGTAAGTCATCAACAACTAGATTAGCGTCTCTATTTAAGAATAACATGTTTTCTTCAATAGATCCTTGCTTATCTAATTCTTTTAGTAAATCATCAAATTCACTTAATACAGCCCCTGTATTAAATTGGTTAGTTGCTACAATACCTCTAGAACCAATAGCTGAAAATAATCCTTCAGAACCAGCTGGGATATCCGCTACTGCGGTTGCCGCTGATGATTCTGCTTCAATCATTGTCATTTCTAAATAGTCTTCGAATCTTACTCTTGTATCACCTTCCGCTTTTAAATACCACAGATAACCTGCTTGACCAGATTCACCACTTACTTCAACCCACCCAATTTGAGCAGTATCAGAACCAGCAACCTCAAAGTGATCTTTGATAATCATTGGTTTATTAGTAAATGATTTGAAATTAGGTTCAACAGCTTTCTCCATGTTTGGTGTACCTTTACCGTAGTCAGAACCATAAACGAAGAACTTAATTGCTACAGCTGTATCGCCGCCAACAAGTACCGCTAAGTCGTCAAAATGCTCTGCACCGTAAGGTCTCAAAGTTAAAGTGTCGGTTGCAGCTTCTGAGCCAGCTGTACAATAAGCTTTAACCACAACAGCACCAGCTGATCCAGTTATATGCGCTACAACAGTAGCACCTTTTCTTACTGCATGGGCTTCAGTAGTACCAGAATCAATTCCAGTAATTGCTGTAACAGCACCATTAGTACAATTTACAGTACCATTATATGCTAAGTGTAATCTACCTTGCTCAGACCAAATAATTTGATCAGAAGCCATAGGCATTTCAGCACCTACCATTCTCAAGAAAGAAGAAACAGATCTATTTCCGTATCTTTCAACTTCTTGAGCGTATAATTCAGGTAAATATTGCTGTGACCAGTTAGATCCACCTGAACCATGAAAATTTAAATAGTTAGAAGCTAGTGTTACTTGATTCACACTTGGGCTAACTATACTGCCGGCCACTGGGCCGACGAATGTATTATCATTTGCCATTTTTCAAAAGTTTTTAATAATTTTTCAATTTTAGTTTAAGTCCCGATAAATTCTCACCACTAATTACTTTCGCTTTCATTCCCGAAACTTCAACGTCCTGATGCCCTGATCGAGGACCCATGTTGATGTTTTTTGAGGTTTTAACAGATTCTTTTATTGCATCTGATTTACCTTGTTCATAAAAGTGATTTGCAACAGCGTCAGCATTCATCGCAGTAAATAAAGATTTATGATAACCTTGAGCATCCTCCATTTCATTATTTTTGTTTAAGAACTTCTTAGCAAAATTATTGATGTCACTCTGGGTTTCCTTAACCTCATTTACATTCTTCACATTAAACCTATACTTCTTATCACCGACCTTGTATTCAAAACCTTTGAACTTATCGTTAAAAACTGTATTGGTTTTCTTGTTAAACACAGATCTTTGCGATTGTGTTATTTTTTGAGCTTCTTGAGTTTCTTCATTATATCTATTGAAGAAATCCATAGCTTTTTGCTGGTCATTTGTTAATTTTGATCCAGCTTTAATTTCTTTATAATAATTATTTTTTTGTTTTTCAAGATGATTTTTAGCGCCAGCCACCTCTTCTTTAAAAGCTAATTTCTTTCTTTTAATATCCGTGGGGTCATCTGTTTCATCATCCCAAGAGTATTTATCTTCTAATAAAAAATTAACTTCATCGGGAGATAAATGTGGTTTTGCTTGTTGATAATATTCACGTAATAAAGTTAAATCTTCATAAGATTCATAATCTTTATTTAATGCAACATAATCTTCTAATGAACCACCTGTTTCATTCATGAACTTAACTAATTCTTGAATATTTTCAGGGTAATCTACCTGTTCTTGTGTTTCAGCTTCCTGTAGTATTTCTTCTTGTTCCGGTG
>Ga0098061_1001697_pt1 | contig 10623 bp, 10 predicted proteins | sample 22_taG_FD_92579 | JGI IMG/M metagenome (GOLD analysis project Ga0098061, IMG submission 92579) | Marine viral communities from the Subarctic Pacific Ocean - 22_ETSP_OMZ_AT15343 metaG | ecosystem: Environmental > Aquatic > Marine > Oceanic | place: Subarctic Pacific Ocean | collected 2015-01-20 | reverse complement strand
GGGTGCTTTCGCGAAATATGTTGTATATCTTCTTCTGTTAAAAAACCCTTGTTATAGTCCGATATAATCACGGCATCATAATTTTTATACCTCAATCTTCTTAAGTCTGCCCTTCCATATTGTTTATCATTTTTATCCACCCTCAAAAACATGTGGTTCATATTAAAATCAATGTATCTAGTTTTCGTTATGGTGTTCCAATTATCGTTAGTGAATAAGCTGGCCTCTGCCCCAAGGGCAAGTAGGTTTTTGTATACATTTCTTGCCATTCCTCCATTTTCAATAATATTAATTGGGTTAAACACCGGAGCGGGAGCCTCGGGGCAGAGCCTAGGTGTTTTGCCATAAACAAAAATATCACGGCAAGACTCACCAATAACTAGTATCTTCATTCTTGGCCCTTTACAATCCTGCAGATATAATCAACCTCCTCGTCTCCTAGCTCAGGATAATTAGGCAAAAAGAAGCCAGTCTCATGAATCCTGTCGCTAACGCGGTCTTCAAATGTTCCATATTCGGCGGCCCAAAATGGGTGGCGGCCAAGGTTGCCCGCGCTATATATTCTTGTTTCAATCCCATTTTTAACAAGGCGCCCCACAATTTCTCTTCGATGGTCTGTTGAAGTGGCCAGGGCACCAAAAGAAATTGATACCGGCTTATCTTCACCCCAATCTTGAAAGTCCACATATCCTTTGAGATTTTTAGCGTAACGAAGATGGTTCTCGTTTCTTCTCTTCGAGACCCACTCTGCTTTTTCTATTTGGCGCAAACCAATGAAGGCCTGCAGGTCTGTTGCTCTTAAATTAAACCCAGGAATAAAGAAGGTAAATGGCTGGTGGAAATCGTCGACTTTGTTCTCTGACATTAACGAGTCATACGTTTCTCGATCTAGGTCTTTCCCCCAGCCGTGAGACCGCAACATCAACAACAGATCATATAATTCTTTGTCGTTCGTGTTAACCATACCGCCCTCGATGGTTGACAGCTGGTGGCCAAAATAAAACGAAAAAGAAGACATGTCGCCGACTGTCCCTACTTTCGTACCATCCGCATATTCGGCGCCTAATGCCGCGCAGGCGTCCTCCAAGAGGCAGAACCCATACTTGTCCTTAAGCGCCAGCAAACGTTCCTTATAGTGGGGTATACCTAACACCTGAACGAAGATTACAGCATCTGGCTTTTCTGTTTGACACACGCGCTCTAGCTGATCTAGATCGATTCCGTAGGTACCTTTGTCAGCGCCGACCATAATAGGGGTTAGGCCAAACTGCATTGCAGGAGCAATCGTTGTGACCCAGCCAACTGAAGGTACAACAATCTTCTTGTTTTTAACTCTACCAGCGGCCATGGCCGCATAAATCATTAGCAGGTTGGCCGATGACCCTGAGTTGTTGAACACAGCATGTTTTGTTCCTATAAACTCTGCCCACTTTTCTTCTACTCTCCACGTCAACTCGCCTTTGGTTAAGCGCGGGTAGCTTTTTAACCAATTGCATAGTGCGTCTATATCTGACTCATTAATAGTTTCTTTTGCTAGCGGATATTTTATGTTCATAATGTAACTCCTTCAAATTTAATTCCCTTTTTATCCCTTTCTGACAATATTGGATTCTGAATGGCCCAGTTAATATTTAAGCCCGGGTCATTCCACGCAACAGTTACTTGTGCTTCCGGACCTCGATACTCTTCTGACCATTTATAGTAAAATAAGCACTTATCAGATAAAGACAAATGAGCGTTTATGCAGCCGGCTGGAACTATGACCACGGCCGGCTCTTCATCGGTCAGCAGGAAAGTTTCCGTATTTCCATAGGTGCTTGAACCTTTTCTAAGATCTGCGACGGCTAGTTGAAACTGACCATTTAAACACGAGATCATTTTAGTCGTATATGAGTCTCCGTGAAAACCCCTCAATACTCCAAATCTAGATATCGAGATCTTGTCCGCAACAAAAGAGTCATCAGAATATTCTTTTGAATATACGGTCCAAATTTCACCCCTATAGTCTTGAAAGGTATCAAGTTTTATTTTTTCCAGTCCTTTAATCTTTCTAGACTGCTTTCTCTCTTTTATTATTTCCATTCGTTTTCACATTTCTAGAGTTTTTTAAAATATATTCAGGAATGTTAACATTGCCCATCCCCATTGAGTGTTCATATAATACGCCCGGACGCGCGGGATTAAAGGCAATGTTTAGTTTTTCGCGGACTTCTCTTTCCAACTTCTCTCTTTCGATAACCAAATCTTTTGCAGAAATGTGGTCTGTCCAAACATAAGATACATATCCTCCATCCGGGTCGCCTTTATAATAATCCTGGTCAACACAGTAATCCAATTGAGCTTGGTGCAACTTATCCCCTGTTAATTTATTAGTATATGTATAATGCTCACCATTAAAAACTGCGTCGTCAAAATAAGGAGAGCCGGGATATGTTGTGATTATTGTGCAGTCGAAATCATCTGGCCTTACTTCTAAGAGCCAGTTCTTTGTGTTCTCGATAGTTTCTTGGCTTTCACCTGCATGACCAATAGACATAAGGGCCTTTACTTTGAGGCCATGTCTTTTGCCAATCTCTACACATCTTGTGTTATCACTCCTTGTGGCGCGCTTCTTAATGTTTTTTAAGATCCTTTCATCACCGGATTCGAATCCAGTTAAAAGCCATCTAAAGCCGGCTTCATACATTGCCGCGGCTTGTTCGTCGTTGAAAAGCTCTGCTTTTATAAAGCCACGTAATTTAAATTCTGTTTTATGCTTTTTTTGTAATTTGGTGATTTCTTTCATCAGCTCGATCATCTGTTTGTTCACGTTGAGTTCATCGTCATAAAGCATAAACCCTTTCATATTATAGGTTAAATAAAGATGTTCTATTTCATCAACGACCGACTGAGTTGTTCTGGTTCTTATTTTTCTTAGGAAGGGCGAGTTTCTTCCACTACAGAAAGTACACTGAAATGGGCATCCTAGTTGCGCAATAAGACTTATTGATTTTTCACCTTCAATCAAATATTTATATGAGCCTACTTCTACTAGATGTCTAGCCGGTAAGGGTAACTTTGTTAGATCTTCGTTTTTTAAAAACAGTGGTGAATTACGATCATCTGCGTCAACAATACCTTTTTCTATGTTCATCGCATCAAAAATAGCATGTTCGCCATCGCCGCAAACTAAAACATCAAACGTGGAGATTAGTTTTTCAATATCCTTAGTCGCCCTATCACTTCCTTCAAAATTTTTCTTCTTTTCTCTTTTTGATGCGGCGTACATCAAAGTAACATGTGGGCCGCCTAATATCAGCTTGTCAGTACGATTAGAAACATGATTTGCTATCTTAACAGCATATGGAACTTGTGGTGTGGTGGCAGTTAACCCAAAAACTTTAGATCCGTTTTCCGTGGAAAGATAGTCATCAAGTACTTTTAAATAATTTTTAACACCACTTAAATCCAGAACATCAACTTCATAACCACTTTGTTCTAATACTGCAGCAATTTTTAATACACCAATATGCATAAAAACTCTTTCATCGAGCAAAAAAGGAGAGGGTGGTGTTATTAAACATATGTGTTTACTCATGATTTTCCCTTAGCCACTCGATAAGTCTCAAAGTGGGGTCTTGAAAATAGCCCCTTATCTCTGATTCAAAAAATTCTTTAGAATTATAACCCATTTCTTTTAATTTGTGAATAGGTGTATTTTCAATTTGTGTTAAGTTTTTTGCCATCTCATCTATTGAGTTGTGTGGGTTGATCTGAAAATAGAAGGGCTTGTCTTTATTATATTCATGGCCCATGGTAAAAGAGTCTGAAACAACTACAGGTATTCTAGAAAAAAAACATGCCTCAAAAAATCGGACTGAATCAACTCCAGTTCCGGAGGGGCAAAGAGCGAATGTGTTCTGTAACATTAGCTTACAATAATCTACGACTTCCCTGCTTCTAGAATGTGCCCTCCCTTGCCAAGCTTGATTAAATATAATATTTGATTTTAAATCAGCCAACTGGCATGCTTTGGCAGTTTTTATTCTTATGCCACGAGGATCTGAGAATCCTTTAAAACCAAAGTTTTTGTTTGATTCAAAAGTATGCTTCACTTGTCTTTTGTTCCTAATAATGTCTAAAAGTAAGCTTGAAACGGCTGGTCTTGCAAATATTTTAATACCTTCATATTCTTTTTTTACACCAGAGACACTCACTATTGAATTTCTAAGCCAACTAGGTATACTCTTTTGAAACCAATCTCCTTCAAAATCAATTATGTGTTTCTCTTCATTACCCACAAAGTGTTGGAATTCGTTTTCTTTAGGTAAAGGTAGACCACAGCTTACTTGGCCCATATAATAATATTCTGCCTCATTTGGTCCGACCAGTTCACAATGATCTTTAACCCCCTTTTCACTAAGGGGCACAACGTTGCAATATTCTTTTTCCATGCTATCTTGCACATGGGGGCGAGCATTTGGATATGTATATAATTTAAGTTTTTCCATAACGCCCTAAGTTTGCCCCCTGTAATGATCTAACAAAAACTGTATACTGTCTTGAATTGAATATTTTGGTTTCCATCCGGTGGCGGAATAAAACTTATCAACATTTGGAACCTGTAGTGTCACATCAATCGGGCGGAGGAGGTCTTTGGCAATTGTGGAGGGGATTGGTACTTTTGCTTTGAGTTTCAGTTCCTCTAAAAAATCTCCCACGGATATAACAGTTTCCCCACCCACATTGTAGGGTACTCCATATTCACATTTTTGAGATGCTATCCAATATGATTCCATTGCATCTCTTACATCTATTAAAGTTCGAATGGAGTTCAAGTTTCCATGTGTCAACACTTCTCTTTCACCACGCTCAATCTCAACTATTTTTTTAGCAAAAGCGCTTGAAAAAATATCGGCGCGCCGAGGATTTATATAAGCAAACATCCGCGTAATAATAATTTTAGTTCCATAAGTGTAGAAATAAGAACTAGCAATTTTTTCCTGAGTTAATTTAGAAACAGCATAAATGTTTACAGGATCCAAAGGGTGCCCTTCGTCTATTGGTATATTTTTTTCATCTACCAACCCATAAACTTCTGATGTGCTGCAAAATTGTATCACCGGATCAATACCAACAATCCGAATCGCTTCAAATAAATTAATCGTACCGTTGATGTTATTTTGTAGAACCGCTATTGGGTTAGAAAAACAGACATGTACATTTGCGTGTGCAGCCAAGTGAAAAATATAGTCTGGCCTTGACGCTTCAATTGCTCTAATGGTCGCACTTAAATCGTTTAAATCACACTCATGTAATGTAATGTCATTGATAACATTTTCTAAATTTGAGTTTGAAGCAGTACTGTGCCAACGCGAAATACCATGTACATCCAGTCCTTGCGAAACTAAAAATTCAGCCAGATAGCTACCTCCTGACCCGGCTATTCCAGTTATTAAAACCTTATTCCCTTTATTTCTCATTTTATACTTCCTTTATTTTATGGAACAAATTTACAACTTACCTTATCATAATCTAATTCTTCTTTCTTTAGGAAAAAGAATTTTTGAATACTTTGTTTTAATTTTTCTGGCTGCAAGCTTCGGCCATTATTGTAGGCTTCCTTTTTGTGTATCATTATATTTTGACATTCCTCGTATCCTAAACCAGCATCTATTGCTTCTTTATCATTAATAAAATTTAAAGCACTTCTCCCACACAAAAGATTATTCCATGAGTTATTTTGTACAATTTGACCATCTTTGTCTGGAGCAGCTACTCTATGTGGTTGTGAAGCTACGGGCCCATCGATGGCCTTGAGGTGTCTTATTTGTCTATCTGCCAGAATAACCCATTTTAAATTAACAGAAGCAGCAAGAAAACTGAATGTTGACTCAGTACAAAACGCAGCAAAAACATCGGGCAGAATATTATCATATTTTTTAAATATTTCATTACTAAAAAGCGATGCATGAAGATTGATTGCCTTTCCAATAGGAATGGTGTGATCTCTATTTTTTATTTGGATTCCCGATGATTCATATTTGAAATCGCCGCCCAATTGATCCAAGCCTTCATCAGTGCTTACTTGAATCGAAATAATACCGTTTTTAAGCTCCTCATCTTTTTTGTAACTTTCATATAATTTAGATAGTATGTCTTTTTGGTCATCAAAACTACATCCTGAATCGATGTACAAATAACTTTCAAATTCTCCAAATTCCTTGATACACCCCTTAACTGCTTTATTGAAAGTGATGTTAACGGTAAGAGGGTCGGCAACAAAACTATAAGATATTTTATTTCCAAAAGTTGAATAAAGTTTTTTAATACATTCGGAACTGTTTAAGCATGATGACAATACCACCCTATATCCCTCTAAATCCTGCCCCAAAAAACTATTAATACTTTTTATATACCAATCAGTATTATCGCGATTAATGCCACAAGTGTTGTATACGACTAAAATTTTTCTATCTTTCACATTGCACCTCTTGGTTTAAATAAATTTGGTTTTAAATTGATTATAATCTAATTCTTTTTCGGTTAGAAATAAAAATTCTTTAATAACCCTCGTTAAGCCATCTCTGTCCAGTGGCACGTTGTCTGAATCATAGGCGCCTGGGTTATAATTCAAAATATTGTTACATTCTTCGTAGCCCAGTCCAACACGATATACCTCTTTGTTATTGATAAAGTCCAAAGCATTTCTTCCATAAAGTAAATTGTTCCAACGATTTCTATGAACCGGTGACCAATGTGGAACGCAGAGAGTTGCTCCATCTAGCGATTTTCGGTGACTCACCATTACGTCTTTCATAATAGCCCATCTTCTATTCACTGAAGCACAAAGATAATTAAATGTAGATTCGGTACAGTGTGCGGCAAAGACATCTGGGATGATTTTTTCACAGAGTTTGTACAAATCATTATGAAAAATATTTAAATGTAAGTTGATAGCTTTTCCAAGCGGAATGATATAATCCTTTCCGACTACTTGTGCCTCTTGAGCATCGTTTTTAAAATTTAGCCCCAACCCCTGAAAGCCAGTGTCTGTATCTGTTTGGATTGATAAAATACCATATTCATTGAGTTTGAAATTTTTATACGCCTTCTCTAAAATATCGGTCTGGTCACCAAAAGAACAGCCAGAATCAACGTATAGATAACTCTCAAATTCTCCAAAGCGCTTAACGCACTCTTGTACTGTCTTATTGAAAGTTATATTAACGGTGTGTGGCTCAGCGTGATAACAATATGATATTTTATCACGAAAAGTGTCATATACTTGCTTAAAGCACTCTGGGCTGTTCAAGCAAGATGACAATACAACTTTGAAATCATCAAAGTCTTGGTTTAAAAGACTATTAATACATTTTATATACCAGTCGGTATTATCGCACTTAATGCCGCACGTATTATAGACAACTAATACTTTGTTTTTGTTCACTTCGCTCCTCCTTCTATGTTCAAATCCTTTGGAGGGGTAGTGCCTTTAGAAGTTTCTAATGGCTTTTTCTCTACATAATTCGTTGTTTTCCCGGCAAATAAATCATGTACTAATGATTTATAAACACTATAATCGTGTTGATCATAACTGGTAATAACATCATCTTCTTCTGCCACCTTCACCAAAGATGAATTGGGGCAATCATTAATGGGCTCGCCATTAAAAGCTGCGTATTGCGGTAAATAATTATCCCAATAATGGTGTTTAAAAGCTGGATGGGAAATATAACCATCTAAATGGTTCTCAATAGTTTCCCGGTGAAAAACTGGATATCCACAAATCCTATACTCCCTGCTTGGCAAGCCAAAATTTGGTACTGTGGTGTATCCCGCAGTTAGATGTTCATTTGGAAATGCACCGATGGGAGATCCCATCCCAAGAATCTTAAATTTTCTATCTTTGTAGTAATACCCGTGTTCGCGACGGATGTTGGAAGAGTATGGAAGTGTATAAGAGCCTTCGAGAATTTCTATAGCTAGATGTGGTGAAGCATTATTCGCAAAGCCGTACTCATCATTGCAGATAAAAATGAACTCCCCCTTGCTTTTGGTAAATAAAAAATTATAACCAATGATGCAACCATGAGATGGACTTTCTTCTTTAAACCACCTAACCCCTTCTTCCTCTATTGCGTCCGGACTAAAAATTAAAATTTCTTTTTCAAAAAGGCAAGTTTTCTTAATATTATCCACAACCTTTTGTGCATAATCTTTATAATTTCTATTTGTAGGTATTAAAAAAGAAGCTTTCATTTAAATTATCTTCCTACGCATAGCAAGGTTTAACAATCTATCAAAATTATTTATATGGTTTTCTCTACAATGATTTGTAAGATACCAAGACAAAGTGTTCTCTGACTTCTTAATCAAAAGTTCTCTATTGTTACACAATTTTTTAATCCTTGGAATAATATTATTTAAATAATTTTCATAGTGCTGATTTCTACCTCGTTCATAAGAGGATGATTTTATTTCATACATCAAGCAATTTAAATCATCAACGCAAAATTCAGACATTCCCCAGCCATTACTAACAACACAGGGCATCCCAAAAGAAAATGCCTCTGTCAAAGAAGCAGAATGTACCTGGCGAGAGGGTAGCAGAAATATGTCTTGCTTGTACATAACATCCTCTAGCTTTTTCTTGGGCAAATATTCACCAATAATATTTATATTTTTAGGATACTTATTTTGAGATGATAGTGATCTGGGCGTCTTATAAGTCAAATTAATGTCAACATCATCATTCAACAATCTGGTTATCAGTTCATCAATTATCACACCGCCTCTGTTGAAAAAATTACCACCATTGACATCTTGCCAACTACTCGAAGCAAATAAGTTAACAGATCTGCCCCCACGTAAAGATTTAATTCTTTGTCCTATTAAGGACAAATCTTTATTAGAAGAAGATAAAGGCAAGTGGTAACAATTTTTTTTATATCTTTCTGTCATCAAGCGACAAGTATCTTTTATATGACTTATAAAACCCACAAAATTTTTATTATCTAAAAATAAATTTAATACTTCCCTATTTATTGGATCCCATGGGGCATCTTCTGATGTGATACCATCAAAAGTGCTAGGTTCTTCAAGATACAAGAAAAAGGGTAATTCAAAGTTTTCTCGGTTTAAATAAGCTGGTTCGTTAATGCCGCCAGGCGAGTCTAAACCCAATATGTTTACATTGTGATCAAAATCCTTAACAATTGATTTCAATATTTCATATAAGGTGTGATTCTTTTTTATGGATATTATATTAATCATATTTAAATCTTTATTCCCACTATTCTTCTTTTGAGTCTCACAAAATTCAAATGGCAAATCATTCTCTTTTCTCAACACCAACATGTGGTGCTCCTTTTTTTAAGTTTCTACAAAGCTCAACATACACAGCCAAAGATTCAATGTAGCCAGTGGGATATTTCTTTTCTGGGCCACCGAAGGGTTCTACGGAACCATCATCAAACTGATCAGTATTTGGCATCGGATGCAGTTGAATGTAGCCGCACTCTATCGTCGGCTCTCCATTAATTGCAAGAAAATAGCTTAAATAGTTGTCCCCAAAATGAGAACAAATATCAAAATTTGGATGAAATACAAATCCATTTAAATGCTCCAGGTACATTTCCCTAGTAAAAAATGGAAATCTACACATTACATTCTTTGAAATAAAATTGGTTTCTGGAAAATTGGGAATGGGGCCGATATAACACGGTGATCCCGAAAACATTGATGCTATTTTATATCTTCTGTTTACAAATGTCACAGAGTTAAGAAATTCCTCTCCTTTTAAAATATTTTTTGACACATAGTGATCATCACACAATATGTATATAAATTCTCCAGTTGAACAACGAGCGGCATCATTAAAAGCCGTGTTTCCATTTAGTTGCTTTTCGTCTTTTACATACTTAATTCTTTTATCATCTATTTCAAAAGGACAGCAAATTACTATTTCACCATCATCTAATGCCCCATATGAGTCTAGTTGATCAACAACTAACTTGGCGTGTCTATCATAATCCCTATTTGTAGCGATCAAAAAAGAGTTCTTAACACTATTTTTCCCCATAATAATCTCCATATTCCACGATTAAAGTACTTTTGCCATCCGTCCTATTATACGCTTTATAGTACGCAGGATAAATATCTGCTGTCTCTTCCAAGCGAATAACCTCAATATTATTCACCATCAATCGTAAGCCATCTGTGAAATCTCCTACGTGCTGTGCTTGGGGATGTAGTGGTCTTTCGGAACCAATTCCGGTGCGAATAATCACTTTCGGCGTGTATTCCCCATGAGAAAATGCCGGCATCCTATCAAGATGATTAATTAACTGATTCATCGTGAGAAGCAAAAAGTTCCAACGAGGATATATGCTAATCGGCACAGTACCGGCGACTGCCAACCCGTTGGTGATGCCCATTTGCATCTCCTCATCGACGGGCATTTCCAACAACTTGTCGCGATCTACGTCTTTCAATGTATTTGTCATAGCTGTCCCTTTATAGGCAACTGCTTGTCCCAAAAAAAGAGTGTCGGGCTGCTGGCCCAAATAATCCATTGCCCTCTTTAGTTCATCAAAATATTGTCCCATTAAAATTGTACCCTTGTTCCTGCTCCAGCATGTG
>Ga0098061_1001694_pt1 | contig 10633 bp, 11 predicted proteins | sample 22_taG_FD_92579 | JGI IMG/M metagenome (GOLD analysis project Ga0098061, IMG submission 92579) | Marine viral communities from the Subarctic Pacific Ocean - 22_ETSP_OMZ_AT15343 metaG | ecosystem: Environmental > Aquatic > Marine > Oceanic | place: Subarctic Pacific Ocean | collected 2015-01-20 | reverse complement strand
TCAAGCATAATCCGGAAAATATTCCAAAAGCCACCGGTCGATTTTGCGTCTCTAGGAATCCTGTTTGCGATTTCCTAGCCCCCATATCAATGATACTTACCTTGTATAACGGGTCCCATAATTTCGTACGATGCTTCACAAAGGTAAAAATTATTTTTAAATTATTCGCCGGTGTTATGCCCTTCGCCAGCTTTTTAGGTCTCCTAAATATGCTATGGAAGGAAATTGAGTGACAACACCTTTATGGAGACACAAGACTAATGAGAAAACTAACAACTTGGGAGACAAAGCGTCAAAAAAAATTAGAATTTTGGAAAGCTATTGGAATTGCCTTAGCGACTTTATTAGGCGCGGGATTCCTCATTATAGGATTCCTGGAATTACTAATATGCTGTAACCTCCTTTAAAAAAATTTTGAACTACAAAAAAAAAATGCGCCCGCGCGGCGTGGAGTTAACTACTAAATAAAGTAGAATAGAATATCATGCCTTCAGAATTTAACCCTACCTTAACCACTAACCCCTACTCGTCGTCTGCCACGTCAGATGAAGTCGCAGGAGACAAGTCCAACCCCTCTAACGGTACCAATCAGTCATGGTTTGAGTTCTGGCAGGAATGGGCGTGCACCTATGTGTCGGGCACTAGCTCTATTGATTTTTCTGCAATGACTGATGGTTCCGCCGTCTCTGGCGCTTCAGGCGTTTCTCTTGATATCCCTGTTGCTATCTGCAACATTACAGCCCACATGCAACGGCAGAAAGAAACTTGGTACTACAGTGCAGGAGCTTATGAGGAGCAAACACTGATTTTAGCGGGAAGCCATTCCAGTGGGATTGGAGCTTGGGGTACTATTTCAACTGATAATACAGGATATATCCGGCGATTATCCAATCCATACGATAGTAGGGTACTCGAATCCCATAGCTATCAGGCGATTGTCCCTATTCCGGGGGATGGTGCCGATGCATTAACGAATTATAGAACATTAATTCACTTTGTGCGAAAATTGAGCGCTGAGATTAATAGAAAATCGTATTCGGAGGGCCAAGGGTATACAAGCCCGGAAGGCGTCGCTGTTTCAGGTCTCTACATGCCAACACTGTTAGACGTCTTCTAAGCGCTTAGGAGCGATTTTAACTTTCGGCCATTGGGATACTCATCTTTATGAGGAAGTCCTCTTAGAAGCCTTCTATGTGCCTGTGTGTCTACTCGTCACCGGTGTCCTGCCCGTCTACGGTAGCGATGATGTCATCAAAGGCTACACGATGGACTGTTTTGCCATAGTATGTCCCTTCGTCGCTTGACCCGGGAGTAATAATAATACTACGCCCCTCAACAACATAGGGGCCATTCTCTACCCCGGAGGGGAGTTTAATAACTTCTGCCACGCCATTTGGGGCAGGAGTTGAAATAATTACGTTTTTATCAACCATATTTTATATACACGATTACGTTAGATTTAGAAATTCGGACTGAGGTCTCCCCTTCCTCCACAATAGTAGCTAGGCGTGTGAAATCTTCGGACTTTACAAGGGATGAGTCTATCTCAACAATCACATCTTCCTCTCCCTTCATCGGAGATATCACCCTATAGAGTTCAGGAGCCTCAGAAGGCTCCCACACAGTAAGTGGGTCCAATAGGGCTTCATATCCTGCATAGGAGTCTTTACAAACCATACAACTATTATAGTTGAATTTTTAGATTTCTACTGAGGAGGGAACGGCTTTTTCTTCTTTGGAGGGAAAGGTTTCTTCCCATCGGCTTTCGGAGGCATACCATTTGCTTCACCGTTTTCCGGAGGTGCTCCACCTTCTTCTGCTCCACCTTCTTCCTCGGCAGGAGCCTCTTCACCTGGAACAGCATCGCTCTTCTGGAATCCTTCTTCCGGAGGTGCTCCGCCTTCCATATCATCCATTCCTCCACCTCCACCGGCGAGGCTTGCAATTAAGGCTTCCAAGTCAGCTACTAGGCTAGCAGCGTCACCACCACCTCCCATTTCCTCAGGAGCTCCGCCTTCCATGTCCATGCCTCCCGCTTGGGCTGCTTCACTGTCATCCCCTAGACCTTCTGGAGGCATCTCGGCATCCATCTCTCCGGGCATTTCGTCGCCTGCGGCTTCAGGAGGAAGTTCATCAGTCATAGTATCGGGACCTTGTGGTGCCTCTTCGGGAGCCACTCCGGGTTCCGCAACTGGGTTCTTCCCTACCGCTTCTGGGTCAGGCTCAACACCTGGCTCCATTTCCGCTCCGGCGTCTCCCATTGCTCCTTCCGGAGCTGCGTCACCTCCTCCAACGAGGATTTTTAACGCTTGGAGGTCAGCTTTAAGCTTTGGTACGTTAATGTACTGTGCCATAATGCCGTTCTCTACAAGGGAGTATCCGGCGTTGCTAAAGCTTTCAGTCAAGAAGTCGTTAACTTCAAGAACGTGTACTCCACCTTTCTTGCGGAGGAAGCTAGAGAACTCAACGAGAACGTCATGCAAGACGCCTTCCTTACGCGTAGCCTTGGAAAGAACTTCGAAGACCACGGACTGTGCCTTGGCAAGACCACTGAAGGATGGGACAAATTTCAAGCTTTGAATGTTAAGCCCATACTTTTCACTTAGTACAGAGAGTAGCTCAGACTTCGCGGCCTTCTTAGACTCAAAGACACAATGAACAAATTCACGAACGTCTTTCTTGGTGATAACTTCATCAGAGGTAATCTTAAAGACAGACTCAAAAACATCGGTCAGTTCAGCTTTAGTAGCGAGAGCTAGGTATGGAATTTCGCGGATAGCGTCTTCCAAGCCTTCTGCAATCACCTCAGGCTTAGAGTAGATGCAGTTGGCAAGATGCTGTACTGCTTCATTACCAGCCCATGATTGAGCGAAGTTAGCTTTAGACTCAAGAATTTCTTTGCGGATAAGCTCTTGTTGGCAAAGCATGTCATACAAGGTCTTATTGCTATCAGAGGGAACAGTGAAACTGCTTTCAGAAACTACTTCTTCTAGAGACTGTACTGGAGCATTAAAAGCTTTGTGAACCGAAGTACACAGTTTAATACCATTGGAAATATCTTTCATTTTAGTTACAGACTCTTGGTTTTCAGCAAGGAAAGAGGTAAGAAGGTTTGATACTTCATTAAGCTTCTTCCACTGGCTCGTGTTTGTAATGTTCATACTGTCGGAAAACCGCTCTTGGACCATTTGGAATTTCTCCCGCGCGTTTACAACCTTGCTACGGTCTTCAAACGATTGAAGAACATCCGTAAAACGTACTTCAGCTGTATTGTATTCATCAGCACGGATATCACGAATAAACTTGTGAATGTTCTCGCTAACCACTGAATCGACATAATCGTCGGAGGTAATAGTCTCCACATCCTCTACGACAACATCAGTAAACTGCGTATCCCCTTCAGGGGTTGTTGCGTAGGAGGTTGAGATTAACTTCCCGGATTCTGTAATAAATTTTGCTTGAGAGTTCGCGGAATCCATCGAGTGGAGTTCAACGTTTTCCCGAAGAGTTCTTCCGAGAAAGTCTGCTGACCGGTTAAGGTCTGTAAGTTCTTGATTTCTGAGTTCCAACATAAGTCTACATTATATAGAAGTAAAAATTGACATTATCGAACGATAATTTATACACCTTCAGGCTCCTCTTGCTCTTCAGGGGGTTCTTCCTCACCTTCAGCTCCTTCCTCTCCTGGAGGAAGTGGAGCTCCTGGCGGTGGTGCCATCCCCATAGGGGGTTCTGGCGCCAATTCAGCCTCTAAGGCTGCTTGCTCTTCTTGCTCTTCTTTTAGTTCTGATTTTAGCTTTTCTATCTCCGCTTCAGACATTTGGAAATAAGTTTTCATAATGTAAGTTGACGGGAACAGTTCAAGACCTTTTACGGCTTGCACAACACGAATCTTCTGGTCATCTAGCTCCAACCGGCGCTTCTCGAACATATCGGAAGGGGTGCATAGAGCTAAGTCGATACTATTAATCAATGAAGGGGCAAACTTCTTCAAACGAAGATGCCTCTTTAAGAGAATTGAGAGACCGGTCTCAACTTCACGTTGAATCCGGGTTACCGCTCGGGCAAATTTAACATCCAATTGTGCTAAGTTGGCCTTGCGCTCTGGGGACTTATCTTTTTCAACGACATAGTCCTTAGGTACTTTCATCGCAGCTAGTAGCTTATCCCTGAAGTACTTAACATCATCGACTTCCCCTAGGTTTTGTGCCCCTGGAAGAACGTCAATCTTAGTGCCTTCCCGACCCTTCACCGGGACGAAGAAGTCTTCATCGGTAGAGATGGGGTTATATCTCTCATCAATACCTCCGGTCGACGGGTTAAAGAATTTTTCTTTACGGAACTTTTGCTTTACCCGCTCCATAAAGGCTTCAACCTTGCTCGTTGGCAGGTTTCCAGTGTCAATATAGAAGACCCGGCGTTCTGGAGCGCGTGACAAGCGGTAGATTAGCATCGCGTCCTCCATCAACTTCAAGGACTTCCAAGCCCGGACTCCCGGAGCTAGGATAGACTTACCGTAAGGGTAGAAATTAGGGTCGGAGGTGTGAACCCGGAAGTGCACAATCTGCTCTTTATCCAAGGCGATATACTTCTCGGTCCTTCCTTCCCCATACGGCATGGACTCAAAACTGCCAGACCTCTTTACGTCTGGAATCTCCTGCATAAAGTTCTTCAGGTACCCATACTCGTTCTCTGCTCTAAGGATATAGTTCGGGTTAAGAATCTTAATACGCTGAATACCTGCGTCGGGGTTGTTAAGGTCTACGATGTTTTCTAAGAAACAATCGCCATACTTACATACGTTACGGAAAACATCCCAAATAAAGTTGTCCATATCGATAGTTTTAAAGAAATCTTCGGCGGTCTTTTTAATAACATCATGCTTGGAATCGATTTCAATAACAATTTTTTCGATATTTTTCTGAGTACCATCATCCGCGTAAATATCGAGTCCGGCTCCAATCTCAGGGTACTCGTCCATATCCTCATACTCTTTGTACCTCTTCTTTCTATCGTATTCAATTTGGGGAAGTCTTGGTAGCCCTTTCGAGATGCCAATCGTTCCGCCGTACCCTTCAAACGTATCTACCTGCTTTACCGTATCGCCCGCAAGCCTATCCCCTTTCACTACAGGTCGACCTGGTCGAGCAAAGAATTTTGCAAACCAAGCGCGTAGGGTTCCACCTCTCGGATTGTACATGCCGGGTTTAGGTGCACCGAATTCGGTGAAAGATTCGTCTAATCGGTCGTTATTTTCGTTTAATTGTTCAGCCATGATAAGTATTCGTCAATTTCAGGGTCATTATATTTAGAGTTGGTTGTGGGAATCCAAGTTGATTGTTTTGCTACTTCTTGGCGGTTTACATCTCCATCCTGTGGAGTTGCCTTAGTTGGCATGCCTGGACTGCGTTTCGTGACATCTTTTGCCACGTGAGCTGCATGAGCCAGGCTCATCACTAAATCATCGTTATAACCCTCATCGGCTTCGACTTTACCGTTTTCTGTAATAATAAACGTAGTTAATTCATCAGCTAAGCGGCGGGACCTGATGTCTAGTTTGTTAGTTCGTAAAGCATCCTCGAGGTCCCCAAGAATAATTTCACGGCTTTTAGTGTCCACTTTCACCCCAAATTCCCCTTTATCGTCCATCCACATATTTTCGTACTCCAAATCCTCAAAGAGGGACTCCACAAGTGCTATCCCCAGCCCATTGCGTTCTGGAGCCACATAGGCGGAATTGTATTTTCTACCAACGTCGGCTAAGGTTTTAGCGAAGTCTTTTAATCCCATAGTGTTGGAATGAAACTCGGCGACCTGTTTCCCATCATACAGGTTAATCACATGGAACGCCGAATAGTCAAATTCTCGGCCATAGGAAGCATCGGCACCTATCACGTACTCGTGGTACGGAATAGGGTCTTCAAAGACTCTAAGAGCCCCTGCGTACATGGAGTAGTACTCATCGGATACGTTTTCCACAACTTTACGCAATGTCTGGTAATCGATAAAGGTATCCCCGGTCCCTAGGAATTCGCATTCATACTCCTGCAGCCAGAGGCGATGAGGCATGTTCCCCTTGGTCTCTTCACTCCATTTTTCCGTATAGTCGGGGTGTTCAGGCCACGTAATATCAACAATATTAAAATTATTCTTCGCTAATTGAGCGTCCCGGTAAAGCTCGTAGTACAGATTAGACATACCATTTACAGTTGAAAGAAGTGTCGCTTTACCTCCTGTTGAAATAGTAGGATAAATAGCAGCCCAAAATGCTCGCATCTTCTCCACAAAGGCAGCTTCGTCAACAATTAAGTGGGATACAGACTCGCCTCGCCCCGCGCCTGCGGGTTGGGACTTAATTTTACTCCCCGAACTGAGGAGCAACGTATGTTTGTTCTTTTCTCTAATTTCCGGCTGTAACCACCTAGGGAGGTCGTAATACATATCCATAACCCTACCGAGGAAAGCCGTGGACTCCCTGTCCCCGATAGACACGACCATGACATAATGGTGCTTCTTAAAGATAATAGACCATAGGGAATATGCAGCACAAATAGTCGTTACGCCTGCCTGACGAAACTTTCTAATAATATTGAACCTATTTTCCCCTACTTCAGATACAATTCGTTTCTGGAATTCGAATAGATGAAATGGAACGACACCTTTGATTGGGTGGATGACATTGATATACTTGCACATGAAATATACCGGGTCTTCTGCACATTTTTTAATTTCTTCTTTAATATCTAAGGAGGACATACTTTAATTTATATAGAATGCGTAAAATAGCTTTAATACCAACCAGAGAGGAAGCGGACCTTCCTATAGTATCTTATCTTGAAGATTGTGGCTTCGAAGTGCATCTTTTAGTGGGACAGGCATCCATATTCTCTGCGTATAAAGAGAAAGTAAATACCCTTAACCTTATGAAAGACGATTTAGTCGTATTATGTCACGACGATATAAGAATTTTAGCGGATAAATCAATATTTTTAAATTTACTCGAGACATCGTTAAATAAACCCAACACAGGGTTTGTTGGAGTTGCAGGAACTAGGATACTGAACGCAGACGGGGTATGGTGGAACGGGATTCAAACCCCGGAATCTAGAGGTTGGCTGTCTGGAGCTGTGTACCACGGCAAAGGAATTGATAAAATGCAGCTTACCTATTTTGGTCCTGTATCCCAAGTGGTCGTTTTGGACGGGGTTTTCCTCGCGGCCAAGGGGGCTACATTAAACAGCATTCAACTTGGAAAACCAAAGCCTTTTGCTGGAGCTTGGGATTTTTACGATATCTGGTACACGTACCAAACGAATAAACGTGGGTTAAATAATTATACTCTTCCTATCCCGATTCTCCATGAGTCCGTGGGTGAAGTAGCAGGACGGGAGTCGTGGCATGTGAATCGCAAAGCATTCATTGCAAATGCTACTTTGCCCATCTCAATTAAGAGTCATAATTAACGCAAATTACAATCCCACCACCAACTGACATTAACGCGTCGAGACTCTCCTTTATTTCTGGAGATTTTTCCTCTCCGTGGACGTAAATTACCAGTTGGCTGCGCTCCGCAATAAATCTCATTGTCTTTCTTATAAGCCCTAGTTCACTTACAAGGTCATCCGGGGTTTCCCTAGCAAGCGTAATAATATTACACTTTTTAGAAATTTTAGACAGGTTAAGTTTGTCAAGTATTCCCATGTTGTCACAATACCCAGAGTAAGGATTGACTACAGTTGTAGGGACTCCCATAGTACTTAACAGGCGTAGGGACAAGGAGTTAACTCCTTTGTTTGGGACCACGTACACCTTTCCAGGTTTAACTAGCTTTATGAGGTGTGCGACCCTTTTTCTTACGCGCCGGCGGAGTCTCCGCTCAAATCCTTTTCCACCATAGGAAGAAAGTCGTGGGTCTCCAACAATAGAAATGCATGGATTCGTGCCTAACTCATCTAAGTATTCATCTAAGTTGTCCATGGGTATACTCTATATAACTTTGAACCATGAAAAACATTGATACTACATTTCTAAAAGAAGCTATGTCTGAAACCTTAGAAGGTCTTGGAGAGAATTTCTATAAAGGGTACGGGAATAACTCCTCCTACGGAATTCCTAATTTAGGCGGTGGAGACATAGCTGGCCTAGGCGATGGGAACAAATTCCAAATGCCTTCAGGGAAAGGACAAGGCTCCGGACAGGATAAGGAAAACCAAGGTACTCCTGCTAAGCCTGAGTATGGCAACCAAGAGAACGCAAAGGCAGCCTCGAACGCCGGACCTAAGAATGACACTTTCAGCCACGAAGCCAAAGAAGACCCAGCCAGTTCCGAGAAGGTTTCTCTTAAAGTTGCGGGGGATGTAGATGCTCTCCCCAAGGATATGGCTAACAAGTTTGAAGACCCCGGAACTAAGGAGAACAAGCGAGGAAAGAGCATGAAGAAGCTTAAGGGAGGTGTAAAGAAGCTTCCTAATTCTGTTGCAGAGTCCAAGGATGTTATGACCCGCTTAAGCAATGCAGTTCGGAAATTGGAAGAAATGGCGTCCGAAAAGGCCGAGCATCCGGGTCCGGGACCAGAGTTAGAAGAAGCTAGAGAGGCGGAGGAAGCCAAGGAAGAGTTAGAAATGCAAAAGATGAAGGAAGGTGTTATAGCTTATAACCCTGCGGACAAGACCCAGTCCATCATCACTCTTGAGCAAGTTAAAAACAAAGACTACCCTGACGGATGTGAATTGTACGCCTACGAAAATGCTGGAGAAAGTATTAAGCTGACCGAACGAGTTAACTAAATAAAGTAGGAGAATTTAACCCATGCCATCCTTAGCAGTACAATCAGTCACAAACCTTAACTCATCCTTCGCCGGGTCCGGCAATATTGGATTCGGAGACCCTTCAGGGACCCCCGAAGAAAAAATGCAGTACAACCACAAGGTTATGTGGGGAACCGCTTTTGCTTCTAGCACTGAATCATATTGTGTGGCTTCGGGAAGTCTTGAAAATTGTACCTTAGGCTCCAAGCAGCTTAACAATCCAATTATTGAGTTTACGTATCTTCAATCCGTAGCACAAGTTTCTAAACTACCTGGCACATCGAACGAAAGGGACTACACAGTAACGGGCGTCTGCGGTCACGTTTCTGATTCCTCTTCGGGAGGTCTTGGGTACTCCGCCGTTAACTTCTTCCCTAGTGCGGTTTACGTTGACCCGAGTGCAGGAGGCATGGGTTGGACTGATTCGGCTCACATTAGGCGGACTTGGTCTACCGTTGACACGGCGGGGCAGGACTGGTTCATATGGGGGCAAAACGAAACTAGTGGGTATATACTTTGTATGCCAGACCCTACAAATGGGCAAGAGAGTCTAAAAGACGACCCCATGTTCACGAGGATAGTGTTCTCTTACCTTGTCGAAGGTATGAAAAATCCATACCTGCTGAAGTTTAAGCAGGGAGATGGCTGTCCTTGGGATAATTTAGGGGAATACTACGACTCGAGGTACGGACAAACTAGTTCGTGGTATAAGGTGCCAGTTAGCGGACGAGGGATTCACCTTGACTCGACGGTTGATTTCCACCAGAACCTGGCTCAGTTCCATATCTAACTTCCAATGTAACCCTGTTTAAGCCAACGACTTAAGTGGTTGTGGTGGGTGAAGGCGAGCCCTAGGAGTTCCGTTGCGAGCAACTCGAGTTCACGGACGGATTCATCTGTAATTTCATCAGATTTTGAGAGGTTAGCAAGCCGATTGCTGAAATCCAGGAATCTATCCTTGTCTTCATCTCTGAGTGTATTAACTTTAGCTTCTTTTTGTGATTGGTGTTCCATCGATTTCTATATCAAAGTTTAGTGATTTATAAGAGGTTATTCTAGCAGCTGAGTGCTGCTCTAAGTAAGGTGCCTTATCTATGAAATCATAGATGAAAACTTTCGTTTTCTTACTATGTTTTCGTAAAGTTCTTCCTAAAGCTTGAAGCGTAGCTATTTCAGACTTCAAACCACGAGCATTGATAAGGTGAGTTAACTCGGGGATGTCTACGCCGGTCTGGAAGATAATTGTTCCAATTATTACTTGTGGTTCTGTGCTCGTACGAAACTCTTTTAAAACGGATTCCCTCTCGAGTAAGGAATCCTTTCCTTCCAGTTTGTAAGAGCCGGGGAGCATTTTATGTAAGATAGAAGCATGCTCAAGGTTTTTGGTTAGGATTAGAATTTTGGAAGGGTTAGAAGTATCCTCAGTGATTGATTCGGTCAGCTTAACAATCCCTTCGTTTCGGCTATTATTATTGATGATATACTGGTCGTACACATCAGGATACGGAACCCCCTCAAGGGGTTGGGATAGTGTAGGTAATGTTGTTATTTGGATAAGGGGTTTTGTTAAGTACCCTTCGTCAATTAAGTCCTCCGCTGTCACCTCCTCCACTACCGGACCTAACGAGGATATCAAGTTCAAGAAGGCGTATCTCTCTGATGGTGGAGTAGCAGTCATTCCAATCCGAAAAAAGGCTTCAGGAAAGGATTTCAAAACCTTTTCCGACAGCTTACCCTTTGCAAATTCGTGAATTTCGTCAAAGATGATAAACTTAGACGTTTTTACGTGGGAGTCTATTACTTTGTCGATAGACTGAATGGTACAG
>Ga0098061_1001693_pt1 | contig 10639 bp, 8 predicted proteins | sample 22_taG_FD_92579 | JGI IMG/M metagenome (GOLD analysis project Ga0098061, IMG submission 92579) | Marine viral communities from the Subarctic Pacific Ocean - 22_ETSP_OMZ_AT15343 metaG | ecosystem: Environmental > Aquatic > Marine > Oceanic | place: Subarctic Pacific Ocean | collected 2015-01-20 | reverse complement strand
GATTGGTGGGGTAGTTCAGACTTAACTATGTCAGATGCACAAACGGCTTACAGAAAAGCATTAAGAGACGTACCTACTCAGAGTGATGTAGATAATATAACGTGGCCTGATAAACCTTAAATGGTTAGTATACCTTGGTACGCAGATTTATTTCTATTATTCTTACCATTACTTTTTAGTACGGTAGTTGGATTATGGATTAATGTATTACTTAGGCGTATAAATAGACAAGAAGGCAATCCCCCTTGGTCTATTAAAAAGAATTTTTTAATGGCTTGTATAGTATCAAGTCCATTAGCAGCTCTAACTCAAATACTACTACAAGCTGTGTTAGCGCCGTATATTCTTATTGAAGATGGTACATCAATGGTAGTGTTTGACGCTGTGATGTCTCCCTTCTTGGTTTTACTTACATACAATATAGCATTGTGGTATTTTAATAAGAAAGATTGGTATAGCGCGTATACTTTTATTAGAGTAAAACACAGTGAGATTATCAATTACGCTGATGATGTAAGTGATTTTACAGTTAAAAATTATCACAAACAAGCATTAAATGGAAACGATACAAAGGAAGAATAATGGCTACAAGTGGATCAGTTGATTTTTCAATAACAAGAGATAATATAATTACTGAAGCTCTTCAGCTTGTTGGTGTTATTGGTGAAGGAGAAACTCCAAGCACTAACCAAAAATCTGATTGCGCCAGATCTCTTAATATGATGACTAAGTTCTGGATGGCAGAAGGAATGAACTTATTTGTCAATCAGGAAATAGTAATGTTTCCAATTAAAGGGCAAAGACAATATACGTTTGGTGGTTCTTCAGTAGACAGAATGGCTAAAGAGTCCGAGGTTATTACCACCAAGTTAAATGGTAGCGTTTCATCTGCAGCTACAGCACTAACTGTAGATTCTACTACTGGTATGGCTGTTGGTGATGTAATAGGTGTAGTAACTGATTCTTCGGGAATACATTTTAGTACTATCACAGTTGTAGGTTCTAGTACAACATTGACTATTGCTGATGCAATAGATGACGATGCATCTGATAACGACAGAGTATTTACTTATACGACTGCGTTTACACAGAAGATTTTAAATGTTAACAATGCTTGGATTCGTACTACTGACGATACTGACATACCTATTAATGTAATATCAAGACAAGAGTATGTTGATTTAAGTAAGAAAACCGAAAGTGGTAGAATAAATCAATTATATTTTGATCCTCAGGTAACTACATCCAACATGAATGTTTGGCCTGTTCCTGATGATTCACACACAAACGATAGAATACATTTATATGTAACCAGAGCGTATGAAGATTTTGATGGTGTGACTAATGAAAGTGAACCTGACTTCCCACAAGAATGGTATTTACCACTATGTTGGGGATTAGCAGTTATTATAGCTCCTAAATATGGAGTAACTGCTAATAAATATCAGGAACTACTTGCAGTGTCTTCTTCATTAAAGCAACAATGTGATGATTGGTCAACGGAGAAAGAATCATTATTTTTACTTCCCGCTGACAGACAAGGAACATATCGTAGGTAAATTTTATGGATTCAGTACGAGTACCTTTATTTGCTTTGCCACAACAAAGGCAATTTAGTACAACAGAGGATCAGTGGTTTAAGAATTGTTATCCTGAAGTAATAGCTGGTCCTGCAGATACTCCATTTACTTCAGTAATAAAACGACCAGGATTTTCAGATTCTCTTACCACAGCTACTGCTGCTGGTAGAGCATTATATGGTTGGACTCAAAATGGTGGTATTTACGCTGTTGTTGGAAATAAAATATACAAAGATGGTTCGGCATTAAGTGGTACCTTAGACGATACTACTGGAAGAGTTGATGTAACCGAAGTTAGAGGTGGAACACCAAGACTTGTATTTAGAGTAGCTGATAAAATATGGACAGTTGCAGCAGATGGTACAATGACAAAAATGACTGATGCTGATATACCTACTGGGTTAGTATCAGGTATAGTAAACATAGATGGATTTATTTGTGTTATGAAAGGTTCTACTAATCAAATCTTTCACGCTGATGTAAATGACCCAACTAGTTGGGATGCAAACAGTGTTCTTACTTCTTCATTAGAACCTGATTTAGGTGTTGGGATAGCTAAACATTTAAACTTTGTTGTAGCATTTAACGAGTGGTCTACAGAATTCTTTTTTAATGCTGGTAATGCATCGGGATCAACTCTAAGCCCAGTAGAGGGTGTAGCAATTCGCTACGGCTGCGCTAACGGAGATACTATTTATTCAGGAGAGAATACAGTAATATGGATGGCCCAAGGACGTAGTGGTGGTAAGTCTATTATGATGCTTGAGGGAAATGATTTAAAAACTATTAGTACCAAGCCCGTAGAACGTTTGATTGATGAAGAAGCTAGTGGTGGTGGAAATGGTATAGCGGATGCTTACGCATATGGTATGAGAATAGCTGGACACCAATTTTATATATTAACTCTTAAAAATACAGCTAAAACTCTAGTATGTGATATAAGAGATGGTACCTGGCATGAATGGACATCTTTTGATGGAAGCACCGAAACTTATTTTACAGGTATGGATTTTTGTGAAGACGCTGATAAGAAATTTTTATTAGATGAAGATAACGGAAAAATATATAATATGGATATTGACATTCATCAAGATTCAACAAATGATATTAAAGTAGAAATGCTGACTAGTAGAATAGATTTTCAATCTAGTAAACCTAAATTTTTATACCGATTAGGTGTTATAGGAGATGTACAGTCTTCCTCTTCTCCAATAACTATAGATTGGTCAGATGATGATTATAATAATTATGAAACATCTAGAACTGTAGATATGAATAATACTTTTCCAAGACTAGTTGCTTTGGGAAGATTTCACAGACGAGCATTTAGATTAGCACACACAGCTAATACACCACTTAGATTAGAAGGTTTAGAGATGGGAGTAGAGCAAGGTAGATATGCTGAGGGAAGTTCCTAATGGCTTTAGGTCCTCCACCCCTACATACACCAATTACTTCTCCTTTGTGGAAGAGATACTTTGAAAGATTAAGTAACCAATTGGGTGGGGCGCAGCAGGGTCAACTAGGTTATTTTAATGGATTAAATTTTACTGGTTCTAATATTACATCAATAGCGTCTCGTACTCATAATGATTTACAGACACATCAAGGTGGAAGTAGTGGAGAGAGATATCATTTAACAGCAGCACAACATACTGGTGTTACAGCAGGTGGAAATTTTACTAAGTCAGTAACTGATTCCATAACTGCTGGTGCTACTCAAACTCAGGGTGGAGCAACAGCTTTAACTAAAGACATAAATAGAGTAACAACTGTTGGTTCTGATAATGATGGAGTTAAGTTACCAACGGCATCAGCTGGATTAGAAATTTTAATTATAAATGCTGACGCTGGTCAAGACATACAAATATGGCCTAACACTGGTGATGCCATAAATGGTGGTTCAGCAAATGCGGTAGACTCTAGCGCACTTGGAGAAGGGGCAACAAGAAGATACATAGCGGCAGACGCAACTAATTGGTATACAGTATAAAATGGAAATTACAACAAAACAACAGAGAAATAAATTATGATTATTACATATTGGGTAGATCTTCACAAGTTTGCATTTGCTCCACTATATATGGGATTCCTAAGTTCAGTTGGTGGCTTTTTTAAAAAAGTAGCATCAGTAGCTTTGCCAGTTATTGGGTTTTCCGTTGCTGGTCCTATAGGAGCAGCAGTTGGTGGCGCAGTAGGTGGATTAGCATCTGGCGCAGGAATAAAGGGAATGATTATTGGCGGATTGACTGGCTATGCTGGTGGTAAACTTGCACAAGGTGGATTGGGTGGTAGTTTCTTTGGTGGCGGTGCTGGCGCCGCAGGTGGTAGTGCGGTACAGTTTGGTGGAAGAGCAGCAGGACTAATGGGAATGTCTGGTACTGGTGCTGGAACTACAGCTATGTTGAGTGGCTTAGCGGCCCCAAGTGCTGGAATGCTTCAAGCAGCTTCACGAGGTTTTGGAACTGCTGCTGGTAAAAATGTATCTCTCTTAGGACAAGTTCAATCAGCACCAATCTCATCATCAGGCTTAGCAGGAAAATATGGTCATTTATCTGGTGCTCCAAAGACGATAATGGAAGGAGTTAAAAGTGTAGCAACAGGAACAGGAGGAGGAGCAACAACTAATGTTGTTCAGAAAGGAGCTTTAAAACAGGGATTTACTTTTGATAGAGAAAAGATTGAAGAACTTGTTGGTGCTGGATTCTCCGCATATGAAGGTGATATACGACAACAGCAAATAGATGCTACTAAACAAAACTTATCTCAATATAAAGATGAATTCGCTACTCACTATGCTAAAGAAGCTAAAGCACAGCAGGAAAAATTAGCTAGAGGAGAATTACCTAAGACTTACGAAGCTGCATTAGACAGAGAAAGCGACAGATTAACAAGATTAATGGTTGCGCAAGGACACAATCCAGCTGAATCGGGATTTGGTGCTGACACAGTGGTTAGAGGTTTAATGGATCTTGAAAGTAAATTTATTGCTGAAGAAAGAGCGTACTGGAGAGCTATTGGAGAAGGTGCCACAGGAATGAACAAATATATTCAAGAGTTAGAATCGCGTCAAGCACGAGAACCAGATGTTGGTCTAGCTGGAATGGGAGAACTTGCAACTAAGGCAGCTGGTACTCTGGCTGACTTGATTTAAATAACGGAGATATGAAATGGGATTAGAAACACTAGGCACACACATAGCAGGTATACGAAATGTTGAGGCTAGCACTAGGAATATAAATGCTGCAACTGAGACTGCAGATGCACTTCGTCCTGGGCAAGTAAAAAACCTAGATCTCAGTAATGAGCAAGCAAATCTTATGTTATCTGAATTATATAAAGATGCTGAGTTACGTGCGTGGGCAAGGGACAATGAAATACATGACGCTATAGGAGTGAATAAATATATAACTAACGATAAAGAAGGTTTTTATGCTAATATAGCTATAAGAGAAATAGCAAAAGAATATGGTAATAGTTTGGAACTAGCTACGAAGCAAGCTGATATGATATATCTCAGATTAGATCCTTTGCTAACAGAATTAACAAATGTTATCAATTCTCCTGAGCTGTCGGTTGAGCAAGTAAATCAGGCTATGCAGGGGATAAATCAAGTCTATGATGGATATATACAAAGTTGGGGAATGGACGGTACTTTAGGAGAGGACGATATACAGGAAGATGGAATAATGAGACCTGATGGAGGCCTTCCTGGTGGCGTATCACAAGGAGAACCACTAACAAAAGAAAGTCTAGGGGCTCTTAAATTTACTAGAGATGTTATGAAAAGAATGTCTGAAATAGGCAGAGAAGAACAAGAAAAACTAGCAGAAAAAGCTCTTGGTCCTAAAGACATAGTAGACTTGCAAAAAGGTAGGGTAGACCTTGGTGGTGATAAAAGACAGCTTATACAGGAAAACCTTTGGGGAGCCTTTCCTAACACAACAGAATCCACTGATACTGGAAAAAGAAGTCTAACTGATTGGGAATCTGCAAATTTTGAATTAACTCGAGTTTTAGAAGGTGCAACAACAGAGACTGGTGATCCAATGGCTGAAGCTCAGGCATTAACTGAGTGGGCAAGACAGTCAGTTCAGCCTGATGAAGTTGATTTTAACGCAGCTGGTCTAGGGGGCGGTACTATTAATACTTATCTTCCTACAGCACAACTGGGAGAGTTTACAGTACAAAATATGTATGACCCAGGAACATCTACTTTAAATCGTGATACTTATATTAATATGTTAAAACAAAGAATAAAAGGTATGTCTGAAGAAGAAGCTCAACGTACTGCCAATCTTATGTTTACTAACATGGTTACATCACTACTACTTAGGAAATAAAAATTGATTAACCCATTTTTACCTAACGTGGATGGGGAAAATAAAAAGTCTCAATCAGAAACTTTAATAAATCCTTTTCTACCTTCTAAAAGTAGTTTATCTACTAGTTCTACAACTGGTGTAAACCCTTTTCTTCCTTCTCAAGGAGGGGACGTTGGAGGATACGCTGGTCCTGAAGGGGGTCGTACACCTTTAAATGTATTAGCGGCTATGCCAGGTACTGCTGAAGGTATCATAAAAGGCGGTCTTGCTTTTGGAATAGCCACTCCTTATGCTACAGTAAGAGCAACATTTAATGCTGCAGTACAGGGAGAGATAGACGCCTATCCTAAAGAGTTCGAAAGAATACTACACGAAACTACATCTGGCGTGAGTTTATTTGGAATAAAGCCCTTTGAAGCACAAACTGAGGCTGGTCAAAGATTTCTTCACATGTTAGATGAAAAAGTAATTAGACCAATAAGTGATCATTTCAAAACTAAAGCTGATTTAGTTTTTGAAGCTACAAACAGCCCAGCATTAGCTACAGCTGTAAGAACAGCTGGAGAACTTGTTGGATTGTTAACTCCAATAGTCGGAGTTAAAGGAGCAGCAAAACTAACCTCATCTATTGTAGATAAAATTCCCGCCAAACCAATAAATATCCCAGGAACTGAAGTAGGTCTTCCACTAGGAAGAAAATATTATGAGGATCCAAGAAATCTAATTACCTTTAAAGAATTTGATGCTGAGTTTAGAAATACAATTCCAAAAGGTGAAACTTATAATGAACAAGCTTCTAAAGACATGTATGCTGAATTTAACAGAAAAGTAAAGGAAGCTAAAGAAGAAGGTGTAAGAGAAGAAGATGTAGAAATTATTAAAGAAGATACACCAGTGCAAGCATCTGCTGCTGAAAAAACTATAGATCCAGGAATATTTTTATCTTCTTTTTCAGGTCTTATTAATCCAAGAACTAATAAACCTTACACTGATTCTGTTATAAAAAGAAGGTTTACAAAACATGTAAATGATTTTAATCGTCCCCCACCAAATAAAATTGGTGAATATCAAAAACAGCCCAAAAGAGAATATCGTATGGGAACTGCTAAAACTTATCAAGAAGCTCTTCAAAAAGATGCTGCAACGAAAGAGATGAATAGACTTGTTGAGCAGAGAAAGAGAGAAGGAAAAACATTAGATGAAGGAATTACTCAAGAAATAGCTACTAAAATACTTGAGGTAGCTCAAAAGGCTGTGTATTCACCAGCCTCAAAAAAAATATATTCCGATCTTAAAAAAGGAGCGGGACAAGCAGAAGCAAAAGCACTTGCGAAGGGAGAAATAGAATATGTTCATGGCATTAGTGCCAAGGGTGTTGTTAGTAAGGGAGCGAAGTTTTTTTCTAACTATGAAGTACTTCAATTAATGGAAAAAGCCGAAACAAATAAAATAGTTCTAGAATCTGAATTTGCAAAAAAACTTAAGGTTGAAGATAGCATACTTAAAGATCCTGAACTTACACCTGAGTCTATTAAAGAAATGACTAGTGGTAGATTTGACAAAAGGCAAGCTGACCAAGAAGTACAAAAAACTATTGCTAAAGGCCCTAAAGAAGTAAAAGCTTTGTCTCCTAAAGAAACAATGGAAGCATCTCCTACAGATAAACTTATCTTTGATTACACACAAAGGATGTGGGAAAGAGAGGGGGGTTGGCAAGGGAAAGCAAGATCATTTGGACAAGATATACTTCCTGATAATTATGGGGAATTGCTAAAAGATATAACTAAGGATAGCGCGGAGATACCTTTAAAAACAGATGCCCCAATAAAATACAGAGGCTTATCAAGAAAAGAACAATCAAAATTCTCAATACTTGTTGATGGAACGATGTCCAAATCAATATCTTTGATGAATGAATGGCGAAATATTTCTCCTACGGCTGCAAAAATTATAGATAGTATAGCTCCACCTGATTTACATCTTACCATGTATGATTCAAAGAGGGGTCTCCGTAGACCAAGGAGTGCTGATTCTTTTCACGTAGAAAAGGCCAATGTAATTGGAAACTTCATGACTGGTACTGTTGAATCTCAGGGCTTTAAGGGATTAAATGAAATATTCCAAGATCTTAAACCTACGTGGTTTCCTGGAGTACAACAGTTAGTTAGATATGGTGGAAAAAGAATATCTGCAAAAAATAACTTAAAATTAATTAGAGCTGTGAGAGGACAAAGGGAAGCTCCAGCGGGTATGTTAGGAAAAAAAGTAGGAGAAATGAAAACATTACTTGCAGAGGCAGATAAATATATAAAGAAAGTATTTCCTGATCATGAAACTATTAAAAATTATTTTCCTCAATCTTGGGATCAAGCGATAGTAAGAAAAAATCAAGATCAATTTACAAGAGATCTTATTGATTTCCTGGAACAACCAAAGATGAATAAACATTTTGTGGACAGGTATGGTAAATTTGAGGTTAATGGACTTGCTCAAGAAATGACCCTTAATATTATAGGAGAGGGAAGATCTCTTGCCAGTAATAGAGTAGATGCTGTACTCAGGGATATAAAAAATATGACTGGTAAAGAAAACATAGGAGAAATAAAAGCATTGGCTAAGAGAGCTAGTGGTGTTGACCATTCTAGAATTTTAAGAGATTTACCACTAGAGACATTTGAAAAATATATGAAGAACGATGCTTATGAAGGATTGCAATTTTATCTTGAGGAAACGGTAAATAGGGTAGAATGGGCAAGACGCTTTGGTGAAAATAATGAATTATTATACAAAGGTTTAGTGGATGGTATAAAAGAAGCTAACGCCAAAGGAGTTGATATAGAAGGATTTAGGGTTGAGCGTGTTCTAAGATTAGCAGAAGCTATGCAGGGCGTATATAAGATGGGTGGTCACAAAGGATGGATAAGATTTCAAAGACTTTGGACTAATCTTTTAAATGCTGCGTTACTTCCACTAGCTACTGTAGCTTCTCTTCCCGAAGCAGCATTACCCTTATACAATGGTGGTTTTAAAGCTTACATGAAAGCAATGCCTCCAACAATAGGATCAGTAATGTTGATGTTTGGAAGAGCTATAAAAAAAGATTTTAGAGGCACAGATAAAACTAGACAGATGATTATTGCTGAACAGATACGAAAAGCTGGTGACGTAGCAACAATGGAAAGAATGAACGCTTTGTTCCAAGGTGATACAAGCGTATTAGGTAATGTTGTATTTCGTTTAAATCTACTTCACTACTGGACTAAGTGGATGAATCATTTAGCTGTAGGAACTTATGATGCAATGGTAAGGGATTATTTTAAAGCTAGGGTAGCTGGTAAAAAAACTGGTCTTGTAAAAGGCGAAGAAGTTCGCATGGAAAGATTGATGGAACATTATGGGTTGGACATTGCTGAAGGAATGGCTTGGGCTAGAGCCGAGGCACCACTTAAGGGACCCTTCTTTGAAAAGTTAAAACGTGGTGCTCACATGTTTGCTGAAGATTCAGTACTAACTCCTAATCCATCTACACTGCCACTATGGCATGCTAATCCTAATTTAATGTGGTTAAGACATCTTAAATCATTTCCAACACTAATTGGTAACAGAGTTATTGCAAAGTGGGGAACGGAAACTTATAAAGGATTTCATGACCAAGGAATGCCAGTATCGGGAGGAAGAGCTGGTATGTATACATTAGGAACTGGTATGTCCCTTCTTCTTGTTGCCGATTTATCTAATGATATAACAGATTTTATAAGGTATGGGGATAAAGGTAATCCTTTATACAAAGAAAGATATAAAAATTTCTCTGAAAGAGAAATAAAGATATTACGAGCCGTAGAAAGAGCTGGTATGTTTGGCATGGGTAACTTTGTATTTGACTCTCTATTTCACTCATACACAGGCACGGCTGGAGTATTTTTAGGACCAGCAGTAGCTAAGGGAGATGCGTTAATAGCAAAAGCACTAATAGGTCAAGGAATTATTAAACAAAACCCTAAAGGACTAGCAAGAGAACTTGTCAAGATGACCCCAGTATTAAACGTTAATACAGAAATACGAGAAGAAGCTATTAAAGTGTTAGAAAAATTTCTAAGAGAAAATACCTTTATGGATAAAGGCTCAAAATGGAGAAAGGCTAGATGATTCATAAACATCCAGAAGCTGTTGTCAAAGCTATAGATTTCGTAACCTATAGTTGTTCGGGGTGGGCATGTATTGCTGCTTATATAAATCATTACTCAACTCTGTTTGCTATTGGCATAGCTTTTTGCTCACTACTTGTAAGTATTTATTTTAAACAAAAGAATTATAGATTAGAGAAAAAGAAACTAGAGGCTATGTATGGAACTGACGCTAAAGAGAGTAACTGAGAATGAAGACGCTACATTTGGTGTATTAATAAATGGCAACACTCCATTTGCTGTAACCCTAGAACCATCTTGGGAAAATAATAAAAAAGGTATAAGTTGTATTCCTTCGGGACCATACAATTGTAAAAGAGTCAAGTCTCCTAAATTTGGAAATACATTTGAAATATTAGACGTAGCGGAAAGAACACATATATTGTTTCACAAAGGGAATAGTGAACGTAACACACAGGGATGTGTACTTATTGCTGAAGAATTCGGTAAACTAAACGGAAGGGCTGCAGTACTTGCTAGCGGAAGGGGGTTTACGGAGTTTATGTACATCTTACAAGACGTAGATGAGTTTGATTTAATTATAGAGGAT
>Ga0098061_1001688_pt1 | contig 10657 bp, 11 predicted proteins | sample 22_taG_FD_92579 | JGI IMG/M metagenome (GOLD analysis project Ga0098061, IMG submission 92579) | Marine viral communities from the Subarctic Pacific Ocean - 22_ETSP_OMZ_AT15343 metaG | ecosystem: Environmental > Aquatic > Marine > Oceanic | place: Subarctic Pacific Ocean | collected 2015-01-20 | reverse complement strand
GATCAAAAAGCATTATATCGCCCGCCATCGTCTTGGAGGCTTTAAGGTGGACTATGGCGTCGGGTCTCTCAATGGTTAAAGTAATGCTCATTCGGGGAGTAGCTCCCGTGCTAGATTTTGTATTTTAAGAACTTGAATTATCTTTTGCCGGTCGATAGGCGCCCGATTAAAGTTTTCGAGAATTTCCTTTACTTTGTCAAGTTTTGATTTCAACTCGGCATCTTCTTGAACTTCAGGCAAAATATAGGAATTGCCGGTGACGTCTTTTAATCTACCAATTTCTTCATTTAAATAAAACTTAAATTCGGTACCGTTATCAGCAAAAGAATTAACAAAGCTTTTTAACATTTCTTTTTGCTCTTCAAACAACTCTCCATAGGCCTCATTGAATTTTTTGGTAAAATTACGCATTACAAGATTTGAAATATTTTTAGTGCCAGGAGTTCTCTGGACCGTTGCCATTAAGTTTTGGGCAATTTTACTCTCTAACAAAACTTTTGATTTGGGATTTAGATTATTAGAAAAAATTTGAGAAATGGTGGCAAGTGATTTATAGTTTGGAACAAAATTTGCAAAAACGTCCTTTGATAGGTTTTTGTTTATCAATGAGATTACACTACTTTGTTCTTTATAAAGTTTGGCTTGGTCAATCTTTTGATGCTGTAACACGCTTTCCTGAACTAGTTTGTCGGCCATTCGCTCGGGAAGATTTTTAGTCTCGGCCAAAGTTTTATATAAATCTAACTCTTGTCGCAGGTGAGTCCGGGCAGCGAAACGCTCTTTTAAAATGGCAATTGCCAGGTTTCTTTTTTTATTATTTTTAGCAACCGACTGCTTTACAATTTCTCGCAACAATACTTCATAAATAAAAGCTGTGTTTCTTTTTTTATTGTGTTTAGGCATTATATTTGCTCCAGCTGCTCAAATAATTTTTTGACTTCTTCTTTGACCTCAAAAATTTCACTTTCTTCCTTATCATAATTAGTTGTTTTATTCTCAAAAATACCTTTACCGAGCCCAAGCAACTCTTTGGCGCCCTGTGGAAGATTCATCCGTGTTTGTCGGGAAGGCATCCGTGCAGCTTCATGAGAACCCATCGCTGTAAATTGGCGTGTTCGGGCGCCCATATCGCGCTTATCGGTCTTAACAGGCTTATAAGCCTTCGCTTTTGATTTATTTGTAGTAGTTTCGCCAGTTTTTTTATTGATATATTTTATTGTGGGGGCGTCGTCTCTTTTGGCTGGCGCAGCGAGTAATGGACTTTCGTCCTCGGAGCCCAGTTCTCCTTCGCCACCTAACTCTTCGCCGCCTAGCTCTTCACCGCCTAGCTCTTCACCGCCTAAGTCTTCGCCACCCAATTCGCCTCCGCCGCCGAGGCCACCGGCGCCTTCACCAAATCCTTCCTCTGCGGGGGCAGCAAGAGTTTCAAGTTGTTGCGTGACTTGTCTATCATAAAAGATCTCTCTTTGGTTGCGTAAGAACTCTTCGTCAGAGACATCAAACAATGTATTAGCGATCCATCGTTTTGAGAAAAAGCCTTCAGTCGCATTGCTGGCAATTTCAAATTTCGTTCGCCATGTTTCAAGCTCTTGCATCTCCGAAATTTTAGAGGGGTTATTAAGTTTAATTTTAAATGATAACAAGTCATCATTACGGAACCCTAAAACATATAAATGAATTATAGCAATTTTTTCTAACTCAGTTACCAGTGATCGCTGTAACCGCTGGACTGTGCGTGCAAAACGAATGTCTTTTTGGGCCAAAGCTCCTTTATCTTCTTCGCCTCCTTCACCTCGAATTAAATATGATTGAGGGATTTTTAACGCAGCAAACATTTTTTGCTGCAAATATTTGACGTCATCAATATCAGCAGCATACGTTCCGCCAGGTAAAGTTTCAATAGTCGTGCCGGTACCACCCCGAATGGGAATAAAATAGTCTTCTTCGACCGACAACGGATTATATCGTAGATCGACGCGACCGGTTTCGGGATCCACGATTTGATTTCGTTTCATTGACGTGATGAAACGCTGCATAAATTGCTCAACATCTTGGGCCGCGATATTTCCCACGTCTACCTTAAAAACCTTTCTCTCCGGAGAGCGTACAATTCTATAAGCCATCATTGCATCTTCGAGGAGTGTTAGCTGCCTCCAAATCCGTCGTGATGAATCCAATACCGAAGCACCATAAGGGGCAAATTTGTCATTCCCTAAAATTCTAAAATGAGCTACCTGCCAGTTCTCAAAAGTGACGCCCGCTGAGTTCCATTGATATTGAACATAGTTGGGATTGTTTTTGTCTTGACCTTCCATCCTTTCAATTTCTCTCGCCGGAAGTCCAATAACATTTTTGATGCCCACATCCGCTTCAATATCCAAGTACAGATAAAAATCTCCAAATTTGCACATCGTACGAGCCCAGCCAAAAAGATTAAATTCAATATTTAAAACTTGATAATAAAGCGTTTCTAGAATTTGTTTAATTTCTTCATCGGGACATTGAATTTTTATCATCCTATTGTAAACATTAAACGTTGTCATCTCATCAGCATAAATATCCAATGCCGACGCTAGTTCGGGCATATACTCCATCTGATCAAAATCAGCATAGCGCTGTAAGCGGCTCATTGTCTGAAGGTTGTAAGAGGAATAGTTATCTAAAGGATTGTACCCAAGCCTTTCGAACTTTTGGCCCGCCACATCTTTAAATGTGCGTGCATATTTATCTAAGCGGCGGCGGCGCAGCTGGCGTGTGTTCTGCGAGCGGTAGTTTATAATGGGACCTGAAAATAATCTAGTTAATCTTTTAAAGAGAGGGGAATCGGGGTTTCGTGTTTGTTGTGCTGGAGGCATGTCTTATCCTTTTAAAATCCACAAATGATCACGCATTTTCTTTCTTTCGTCAATAGCTTGTTCCATGGTATTTTGATTGGCCATTCCGGGGATACGAGTATCTAAATGCGTTTTATTAGTAATCATAGCATTTAAAAAAGCTTTTTTGTAGGCAATATCCCTTTGATTTTCAATAATTGCCGTATCTCGCACCCAACAACCAATGGCTGCCGCCATAATTAAATCATCATTATAAGATCTTTGAGCTTCTGGGCGCCCGTTTCTCCAAATAAAAGTGTCTAATTCATTAGTTAATCGCTTGGAATAAATAGTTAACATTTTATTTCTTATAAACTCTTCAAATTTAGCAATAATCAAAGGGCGTGTTTTGTGAGAAGTCGTAAAGCCTGGGATCACACTAGAATTTCCTTCGGCCATATATTGCTCAACATACTCGTGAGAGCCTTTTTTTGAAAAATAAATATTGGTATATTCCTTTTCGATTAATTTTTCTAATACATGAAAGCCAACCGAATTGTTTTCTACAACAACCATCGCGTTTCCAAATTCTCTACCAGTGTTGAAAATCAATTCTGCAAAAAGATCGGGCGTTATTTTACCTTGGTACTCCCCAATTATTTTTAAAGTCTCTAGCTCAAAAATGTGAAATGCACTAAAATCTTTGCCATCTCCTCGGGAAACATCGGCGCTGAGTAGATAGGTCTTGTCCGGTTTATATTCTTCCCAAAGCCATATATTCCTATCCATTCCTACTTTGTATGTTGGTTCGCAATTAATGCTTTTTATTCTTAAAATATCATCAGGGTGGATAACAGTATCGCCAGATGTATTAAAATTGCATTCATACTCTTGTGCAATTTGGCGATTGCTCATGTTGCGCGTCTCAGTGTCAAACCACTCTTGATCGCGATCTGGATGCCTGTCCCATCTTAACTTAATGGGAAAAAACTCGTTTTGGCTGCTTTCGGCACCTACATAAGTTTCATGAAACCAATCGCCCACCCCGTTAGGAGTGGAAATGGCCAAACAACGCCCACCGGTGGAAATTGTAGGATACAAGCCGGTCCATAAATCTCTCAAATTTTCAATGTGCGCCGCTTCATCAATTACCAAGAGTGATAAAGCTTCGGAACGACCCGCGTCGACGCTGGTAGAAGAAGCTTTTACTTGGCTTCCGTTCGATAATTCAATACTATTTTTATTATCAACAATCAACTCAGAGATTTGAAGCCACTTGGGGAGATTTTTTAAGATAGTCTTGACTTTTCTTACCAAGTTGGCTGCCGTAGCTAATTTAGTAGCGGCAACTAAAACATTTTTATCTCGATGGAAAAGCACAAGCCAAGTAATATAAGCGGCCGAAATCGTAGATATACCCAATTGGCGCGCCTTTAAGCAAATCAAGAAGCGGTGAAGAGCTAATTTTTCTACTAAATCTTGTTGAAAGTCATATGTTTTAAAAGGAATTAACCCTTTGCCAGGGTGAGGAATTTTGCAATAAGTGTTTATAAAATAAACGGGATCTTTACCAGAGGTTACAACTTCTTTGATAATTTGCTTTTTTGTAAGCTTGTAGCTCATTTGTCACTTTTTTTGCGCTTATCATTGCTGGGCCGCTTATCGGTGCCCAATTCAAGAAACTTTCTAAAATTATCTTCCAATCTATTCTCGGAAGGTTCGTTAACGGCGATCACATCTTTCATATTGCCAATAGTATATACTTTTTGACACTCTACCCAGGTTCGAATTTTAGATGCATTCTGAAGTAGGATATCGGCCGGTCCATCGTCGGTGAGGCTTAAAGCCTCTTTGGTCAATACTTTATACTCTTTCTTGAGAAATTTAACGATATCGGCGTAGGTTTGTTCTATTTCTTCGTCGAGCTTTTTATTGTGAAAATCCGACAAAGGAACTTCTGAGTGATAGCTAATAAACAGCTTGGGGCCTGCAATTCTTACTCCAAAGCCATCCATCACTCTAGAATCGCGAATTGGATCGCCCTTCTCTCTTTTAAGACCTGCCGTACGAGAGGTGCCATCATACGAATAATTTTCGTATTGAGCCCCATCATAGGCATTGGCCGCGGCCTGCGAAATGCCTTGGATTATATCATATACTGTTGCCATTTAATTTGCTCCTTCTTTAGCGCCCATAGCGCTCGTCACCTTCGGGACACTGTGCCAGATCTTTAACTTTTTGGCTTAAGCGCTCGTCTTCATATTCGGCACCGTCGCCAAAAGTCTCTGCGGTTTTTGTTCTATATAACCGCTCGATGTGTCGAATAGATTGGTTGGCGAACGACCATAAAACTTCCGTATTGGCGGCCTGCGACCTGGGGCGCCCCCCTTCTTCGCGAATGCGAATATCCTGCGCAGTTTTTATCAGTTCTTGACAATGATATTTGGCTTCTTTGCCCGCCTTGGTATAACTGTCAATTTGGGCGAACAAGTCGCGCGCACCGTGATATACGTTGTCGGCGCTCTTGCATATATCACCGGAGATTATTCTAGCGAGGTTGCCTATTAATTCATCCGATTGGCCCCATTCTTGGTATGCCGTCTCGTGTAAAAAATATCGAGGATTAGTTCTTTTTTTGTTCTTTTTTCTCATGGTCGGGTCTCCATCCTTTTTGCCATCTCTCTTCTCTATCTTCAACCCACTGAACATAGCACTGGAAACAGCATTCAAACTTGTTCATATAAAGATCGTCTTTTACTTCGAAAGAAAAAATCTTGCATACGGGACACTTTCTTTCGTTTTTCCTAGTAATTAGATTTTTAGGAATTAAAAAACCATCTTCTTCTATTTTCTCCGTGTTTTCTAACGATTTTCTTGTTTTAGAGTAGTATTCTTTTAAATGTTCGAGGTATTGTTCTTCCTTTTCGTCTGTCCAGAGAGAACGAGGATTGGCAATAGATTCTTTCCCATATTTTTTTGCGATAGCTTTTTCTATTCTAACAATGTGATCTAATTCTTTTTTAGTTTTCATTAATTCGGGGGAGGGCGTAAGCGACTGCAACGGTCAAGGCAATCCCTACAATTATACCCGCGCCTGCCCACCAAGCAGTATAATCATTGGGACGCTCGCTAGCAAGGGCACTTAAGCGCTTAATCTCTTCGTCTTTGATTTGTAATATAGAAGTATATTTTTGGTTGACAGAATCTAAAGAAGCCTTGGTAGTATCTAATAGTAATTGTATTCTTGCAGTTTCTTTCTGTAGTTCATATTTAACTCGCAAGTCGCACTCAACACCTGAATAGTTTTTTTCTGTAAAAAGCCGAGACGCCGCTAAAGAGTTTAAAAGAACGCCCGAATAGGGGGCGGCCTCTCCTTTTTCAATTCCGGTAACTTTAGCCTCTTCGGGAGGGTTAGCAAAAACAACCGCTGGAAATGTTAAAAGCAAAGACAATACTAATGCTACAACCTGTTTCATTCTTTCTCCACATAAGTAAAATTATATTTATCGGCTAATATTTTGGCCAACTCATCTGGTTTATCATAATACTTTTCTACCATTTTTTTAACTTCTTTTTTCTTTTTGTTGTCCAACTCTTTTTCTTCTGCTGAGTGCTCTTCTTCTATTTTAGTAACCACGTCGTTATATTTTTCCAGAATTTTATTTCTCTTCTCTATTTCTTCAGCATGCGATTTATTAATTGCCTCAATTTGTGCTTCATAACTATCATTGCGAATTTTAAGAACTTCAAAGGCTGCATCTTTTCTCCTGAATATTACCCATAGCAATAGTGTATAAATAAGAACGGCTGGGACATACCAATTATGTTTTAGGAATGCCCAGCCTTTCTTAAAAAACTTCTTTGACGCCAGCAAAAACGACATACTTACTTGCCATGCCTCCATCGGGTTGCGATGTCCGCCAAACCTTCAATGCCAATATAAGCTAACGAAATGGCAACCCAATCAGCAGATGCCAATGGAACCGAATCCATAAACATAAAGCCTGTTGCTGTTGTCCACACCATTAACTTTCGTGACATTAGCTTAGTTAAGTATTTATCTATTGTATGTCGCATTTGCTTTGTCATTCTGTGCTCCTTTATTTCCTATTAAAGATGGAAATTAAGACCCAAGCGGCAACAAGGCCAACAAGCCCTTCGCTACCTAAAGTCTTTGTAATGGTAACCACATTTCCCACTACATCAACAGGGAAAAAGGCTGTGCCTTGACCAAACAGCACTTGCAAAATAACCGCCAAAGCCAACACTGTTAATGCCATCTCTGTTAGTCCTTTTAAAGCACCGGTTGCTTTTTGTAACCACTCCATAATTAGTCCTCCTTTTGGATTAGTTATTAAGTTATTATGTCGTCTGGATTACCACCATTGGAAACAAGATAGGGCTTACTTCGGTTGCGAAATAAGATGCCTTTGGTGGCCAATGAAAAAGGTACCTGGGTGACAGGGGGCTCCTTTTCCCATTGGTTAGAAATGTTTTCGACGTCCGTAATTGTAAAATCACCGTCGAAGCGGGGTTTATTCGCCATATATTAATTAGTTGATAATTTATTTTGAGGTCGCTTTTTGGAAAAAAAGGAATGGAGGACTGCGCTCCAATCGCCTAACGTATTGACAATAAATTAATTTATTAATAAAGTTTTTTATGTGGGAACGTCTTCAACTTTATCCCCTGCCGACAGATTAACGGGGGTCATATCGTGGCTATTAGCGCTCATATCGTAAATCCGCGCACTAGCATCTGAGCTATCAGTGCTGTCAACGAGTCCGGTGCGAGCATCGGATCCATCGCCATTTCGCCAGTAGGAAACTAGGTTGGAAGCCGCTGAGTGCACAGCTAAGTTAGCAGGGGTGCCGCTATTATATATATCGGCAACCTCACCCGAAGATAGTGCCTTGGACCATATGCCCACCTCGTCGAGATTTCCATCGAAGCCACTTCCCCAGCCCCCAAACGCGCCGCCGCCCACTATAATATCGGCAGTGGTGACTATAGTATTGCTCAAAGTGGTATTAGTATAGTAATAGTCAGTCGCCTGACTTACTCCATCAATCCAAATTTCTGCGGACGCGGCTGTGTAGCACGCGGCACACTTAATTGCCACCAAGTTATGCCAATTTCCATCATTAAAAGCGGAAGTGGTCATTGCTTGGAAGCCATTGGATTGATAGGCGTTCGTGACCCAGAATCCAATTTCGCCCGCGGAACTGATGATTTGCCACCCTTTAATACTGGTCCAACTCCCTCCCCATGGATGTACTTTTCCTATTAGACCTTGCCATGCAGCATTGGTAAATTTAAACCATAAAGATATAGAAAAGGCATCGGTATATTCAAAGTCAAAATCGGTATTGTTAGGCAAGTCTAAACGGTCAGTGCTGGCGTGTGCGGCTGCCGTAAAATCTATAGAATACGCATTGGCCCATGGAGTGGGGGTCCAGCTAGGAGCGGGACTAACCCCACTAATGGTTTTAATACTCGCTACGTTTATGCCTGCAATTGTTTTAATGCTCTCCGGGGCAATTCCCCCAATTGCTTCAACTTCCGTCTCCGGAGGAGGCTCAGGAGGAGGATCTGAAAGTCCATTCCTTAAATCCCGTGAAGCTCCCCCGTTATAAAGACTCTCCACTTCCTCGTCTGTGGCGCAGGCATCCCAAATCGAAACTTCATCCATATAGCCTAGATAATTGGCCGTCCATGGGTTGCTGTCGGAACCATAGGCAATCGAACCAAGCATTAATTTGTATTTCATACTTGTCGAACCAGGCCAAGTATTATAGCTGGTGTCACCGGTTCCGTGCTCGGCTCCGTCGCCGTAAAAACGTATAGTGGTGCCATCGGAAGTTATAACAAGGTGGTGCCAAGCGCTTGTGTCGCCCGTCTGGCCGCTGAAGCCGGTGTCGCTGTATACCCAAGTCCCCCCGCCGCCAGGATACATAAGGATGCCCAACTGGTCGTTCTGAATCTGGACGGCAAATCCATATTTTCCGTAGCCGCTCGAAGTTTGATTGCCCAGCGCATATTGGGACGTAGTGTCTGAGCGGTAAATCCAGAAAGAAAGGGTCCAGACGCCGGTCCAAAAGAAGGCCATGTCTGCAGTGGTGCCGCAAGAATGAATACAGCCGGTGCCACCACTATCTGTGTTTAAAAAAGAATAGGTCTCGCGTACTTTCTGAAGAGTTGAAAAAGAAGCGCCTGTTGCGACGGTACCGTCCATCGTATTACCAGCAAGAGAATCATCATATGCATTGTTTTCGAATTGATAATAACAGACTGGCTTAGAAGATCCTAGAGCCATGACTAGCTAGACCCAGTAAGTTCGACCCAGGTTGTACCAGGATTAAAATAAATTGTGTTTGGATTGGGAGAAGCATATCCCACGATACGTGAATAGCTATTGTCGGCTGTTGGGGCGGCGCCGCTCATAAAACCTGCGGTACCTGAATGGATGTAAACCGCTTGGCCGCTTAAGAAATCGCCACTGTACCAGCCACTCACGTCAGCCCAGCCGCGAATGAGCATGCCATCATTTTGCGCATCGGTTCCGACCGCAATTCCTAACATTTGATTATTGCCGGACCCGGTTGCATGCGCAGAAGCGCTTAGCCATCCGCCGCCGGTGCCTAAATAATAAAGAGCGCCTGCATCTGTGGAGCCCGTAGCAAAGTTAACAACATCTCCACCCGCTACATAGCCGCTCGCGGCGTCTAAATTAACATTCCAACGAATATCTAATGGAACTAGTGGCTGGCTCGTGCCAATTCCTACATAGCCCACATCTCCACTATATTGAGTTCCCGTGACTTGGCATACCAAAACGGGGTTTCCAGCCTGTTGGTATGCGCCGCCGCCTTCTACTTTGAGGACGATTCCGTCGCCGCCTTGGCCATCGTAACTGGGGGGCTCTCCAACGGCTGCGGATCCCGTTATAATAGTTGATCCACTAAAAATGGACTGTGACGCACTCACAAATAGCGTTGATTGATTTTTAAAGTAAGCGAGGTTGGATTGCGCTCCGAAGCTTCCCCCATCATTAAATTGAATTTGAGTGTCTGAGCCTCCTGGTGTGCCTCCTCCTCCTCCTCCTCCGCCAGAAGAGGTTAGGACCAATTTGCCCTGTGCATTGACCCCTACAAAACTACTTGTAGGAGCGTAGCCCGCGGTAATGTGCGGAGCATAGATGGATCCTGTTATTGCCGTACCATTCGGAGACCCCGAAATTTGCAGAGAATAACCATTATAATTAATCGATGCAGAGTGACCAGTGCCAAAATAAATCTTTTTGTCACTCAGTATTAGGCTGTCACAGCTTGCGGTAAGTGAAGACGAAAGATAAAATGACTGGGAACAGGCAGTTCCAACCGTTACATCGCCCAAGAACAACGATCCGCTGTTAGTGCCGGAGATTTGTAAATATTGACCATTAGTGTAAATGGAAGCCTCGACTTCGCCCCAGCTAGCTCCCTTCCCGAAATACAAAGCAGAGCCAGTTGTAAAAGTCATGCCTCTTCCGTTTAAACCGTCTACTTCTACTAGGACGGTTTCAGTTTCCCCTTCGTCATACGTGAATGCGACTTCGTGCGATGAACCCATATAGATGGGCGCGCCAGAGCCCATCCCGATGCCGTATACGGAGAACTCTGTGAGCCGCTGGTTGGTGTTTATTGCCATATAGGGCGTTGGGGTCGCGCCGTGTTTGCTAGCAAGCTGAATCCCATATTGAAGACCAGGAGGACACAAAAGGGTCATTCCATGTATCGCGGTACCGCGCGATACACTAGCAGATAATTGCCCTTCGAGATAAATCCCTTGCCCCTGCGAAATGG
>Ga0098061_1001683_pt1 | contig 10662 bp, 6 predicted proteins | sample 22_taG_FD_92579 | JGI IMG/M metagenome (GOLD analysis project Ga0098061, IMG submission 92579) | Marine viral communities from the Subarctic Pacific Ocean - 22_ETSP_OMZ_AT15343 metaG | ecosystem: Environmental > Aquatic > Marine > Oceanic | place: Subarctic Pacific Ocean | collected 2015-01-20 | reverse complement strand
CCAAGTCATCGAGGCGCTGACATAAACGCCGGGGTCGATCTTTAGTTCAAATGTTCCAGCTTTCAGTTCATCCTTCATTACCAACCTTGAAAAATTAATGAAAACAGGAGAGTTCATAACCGACTCATCTTGTATAGTATCAAAACTTCCAGAAAGGTCAAACACTCTGACTGAACCGGTCTGGTCATAGCCAAGTATCAATGCTGCCATTTGATTATAAATGTTATTTTTGGCTAAAACATCTGTAGTTGTGCCTGACACGGGATCCGGATTGGTAAGTGTCCCCCAGCGGCCCTTGTCGCCCAGCACGCCGCCAGATCGCCAGCCCCAAGTTACATCGAACAAGGGATTGGCACTTTGACTCAAGTGCGGATAATCATATACAGTCTGGTAGTAGCCCAGCGTGTCATTTTTGATATTTGAAAGAGTGCTCTCGTGAGACGGATAGGTGCCCGATATCACAGAGCCAGTAACCACCAGAGACTCTTTGACAAAGTCCTTTGTGTACATTGTCTCGATGTTAGTTGAAAATTTGCTAGCCATTTATTTCTCCGTTATTCCTTTTATACGCCCTTAACAAATCTCAATGGTACAGTGACGTTAAGGCTGGTTGTCATGCCCTCGACGCTCATAACAGTGTCTATGGCATGGGCATTGTCGCTGCCATTAAAGAAATTTGTTATGATCCTTCCCAAGCTGGTCCATATACTAGTGCTTGACACATTAATGTCCGGGGAAGCATAGACGGGGATTCTTAATCTTAGCCCTCTAGCGCCGGCAATAGGAGAAGCGTCAGCATCTTGCTGAATTGCTTCAAAAAACGCTGAAGTGTCGCTGTCAGGTGCCGCAGTTATTAAATAAGTCGCGATATAATCGTCATCTATAGAAACTGGTGATAAATCTACGCCGTCAGAATTAGGCATTACAATTCTGCCAATTCTGCGGTCCAGCTTAATCAGCACCTCGGTTTCTGATAGTTCCGAAGGTAGATTTTCGTTATATTTATATGGTCCCTTCTGATCGTCGTCATTTGATCCATGATCAATATAGATCCAACTATTTGAATTTTCAGAAATTAAACTTTTTTCGTATGCTTTCATAAACCCAGTTGGCAAAGTAACGCTGCTATAGTTATTATCATAAGCCTGTTGTCTTGCCAGCGCAACATAGTAGCCGGTGTTATCACCAGTCGCCTGCGATTGGCCACCCTGAGATGGCTGAGTCACAATTAAGGTAGAGGCCAAATGGGTTGTTTCAAGTCCGAGAGTTAAAAGATTATATTTCAAAGCCTTTGTGTTTTCCGTAATTGATTCAAAAATAGGAGTGGCTGCAAATTTAGCTGCATAACCACTCATTTGAGCTTTATCATAAACAATTTCGTCATCATGTAACGAAAACTTTGATATATCAAAATTACCTGCCGCAAGTCTTTTACGACCTTCATCTGTTAAAATTGCATCGACTACCGTTGTCGCATTGGTTAAAAATGACATTTATTTACCTCTATAGTTAATTAGCTCTTATAATTAGTTTGTGAAAAATTGTTTTTCTTTGCATTAAAAGTCAACCATCGACCCCTTACATATAGGCTGTCCCGTATTTGGATCAGTGCCGACAAATTTTTGGCCCGGCGGGCACGGAGCGGCAACATCAACTTTCTTTGGGAACCAACACTTGCCACTTTTACAAATATTACTGTTACATTCAACATCCACGCTACAAGGCTCGCCCTCCTTCTTCTGAAACCCGGGGTTGCACTTACTATTAATACAATATAGGCCGTCCTTGCAATCTAAGTTCTTTTTACAGGTACCGCCTTTTCCTTTTTGCTTCGCCAGAGTACCTGACCACAACTCTGGTCCACATTTGCCGGCGGCACAATTAAGAGATTGACACTCTTCGTTGTGGGCACATGGCTTGCCAATCGCCAAGGGGGCTAACGTTGTCTCGTAAACCAACTCAGCCCCTTCCGGAATTTCTTTATAATCCGTTACTTTCTTATAACTAAAAATTACATTTATGTCGAACCTTCTTCTGGATTTTTTGGACGTTATTCGAAGTTTGTGACTTGGCAAATAGCCCGAATCCTCATCAGGGTCAGCATATTTTTTAAAAACAAATTTAGAATCCTGAAACAACCTATCCCTGTAGCCATCTTTAGGGCCCTCATCAATGTAGGCACCCGGTAAATTCGATGGGGGCTTTAAAACAGACTGTAAAAAAGTTGGTGACACGTTTAGTTGCTTTCTAAACAGCCTTTCTGTTACTGGTTTATTCGCCAAAATTAAATACCTCCAGAAGAGTGAAAACGTGGCTGGCCTCATTAATAATTATTAACTTCAAAACTTTTGACGGATCAGAAATGCTATTATGGATACCAACTGCCACTGCATAATAATAATACTCTACATTTGGTAAGATGTCATCAGTAAAATCGGGATATTCAAGGCCCACTGTCTGATGTGGTATGTCGGAAAACGACTTATAGCTCTCTGGCTTTTCTGTTGTTCGATACACTCGATATTCTTTAACAGGCTTTTTAACAACTGAAGTGGCAGTTCCAAGATTAATAAGTTTTGTGTTTTTGCTTTTTAAGGTGACAAGCTCCGTTGATTTTCCAGCCAAAGCAGAAAGAACGATTTGTGCTTTATTGATTTCGCCCTCTCTGGTGTATATATTAAGATCTGGGGCGGATATTTTTGCTTTTAAAATCTCGTCATTAAATTCGATATCAGGAGAGCCAAATTCGCCGGCTGGGCCCACAGGAGTGTAAATAATATGGTTCATGGGCGAAATGCCCGTTTGCATATCAACAACCATGTCTTTGGTGTTATAAAAAGGAAAATTTTTGTTATCTTTCTTTGTTGCTGCCGTCGCCCCCGGCGCTGAAGAGTTTAAAAGAGCGGGAACATTATCATAACTTTTGTCCCCTCCTAAAAAATTCTTATGATCGGAACCTTGAGCCTTATTCGCCCCTTTTGCCGTATACCTAAGCTGAGTTGCGTATACTAAATTTATTTGCTCAATGCTATAATAATATGTTACTTTTTCTTTAATTTGAGAATCAAAATACCTTAAATATCCGACATGGCCGGGCTTATCATTCAAGACATATATTCTTTTTATGATGCTCTTTTCATAAGCTGGGTTGGGCGCATTCATTGTCGATACAATAGGCGGCTTTTTAGTTGATTTTGTTATGCTATATCCGACAACTTCATACGGACAAAAGCCGGATTTGACTTTGGGGCTTATGACATCACCGATTGCATTTATCCGGTTCTTGTTCACGATTTTAGCAGCCTGCTCTGCTTTTGTAAAGTTATTATCATAAGAGCTGTTATCTAAAAACTTAGTCTCTGCAGCCGAATTTGAAACCCAACCACTATGAAGAGAGACAAGATTGTCGCCGTTATTGACGATTACTCCTTTCAAGTTGGCAACTAGCTGTCTTTTATTGCTCACGAACCTCTTTAAATGATTGTTTTTTTCCTGAATGTTTTTCCAAACAGGAGTCGTATTTATAAAATTATTTTTCTTATAGTTTGGGTCTGTTTTAAAATCAGCAAAAAACTCAACCGAAGCATATGGCTTAACAAAGTCTTGATAAGAGTTTGACTTTTTGACCAAAGTTGAAGCTGTTAGCACATCAACTTCAAAATCCGAAAATTTTGGATTTTTATAGATAAAATTTTCATCAAATTCATTAGAATGTTGTTGCAAAACATCATGATAAAAGCTAACAATATTATTCTCTTTTGCATTGCTGGGCACCTTTGGCTCTTTCCCCAATTTCATAAATTTTTCAGCAAAAGAAGGGGTGGTAACCGCAGCCAATTTTACATCTTTGTTGTTTGGCTTTAAAGCAAAATTTAAATAATCAAACGCTATTTGTCCATCTGGGTTTAAAAAGGTTTTTATAAAATTAAGTCTTGGGTCGGCAGTGACGCCATTGACACCATTTAATTTTATGGTCGTGGGAGTGAAATTAAATGGGTATGATGCAACGACTTGGTTCTTCTTGTCATCGCAGTGGGGTGGCGGGGCGATGTCCTCTGGCGTCACAGCGTTCGTCGCCTCCCATTCGATGCATTCGAATTGTAAGCCCTCGAAAACTTTTTGCGTTTTTTCAACATCGTTGGCTAAAAAGGCATATTCGTTTTTTTCACTATTAAAATAATGATCTGCCAACGCAACCGCTTTTGCATCCAGCGTTAACTTATAATCATAAGAGCCCTTTTTCTGAAAGTCGTTATTGTTTAAATTTAACTTTTTTGCCGCAGGCTGCAATTCTAATTCTGGCGAAACGGCCCATTGAAGGATGGAGTCAAAGGCGTGATCTATGTATTTTTTTACTAGTTTAAGATCATAAAGATCATATTCCTCAACTACCTTGCCGGTCTTGTCGTTTTTACATTGCCCCGCTTTAACTTTAGAAAAACCCGCAGGACATCCAGCCTTTAACATTTTGGGTTGGTTGAGGTTCGCAATCAATACCCCATAATCTTTATTATAATATGCTGGTTTGCCGGCCAGGCCAGTTTCGACAAGGCCCGATTCGGCCAACACAAAATCTTCTGGGAACAAATCTCTTGTATCTTGCACGCCGGCTGCGTTCGTGATGGGATCAATCCCCTTCAGATCAACTATTTTCAAAAGCTTGTGAGAAGATGGGTATATCATGAACGCATCAATCGCCCCAAACTTATATATCGCATCAGTTATCAACAAGGGTATATTAATAGCAGATGGCGTCGTTTGGTCTCCATCGCCAACTTTAAAAACATAATCATTTCCTTTTTGATAAATAAAATTATTAAAAATGGCTGCTGGGTGTGGTGGTTTTTTAAGAGGCATTTTAAGTTCCTAAAAGAAAATACTGGTTTTCACCGTCTATATAATGAGTTTTACATAAATAAGTAGAATTGTTAAGCAAGTTTGATGACGCCTCTGAAAGTAGAACAAAATTTGGAGATGATACCGAATTATTTGCGTGACCAACTAAGACATATACGTCATCGAGACTTTGAGACTCTATAAAAGCCATTTTTGTGGCAGCCGGGTTCCTATCGGAAGCATCCAAGCAAACAAAATTAAGATTTAAATTTTCTGCTTTCTGTTTCAAAGTCGGCGAATCCTCATATCTATGAAATTTTTCAAACTTATCTTCTATCGTTGGCAAATCGCTGACCGCGACGGTTGACATCTCCAATGTAGAGGTATATAAGGCCTGATTGGACTGATTTGAAGTGAAACCATTGGATATTTCAAGGTTGTTGAACAAATTTTGTTTTATTTCGGGCTTGACAGCCGACCCGAACTCATTTCTTATATACCTGATTGGATCGGCTAGTTTAGACACCGCTGTACTATTTGCAGTAGTGCCATAATCCCGAGTTCTTGTGTTAGTCCTTCGGTTAATATAAGAAATATCCTTCATTATCTCGGTTCTTATCAAGTTGTATGTCTTGTTCGTAAACCAATAGTCTGGTTCTTGCGCCTTATCATAAACTTCTTTCGATCGGCCGGTTATTCCTTGTAGTTTTTGACAAAGATCGACCAATTCTAAAGCGCCTTGGCCATATTGACCCAAGAACAATTTTTTTGATCCAGCGGGAACAAAATCCGGAATTCCATAACGATCAAGCACAGAGATGGTCTGTATTGCCTGCTCTTTTAGTTCTAAAGCCTTTTTTATCGACAAATCCAAGACTTCCATCTGAAATTCATATTTTCTTATCTCAAAAGGGTTAAAATGCTGATCGAAAGTAAAATAAACATAATATTGCTGACCGCCGGCGAGAGAGAGTGTTGTTGGGGCTATAAACTCGTCTTCAGTGATAAATTCTAAATTTGGGATCGAGTAATTGGTTAATAGTTTGCCCCGAGGGTTTCTTTTTTTGGGGATTATCCTTGTTGAGATAATATAATCAAGCAAATCAGCGGCGTTATAGAGCGTTGGAAATTTCAAGCTTTCTTGCATTAAAGAAAAAACATCAACGCAAAAATAAGCGTTCAAATGGTGACCGTTGTGCATTTTTCGGAAGCTGGTATATAAATTACTAAATTTTTTCTTTATCATATGCACTCATCCTCAAATGGCTCTTCTAATTTAGCGAGTTCATCACTATAATTAATGCCCAAATCATCATCAGAGTCTGTTGTTATATTAAAAAAATGTTCAACATGATTGGGTGTTAATGAATCTTTTTCGTCTATAAATTCAAGTTTTTTAAGAGCCAGATAAGTGGTAGAAAACTGCAATACTTCTAAAATAAAGTTTTCTTTATCATCAAAAACATTTTCTTCTTTAATTATAAAACTCAAATCATTAGAACTTCTCTTAACATAGACCTTTACTTTATTGCCGACTTTTTCTTCATAAATTTCATATTCACAAAAAACATTCAACTGGGGTATCTTATCATGACGATAACCGTCCAACGCTGTAACGCCAAATATGTTAGTAATTTTACCGGCTTTTTCCAATTCAATCGGATATTGCTTAACGATAGCCCCCAAGGTCGACGAACCAGTAATTTCACCCTCTTTGGCGTAAATTTTCCATGCAGGCTTGTACTGCTGGGTATAATTGTATGAGCCCAGCTCAAAATAAGTTGGATAATTTAAGGGATCTTTCTCCTCTGCGTCAGTTTTAGAATCATCCCAAGTTATTTTTTCTTGGGTCATTAAAGTCTTCTTGATTCTAGACTCTGCAACGTTTTGCAGTTCTGTCATTTCACCATATTCACTATCATATATCACTTCATTATCATAAAAAGAATAAGCGTGGGGCTTAAATTTACCCTTTGAGAATTTTTTTCTTCCCTTTTCAGTCATTATAAGATCAAAAGTTTCTTCTTTTTTGTTTATAAAGGTCATAGCTCATCTTCCCTGCAATATATTTTTGCTGAAACCTTTCCCAAAGGCAATATTGTACACTGATCATATGGCCAGTTATAAGATAGATCATAATCTAGTTTTTTATCATATTCAACATCGGTTTTTTTAGAACCATACACATCAAAATTAGTTTCTGCTCTAAATTTAGCCCTAAACGTCATAGCTCGGATAACTTTATTCTCAAATTTAAAACCCTTTCCAAGAACTTTTTCCATGGGAACTGAAATTGTTTGATTTACAGTTTCAGAAGTTGATAAACTATCTGGCAAATGTCCTTGCCAAAGAGCGAACCTTTCATTGCGGCTTAGTTTTTTTGAAAAATTAAACACAGTCGCGAAATAAGGAGCTACAGAGTCAGAGCCAGTAAAAACTCTTCCCCCTCTTATAGTTAATCTATTGTTTCTTGAAGCTGTTCTAATCGACAGCAAAAAATCTAACTCGGGAGGGAATACAAATTTTTCCATTGCCAGAATCAAATCGTCAATGTGGTCTAAGTCATCAGCTACATCAGATTCACGATTAATTGTAAGCGCTTCCAATTGTTCGTTAGTAAAATATTCAAATCTCAACTGTCCTGTTTTTTGTAAAAAAGCTAATCGACTAAAAACCTGCCCTTCTTCTAAGGGTATTGGCTCATGTTTACAATTTTCCTCGCCAATCAACGGAATTACCACAACAGCCTCTTCCAAAAACTTGTCTTCTATTATTTCTCCAACTCTTTTTGCGCCTGACAGGCCAAACAACTTTGCTGCCGATATATCGCCGTCGTATGTGTATGCCCGGCTTGAACCAGAAATGCTTTGTGGGTCAATAATTTTAAGATATGTGCCCTTTTTTGCATTATAGTCAGACACATAAGAGCTAACCGTTGCCACGCCGGGAACATCAGTGGTATAATTGCCCGACATTGCAGTTATGGAAAAAGAGGCCGAAGACGCATCTAGCAGGGCCGTTATATTTTCGCCCTTGGTGCCAATAAAAGGGCTGCCATCTTTATCAACATTAAAAACTAAATTGTTTTCCATGCCCATAGGATGTTCTGATTGCACTGCTGTGAAACCACCATAATCGACCATTCCCTCTGATGTTGTTAAATAACTTGCACTGGCCAAGAACTCTCCCCACCCCAACTCTTCTAAAGTATCCGACGCCGGAACATATGTTATTTTTAACAATCTTCTATCAGGGACATTTAAATGAGACCTAGCCATTATGTTAGGTGTGTCTGAAACCTCAAAACCATCATATTCAGTTGCTTGATCAAAAACATCCCCAGTGTGCTGCCCCAAGCCGCCATAAGGTAAATTTGCATACCAAGGCCAAGGCCCAATAAAATCAAAATTGGTTGTCGGCATATATTCGTTATCCAAAGCTACATACAAAGTTATATTTCTTACAGCGTGTGAGCTATCCTGCATCTTTTCTCTTAATTTAAATTTTCCTTCTGTTGTTTCTGGCTTCTTTTTAGACTTAAGGACGCTTCTCTCCACACCATAAAAATTTTCGATTTCACAAAAATAATTTTGCAAAGCCAAAGAAGTTGACGGCTTATATGTTTTTTTCTTTGTTGCCAGAAAAGAAGCCGTCATGTAGCTAGAAGCAGCATTCATAAGAGAACTACTATTTCCAGTTTCATATATTTTTTCGGGTAGGTAGCTAGAATCCCAAAGCGCTTTTGTTGCAATATAGTCGGAAGCATAAAAATTATTAGTCAAGGTTGGGGCGGCAGAAGCGGTATAAGCCTCTGCATAACTCCTAGCAGTGGCCTCCTTGGTCTGCGTGGCATATACAGTGTTTATTCCAAGAAGATGAGGATTATACATCAAGCGGCTACCAAAAGCAGCAACCGATTGCGTAACGATGGACGGGCCAGAATAAGATACAGATTGGAAAACATCAAAAAACCACTTAGAAAGCACAGTTAAAGACCTTCTTTGCCAATAAAAATCTTCATAAGGCATAAACTTTACTGCTGCTTCACATTTAAATTCTAATCTTTTCACCTATTCACCTCAAAACTTATCAATCTGCCTGTGTATATCTTTTAACTCAAATATTTCATCTGTATAGCTAGCTTCGCCCAATAAATTTTTACCAGCTATAGAACTATCGTGACCAAACAAGGTTAATGAACTCTCCATGTCAGAAACCCCATCTAAATAATTGTCAATATGATCCTCTAGCCTATATTCAGCCATCGCGCCCATGCAGGGATGATCTGAAACGTCCGGGCCCATATGTTCTCTGAACATTTTATAGGGTTTTCTGGCATTTTTTAATGGACTAACTGAATCCGGCCTATTCTGATGGCTTATTTTATAGCCAAGAGTTAAATTGTAATATTGATCGATGGAGCCTTGACGATACGGTCCGATCACGATATCAGAATAAAGAACATAGGCAGCATCATAATTTAGCTGCATTAATTCGCCATCGTGTACCGTCACAGATGAGCCGTAATTTGTTTCTAATATCGGCGCTTCAACTGACCACGAGGAGAAGTTGCAATTCACAAAAGAAGAATGGTCTGGGAATTCCCTATCAAGAGAGTTTTTTTCTAAATGGACTTTTCTCCGGTCAAGCACTTGTGGATATTTGACTGCTATATCATAATTTATTAAATTGTCTATAGTTAATTGCTTCCTTGGAAAAATTTGCTCTGAATAGTCAAAATATTTCAACTGGGAATTGTTTAATTGTTGTCTTTGCTCATCAAACAAACAAAGATATTGTCTATTTGATTTCATTTCCAGCGGATTTTTGCGATATTCTTTTGGCAGCCGGTCGAAACCCGAAGAGCCGGAACTGAAATATTCCGATGGCGGGGGATACATAACTTCATAATTTACAGCATGTAAATTTCCGACGCCGATCGCTACGATGGCAGTATTTTTTCGACCTTTACAACAAAAGGGGTTGGTCTTTATTCTTAAAACTCCATTGTCGACCATATTTTCTGATATTTGTACGGACAAGGTGTTTTTATATTTTTCACCGTTGATTATTGAATAAACATGAGTCGGACCAGACACCTGTGAAAGCTTCCACGAAGCAGCTTCATAGGGGCCGTTTGCATTTAATAAATAATAGTGTAATCTTTTGTGCACATCTATCACGCCCTTACTTCCACCCAATTGAGGATTAATATAGCCGTTTGTTGTTCCATCAATGGCATAATCATCTAGATCAATGCTCCTGTTAACAACAATGTTAGTGCCAAGAAAATCTATATTAACATCTGCGTCGCCAAAGGGGGCAGAAGAAGTTGTTTCTTCACTATGCGGAAGGGTAACTATCTGATCTTCATTGTAATACGAGCTAGTAAGCGGTGGATAGTCCATTATGCTGTTGGCTACAAGAGAAGAAAGGTTAACATTTTTATATGGAGCATTATTGGCCTCTCCAAGACGAACCAAGTTTGACTTTCTATACCAACGCTGATCATAATTATTTTGAGAAGGCCTCGTTATATAGGCATTGTCATATTCAACAACGTAAGACTGAGTGTACTGGGCTCCGATTTCCAAACGTGGTTTGGAAATCCCTGAATAGATTGAATATCCGCTGCCCAATCCAATGGATCGATAACTCATATTATCATTTGCCAAAGGAGTAGAATAAGCCGCTTGTAACGCTCTTCTTATATTTAAATTTTTATAATTTAAATTTAAATTGGGAGAGGCTTGTTCAAACTCAATATCATACCGATCTCTAAAAACTGTTTGATCGGTCACGCGATAAAAAGCGTCGTCGTCGATG
>Ga0098061_1001681_pt1 | contig 10663 bp, 11 predicted proteins | sample 22_taG_FD_92579 | JGI IMG/M metagenome (GOLD analysis project Ga0098061, IMG submission 92579) | Marine viral communities from the Subarctic Pacific Ocean - 22_ETSP_OMZ_AT15343 metaG | ecosystem: Environmental > Aquatic > Marine > Oceanic | place: Subarctic Pacific Ocean | collected 2015-01-20 | reverse complement strand
TTTCCTATTTCAATCCTAGTTCCATTGCCATCTATAAGTATTGCTTCAGTCTTACCTGATGGTAGGGCAGATGGTTGACCATTACTTGCAAATGACGTTCCTAAGTTAACATTAGATATATTTACTTCTTCAACTGGTGTAGAATTTAGGATCACCCTGAGCGTGTTGTCAGGTCCGTCTTTTCTAAAAGCCATCTCTCTTTCTAAATCCTCGTTAGGTAAGTTTGATGGTGCAAGATATATACCTGCATCTCCGTTTGAGAAACTTCTTTCCTGTATAACTTCTGCTACTCCAACTGCTGTACCTGTTGCTCCTGCACCAACTAATAAAGTTAAGGCTAGTTGTGGACTTAAACCAAAGCTACGAAGCAAAGAATATGGAGATTTCATTACATTGAAGAACCTTCTCCACTTAGCTGACTCACCATTTAGGTACTCAATCTTTTCAAATAACCAATCTCTAAAATCTACAAGTTCCCTGTAAATAGTTATTGGAGAATAAAGAATTGCTTTTGGAGTAGCTTTAATTCCACGCCATAATTGCCCTAAACTCCTAATGTGTATTGAATACCCAAAAACAATAAAAAACGCAGATATACCTACGCTATACCAATAATATAATTGCACAAACTCCAGATACTCTATGACCTGTGTGTAGCCAATTACAAAATATCTTGTTTCAATCGGAGATATAGTCCACCATAAATTAACTGGGTTAATTAGTGTTATTGCAAGACCAAGCGAACCTATTATTACTGTAAGCAATGTAATAGCTGTTAGGATATAGCTTCCTATCTTTTTAAATGGTATATGTACTTTAGGCATCTTCATCTTGCGTTTACTTCTCCTATGATTATCATACCCGCCAAACACAACCCAAGCAAGACACTAGATACAATTAACTTTTTTTTGGAGCTTTTTCTTAAGTCAACTTCTTTATACTTTTCTTTTTTATTATGCTTTGCCATTAGAAATTAGCCATTCCCTGTTAGCGATACATTAATAATTCATTAAGAATCTAGTTCTTGGAGTTAAGTTTGACGTGTACGGGTTCCCCATTTGTCTATAGATTCTGTCAGTGTAAGGTATTGCTGACCTTCTTGTTCCTGTAGTGCTTTCAGGTCTTTGCCCTAAAAACTCAGTAAACGTCAACGAAGGCTGTTGACCACTTAATGCTTGAGAGCCTAATTCTGCAAGAAATTCATTTTGAACATCTTGAAATACATTTTCTAGTGCTGCCTTTTTTCTTTGACTTGTAGGTAAATCACCAAAAACATTTTGATATCCACCAAAAAATAAAGATCTTTTGCCACCTTCAGATTGTTCTAAGTAATCTAGGAAAGGATTATTTTCGCCGTATCGTGAAAATTTAGATGCCATCTATCCGCCGAAAAATTCTTCAGTTACACTGCCGTCTGCACCAACCTTACGTTTCTTTATTCCGTAAGCACCACCCAAAGTTTCTAGGTAATTAGTAGGTATATTAGCACCAGTTTCGGCTCTTTGTCTTGAAATTAGATCTTGCACATTAGGCAAACTGCCTGCTATCATACCAAATCCTGTAGCACCTACTTGAGACCTAAGTGCAGATCGAGCAAGCTGATCAAGATTTGCTGCCAATCTTGAATCTTCAGCATCTCCTGCACCTCTAATCATTTCACCAAATGCTTGAGCAAACGGAGTTTGGTTTTGACTAGCTGTAAGATTTGTACCACGAGCAAGTTGATTAAATAAATCTAACGATTGTTCTCTTGCAGCTCTCGGTCCAGTACCTGCAACAAATTCTTCAAATGTAGCTGGTGCTCGTCTTTCGTTAAGTTCACTAAATTGTGTTTGTGCTGCATCAGATACTCCTAGTGCTTCCATAAAATCACCTTCTGGAGAATACCCTGAAGCTAAATTACCAAACCCGTAAAGAGTTTGATAAAGCGGATTTAAATCTTCTAAATATCTTTGAAATCCTGTTCTTGGTCCACTAATATCTCCGTATCCCCCCATTTGCAAACCTCTTAAATAAGCAGCTTTAGTGTCAATACCTTCTAAAGTTTCTGGTGCTCCAAACGGTCCTCTTGCCACCGTATCGTATGGACCACGCTTTGATGTTGTTGCTCCTGAAGGTTCCATTGCTCCTGACATAGCCATTTCTGACGCATCATCGCCTGAAAGGGCTTCAACTCCTAAACTTTTTAAAAATGTTCTTTCAAGACCATTTGGTTTTCTTATTACATTTCCTTCAGCATCTAAAAACAATCCGCTGTCTCTGTCAAAATAACTACCCGATCCTAAACCAAATTGGTCTAGCATGTCCTGTGGCATTTTAAATAAACCAGTGTCATCAAAATCGTCAACTGCTTTTTCGACAGGTTGCATTGCTATTTCTTCTCCAACTTCCGTGCCCGGCATACCTTGTATTTGACTTGTCTGTTCTCCTTCACTTGCTAATGTAGGAACAAACTCTTGCCTTTCAGTTGTTGCAACATCTTCGCCAAATAAAGCTAACGCTTCTTCTCTTGTAAGTTCATCAAATATTGAAGGTGCTGCTCCTGCTGCACCCCCACCAGTTAATGTAGGATCAAATCCTGTATCTTGAAATGCCCTTCTATCTGCACCTGTGCCAATTTCTACTGGAGTAGTTTCGCCTTCTTCTGTTACGTTTAATACGGCATCTCCAGATTCCATAGCGTTTTCATTTGCGAGTCTTGCAGCCTGTGCAGCAGAATCCGCATCAATATCGTAAGTTGCTCCTGAATTTAGAGTTACCGTATATGTTGGCATTAAATACCCCCTGCACCCGGTCTTGGTTCACCCGGTGCCCTAGTGTTGTTTGGCGGTGTTGTTCCTCGCATCAGATCTAAGCCGATTGCTGATCCCGGCACAGCACCATTATTCATATTTAAAACGGAACCTTGTTGACCTGCTCCTTGCGGTGGCATTGGTGGTCCGCCTTGTTGTGGCGGTGCTCCTTGCATACCCATTCCTTGTTGTTCAGGTGGCATGTTTGCTTGTTGTAGCGTTAACATACCCTGCAACATTTGGATTTGAAACTCCAATTTTGCCAACTCATCGCCCCTTCTTTCATTTAACAGTATTCTTTTAATTTGTTCAAGGTAGAATTGTGCTTCTACTTCCTGACCAGTATCTGTTAAGCCTTCCCACATAGCAAATGCTGTTGCTTTTGGTTCTGCGTATTGAGCCTGTTGTGCAAATATTTCTTTCTTGAAGGCATCAGGATCTTCCACGTCAAGTATCTTATCCCAAATATAACTATCAGGAGCCATTGGCGTTGGACCTTCTCTAAGCATTTGAGCAGTTGAGAACCTTGCAGGATCTTCCAATCCAAGTGAATTTTTAAATTCTACTGCTAAATGTCCTGCTTTTTGAATATCTTCTGGAGATACTTCCTCGTCATAAAACTCTTTTAGCTCTTCCATCTGACCTCTAAACTGAACAGTGCCATATCTGCCGCTTTGATATTGCCATCTAAGTAACTGACCAATCTGGTAAAAAGCATTTCCCAGTGCTTCTAATCTGTGGAGTATCTGGTGACTAGCTCCAGACCTGAGAATATTTGCGGCATGCCCAGATAGTTGAAACTTAATGTCACCAAATACAACATCGGGTAGGGTTCCTTGTTGAAAATCTGAATTAACAAGACCCATAAATTGACCTGCATCCGCAATCAGTTTCATTTCAGGTGCTAATTCAATATTTTCGCCTTCTTTAAGTTGAATGTTCGTACCTTCTTTGTACGGATCATCCATTAATCTAAGCCTGCCATCTCTGGATCTAAGTATAAGTGGATGCTTTACAGCCCTTCTTACAAGTGTCATCCAGTCTGACATAGACTTATTGTGAACATCAATTAAGTTTCTAACCTGTCCAAGTACACTTTCGCCTACAAACTCCATGCTTGTTGACTTGTCATCTTTGCCTTGAACCATAGGTGATGGTCCTACGAATCCAACGAATCCCGGACATTGTGGGTTTCCAAATCCATCTGTCACCTTGTGTTCTACAGGTTTAACTAAATATTTATCTTGTGCAACTACGCATCTAACTTCTTTATCAATATATTCGATTACTTCGATATCTTCTTCTTCTACACCAGCATTTTGTTCTGAAAAATCTACCCCATACATATTCTGAATTGCTGAAGCAGATCGATATCTTGAGTATGCAATCCAATTTAATCCCATATCGCCAGTATCCCAAGTAGTGTGCATCGGATCCCAAACATCAATTTCACACATTACCTGTTCATTTAGCTTGTTAAACATAGCTTTTCCTGCAAACCAACCTCTAGTTCCAATGTAAAAAGCAATTTGATTTTGAAGGTGTGGGTGCATAAGGGAAGTTAATCTGTCGTTTGCCATACGAATACATCCCCTTACAAACTTTTCAAACGCAACCCCTGACTTTCTTGAGTCAGCATCTTTAGCATTAAACGTAGTTCTGACTACCATTATTGCTTCTGAAAGGTAACTGATAATTTTATCAGTCATGGTTCTTGGTTTATTCGTAGTGTAGCTTTGATATCCTTCGCCAGCATCATATTGGTTCAGGGTGTAGTATTCGTAATCTTGTTCCCATCTGCTTCTCAAATCAGAAAAAGCGGTATGGTCTCTCTTAGTTTCAACTAATTTTGATATATTTTCTGGTGTTATTTTTTTCTTTGCCATTTTATATCCAGTAACTTACTTCTGCTTCTCTTTCTATTTCAAAAGGTCCTCTGGCATATCCAAATTCGGATATCAGCCCATAAGTAACTGCCTTTACAGCGTGATTATACCTGTCTCTTGGCGTTTGTCCAAGTACATTGCCTTCTTTATCCATTGCCCAACTATAAACTTGTGCCCTTCCGGTAAATGGATTTGGTCCGCCACCAAGTTCTGAAATTAAACCTGTACATCGTGGGTTAATTACCATATTTGGGTCTCCAGATATTGGATCTACTTTCAAAAACGTGTTAAATCTTTCAATTCCGTCAGTTATTCTTACTCTAATCGGCTCAAGATACAATCCTGTTTTTTCTAGCCATACTTCAGTTTGAGACGGCATAGCTTGATGCTGGGTTCCCGCAACGTCAATCGCTCCACGCTTGTCAGCAAACCCCCACCAACTTTTCATCTGAGCCATATCTACAATCTCTGGACCAATCTTTTCCTGCTCATATATTTCATCAAAAATTCTTACCTGTCCGTTGATAACTTGAGCAAACATAACGGCGTATGCACTTTCTGTTGCCCTAGAATATCCCGGATCAATCCAAATATACACAGGATAATCTTCAACATAATCAATATCTTGGATATGAATCTCATTTCTAAACATTTCATGCACTCTACCCTTTGGTGGTGCAGGGATTCCAGCAATTCTCTCTTTATACCACGAATCCGAATGATCTCTAAGCATCTTTTCTATCTCTGGGTCGTTCTCTCCTTCTGGAAATAACGCCAGATTACTCCATGTAGGCAATGAAAAACTTTTAGAGTCCTCTGTTTTCTGAACAGCTGGGGATTGCCATGCGGTAAATCTTTCAGGATACCATCCTAAACTACTTTCAAACGTACCTTCCAGCAATAACCATCCTCTACTCTCAACCAAACGCTCTTGCAGTCTCCAGAAACTTTCCAAATCAATTTGAGATGCTTCGCAAGCCACTATTCCTTTGGGAGATTCCATCGCCAGAGTCTTATAATCACTTGCAGATTTAGTCTTTATCAAAATTGGTGGATTCATTCCAGAAACCGTAATAGTACCCGGATTTATAGGCTTAGTCACATCTCCAAGTAACGATAATTTAGCAAGGTCCTGAGAAATATAGCTAAATTCTGCACGGGTACGCTCATAATCAGCAGCCACAAGCCAATACACATCTCCCGGTTTAGCTGTATTATTAGCAAAACTTTCCAATATCTTATGAACTAGATACACACTAGCTAATCTACTCTTACCTGCTCTTACACCACCCGCAACTAATTTATACCTACTAGGGTCATTTATAATATCATTCTGCTCTAGAGACGGAATAAAGCCCATCTTATCGAATAATACTTGCCGTGTCTGTTCATCCATGCTTATATCTTACATGCGAATATGTAAATCTGTGAAGTAGTCCTTATCCACCAGTAGACCCCTCCCCTTAAGCTATACCCCTGTAGTAGGCGTATAACTTAGGCAACGATCAATCACTATCGCTCTTGCCCGTTGCCCCAAAAATTTTAGGCTGTGAGCGATACAGACCGGGAATAGAAAATATATATTTTTGGATATTCTGGTATCTGGATATCTGAAGGATAGAAGCGGGAATATATCTATTCTTTTATCTGTATATTATCTGGCTGTTTATCTAGCTCTAGCGGTGGCGTTGAAGCCTGATTAATTGCCCGTAAAGTGGCTATCAGTTGCCCTGCTGTATCGTTGCCCATAAGCCCGGAGACCTTCGGGAAGTCTAACGGCTTGAAGGTTTGCAATAGATATAATGTAGCGTTAGCCCGCCTTGCATCATTGAGCCCGCCGTATTGGATATTATTAAGCGTTTTTAATGCCCAACGTGCATGACTAACCGAAATAACCCTGAATACAGTCATTGCCCGTCTGGCTTCCTTGTCGGGTATTATTCCTGCTTCCTCATATTCCTTGGCTGTAGTTAATAAATCCTGCAAAGAACTGCGGGGAATCCCTAAAGATTCACCGGATAAATAAACGCTTCCGGTCTTTTCAATAGACCTACATAATCGCCGTAATTTTCTGAAATTAAGTCTTTTTAGTGTTTTTATGCCTAACATTCTATAAATATTATATTTAGATATCTTTGTTTATAACAGATCAAGTGATATTATAGATTTATCAATATACAACTAGATCTATATATATTGGGGCTTCCAATAGATATAGATAGAAAGGATAAATAAATATGTATATAGATATAAAAGACCAGAACGGGGACATGGTAGCACTTCCCGTGGTCGTAGAAATTGCGGGGAAGTTGTTTGCTTCAGTGGAGCATTTAGGCACTAACTTGATGGCGGGCTACTATGGGGACTCAGACGCTTATGAAGTGGAAGCAGGGAGCGAGCAAAACGGGAGTATTTTGGCTCAGTTTGGCAAGGCTTGGAAGTTGATAGATGAAGGCACGGAGCGAGAAAAGAAGGCGGTTAAAATACCTAGCGTTTACGACCAGTTTTTATCTAGTGCTGACCACTTCGTGCAGGAAAAATATCCATCTAATCGTGTTATGTGGGTAATAACTAAAGAAGGTAAGAAAATAGACGGCACTTGGATGGCTAAAACTCAAGATTTCAAGGCATTTTTGAAGGCTTTAATTAAGCTTAAGGCACCAGTGGAAGCGGGGAGCGGTAGCGGTGTTTTTGCTAATGCTGTTGATATCTTGTTCTATATTTTTTGGTATCATCTTCCCGGAGACTATGGAACAGAAGCCGAACATAAAAAATTATCATTTGCATGCGATGGCAAGCAATGCAAAGAAACCGAAAAATTAGCCATGCACTGGAGCGGGCACCAGCCACCAGTTAGCGAGCAAGCCCGCCATAACATGTTGCTAAACAACGGCACGGCAACGGCGAGCCTATCAGAAGGGAGCGTTTAATATGACTATCGAAATTAGCGTAAACCTTGCGGGCTTTACTATCGGGCAAGCAGTGGATAAGTTCCTAGATTTAAGGCTTAGAAATTACAGCAAAACCGAAGCGGGGAACCTTCGGGCTGTAGTTGTTGAAGCCTTGCATAAAATAGACGGGCTAGACCTAACAGCCAAATTTGAGCCGGTCTCCGAACTTACTATTTCTTGGAAGCAAGCAATAATTAAGTTTTTGGATGATTACTCATTAATGGTATTAGTAGCCGAGCATCAAGACCCAGAGTACGGGCAAGATTGGCTTAGTGAAGCCGATGTTTTGAACGGAAAGGCGTGGCAATGAAAACAACAACCAGATTTTTAAATATGGTTGATAATGGGCTTATAGATGGAGACTATAAGCCCGTTATGCGTAACGGCTCATTATTGCGGGTAATAACGCCAGTGACTAATACACCGAAGTTAAGTGCAAAGACCATAGAACGGGAAGCAGTGGCGGGGCATTTTGGCGTCAAGGTTGCAAAGAATAGGCAATTTACAAAGGGAGATTTTAAGGGAGCATATTTTTATATGCTTACTTTAGTTGAACGGGAGACTTGCCCGACTACCTGCGGGGCTTGGAATATATGCTACGGGGACAATAGCCCATTTATTAAGCGTTATACTCCGAGCCATCCGGCATTTAATCGGGCACTAATAAAAGACGTTGATACCCTAAACAATAAGCACGGCAACAACCGGGCGGGCTTTGTTGTCAGATTGCATGAACTCGGAGATTTTCCCAGCGTTCAATATGTGCAATTATGGGCTTCTTTGCTGGCTAAATATCCAGCCCTAAACATTGTGGGATATACCCACACTCAAGGGATTATTAGCCGGGCTATTGATGCAATGCAAAAACAGCACCCGAACCGGTGCCGGATTATGCAAAGTGATATATCCAGCGAGACCGCCAGACCTTACAGCCTGACGGATACACCAGACCACCGGGAGCGATTCCCGGAAGCGTTTAAGGGGCAAGCGGTGCCATGCCCTGAGCAATCAGGCAAGACGGCAAGTTGTAGCACTTGCGGGCTATGCTATAACGGCAAGACTAACGTTATTTTTAGCGTTCATTAATAAATAAACAATCGCCCTGAGCATGGCAAAAAACTGCTCAGAAGGGAAATAAAAAAATGAATAATGAAAAATATAATTATTTCGGGTTACCGCAAACACTGAGCAAAAAACAAGCCTTAGAAATTTTAAGGGATCATTCTATTTTGGGTTTTGAATCTTTAAAAGATTTTATTTTTTGCGAAGGCAATAGATCGGAATATAAAACAAGTTATGTTTTTGCTTGGCTCGGATACTAAGCAAAATTTATGGAGCCCCGCCAAAATCTGGCGGGGCTATTTTTTTGTCCGATTTTTTCAAGCATTTTTTAAGTTAGGTTTAGCCAGTCTTAATATTAAGAGACCCCGCACACTGGACAACCGAAACAAGCCCTATACGCTCCATTTAACAGCGTTTAGCGTGTTAAGTGGTGGTTTACTATGGTTTAATTTTTTAAGGCTGTTATTTGAAATTAATTTTTGTAATAATTTCTAGTGCTGCGGATTGAGCGAAAAAAAAAGATCCCATTTTTTTAGAAATGGGATCTCTTTATTAGAGAGAGAACTCTCGCTCAGAGAGAGAGAGACTACTCTTGCTGTCTCTTCCATTCGTCATAGCGAGTTTCATCCAGCATAACCCTGATGAACCTTTTTTGTTTTACTAAAAGTTCGTCTAGATCTTTCCAAGAAAAACTAGAAGCACACTTGTGACAAATATCTATGCCAAAAACAGGAGATAAAAAAGTGTCTCCCCGTTTTTTCACTTCTGTCACAACCTTCACTTCGCTAGTGTAGCCTTCATACATGGAATCGCCACAAGTTATGCAATTATCAGGATCTCCGTCAGCATTTTTTTTGCTTGTTACATAATCCCGAAAAAATTCTTCATCATCTATCCCCGTACCCACCAGTAACTCAAAAAGACTTTCTTTGCTGTATTTATCAATCCCTTCAACAATGTAGTCTACTAAATCGACATCAGGAATATTATCAACCATATTCCTTGCTATATCGTGTGGATCTAACTCCAAAGAATCTATTACTTCTTTAGGTAAATTATTAACATCAAAGGATTTTTCTTCCGATATTTTTTCTTCCCATTTGTTTGGTGCAGTAGATTTCTCCACTGCACCAGTTTTTGCTTTTATTTCGCCTGCCATGATTAACTCTCCATCCTTTCCCACACGTCACCAGCCGGCACAACATGAACTTCTTTATTGTGCTTAGTGAAGTAGGATTCTGGAACCGCTAAAAGAGTAGCCCCTGCCTGCTCAAGTTCTGTCGCTCTATCGTAGTCTTTAACAGACTTTGCAACAGTAGTAAGAGCGTTACTTGCTCCCCATTGATTCATGCCGAATTGATGCGAGTCTTTGTTAAGGTTCGCTAAGAAAGAATTGCCTTCATAGTCACTAAGTTTGAATTTCTTAGTAACATCTTTGGCAAGCAATTCTGGCTGGTTAAATTTAACTGCCTTAGCATTGTTAATTTCAACCGCCATTTTGTCCATAGTCTCTTGAGTCATTGATGCTTGCACAGCATCCCCAATTTGAGCCCATAGTAACTCTCCTTCTTTTTTCAAAGTGTCTTGGCTGTGGAACTCATCCTTCGACAAACCAACATGAATAGCCCTTGTGATTTGTTGCCTGATTGCTCCATTAGTGCACCACTGATAAAAGTAGCCCTGATTAATTTTAAATGACGTTGAGCCAACTTCGCTGTTAACTACATCCAGCATATAATTCACTGGATGCCCGTCTATTTCAACAGCAAGATTTGTGTTAACAAATTTCATCCTTGTTGAAGTGTTGCTAACGTGAGCAGAATCTAAGTAGAATCCACCACCGCTTAAGTCATTTTCTAATGCTCTTGTAAGAGCATCTATTGCTGGCATGTCATCTAGCAATTTGTATTTACTAGAAAGCATTGTTCTTATTGATCCATCCCCGCCTTCATTTTTAAGCATCCTGAACAAC
>Ga0098061_1001674_pt1 | contig 10673 bp, 12 predicted proteins | sample 22_taG_FD_92579 | JGI IMG/M metagenome (GOLD analysis project Ga0098061, IMG submission 92579) | Marine viral communities from the Subarctic Pacific Ocean - 22_ETSP_OMZ_AT15343 metaG | ecosystem: Environmental > Aquatic > Marine > Oceanic | place: Subarctic Pacific Ocean | collected 2015-01-20 | reverse complement strand
TAGGCGGAGTTACCGGCGGAGTAACCACAGGTGGAACAATAGGTGGTGGTACTACTGGTGGAACAATAGGTGGCTCTATAACAGGAACAACTGGCTCATCTGGTACTGGATCACCAACTCTTACAAACCAAGGGCTTTCACCCTCACCCCTTGTTTCATAAACCTTAGTTATAAAACCAGTCTGGATTAGGTTTCCTGTTTCAGGATCATCCCCATAAGTGGGAAACAAAACCTTATCTCCAAGTTCCCACGGAGTATTTGGATCATCTAACATCCCATTAATTTCAAGCCCACCCGAATCATTAACACTCCAAACATAACCCGAATCACCGTCTGAAAACACATCACCACTTTTTAAACCAAAGTCCTTTATCATGGCGCGAATATCTCGTATTTGGCCTTTCGTAAACCCAAACTCTCCAAACTTTTTATGGGGTTGTTTGCCAGGTGCGCCCTGTCCTAGTTTCCTTGATGGGGTATTAATGCCAGCGATACCAGCACCCAAGGGTGGCAATCCACCAAAGCCAGTGCCGATTGGTGGGTCAACAACATCACCTAAAGTGTGTGTGGTTGCCTCGTCATATATGTCTGGGAAAAATGACATTATTTATCTTTGGCTCTCCAGAAATTAAGTGCGCCTATCTCAATAGTGTACTTGTAAATCTTACCGACAAGAGTGTCTAGTTTCGGGGTAGGCGTGAGCATCGCTACAATACTGCATACTGTGACGACTGCCATAATTATTGCCATAATATTTGCTAAAGTTTGCATAGTTTTTCCTTATGTTTGCTGGGCTATTTGATCGATTTTTTCTTCGAGTTTATCGAACCGCTTAAACAGCCTTTCCATTTCATTTGTGATCTCGGTTTTGGTGACATAAACAGTGGGCAGCTCTTCTCTGGTTTTGTTTAAAAGAATATCAATACGCTTGGTTTCAGCCATATTGGTTCTAATACTAAGAGCCAATGGTGCATAGACCAAAGTGAGTATGATATTCCAAAAAACTAATGAGTTGAGTTCCATATTTACATTTACCAAAGGTTAAGTTTAGATATTATCATAAATTATTGAGCAAGTGGATTGTCGTTCTTGTTTTTAAGAGCTTGAATATCGTCATACATTGAATCAATGCTGGCGTTTATTCCGGCAATACTTGTTTTCAATTCCGTTGTGTCTGGAATATCAATCGAGCCAATCTGCTCTTCAAGAGCAACAATTCTTTTATCGATCTCGGCAACGTCATCTGAGAGCTGATCGGTGGCGGACATATAATCGTTAGTAAAAGACTCAAGATTTTCAATTCGGTTTACATAGGTTGCGCCGGTGTACCCGAATCCGGCCAGAGTGCCGACAATAGACACTAGACCGATTAATTGTGTTGTTTTGTTTTCAAACCAGTTCATAGTTATTTCCTCATAGTTTAGGTTGTGATTGAACCATATCTCTCATCATCGTCAGGTTGTTTCCAAACATATTTGTAAACGCCTGATTGTTGTCTGATAAAGAAACATTGGCATAAATTTCTGTGGTTTCGTACCAGGTGGCAGCTTTGGGAAGTGTAATCATGGAATAGTCGCTAAACCCAGGCACATAACCCATCAATGCAATTAGTGTAGAGCTGTCGGCATATTCACCGCTTTGCTGTTCCTGTTCTTTAATCTCTTGTTGTTGCTCTTTAATGTTGTCCGCAATAATCTGATCGGCAATTTGATCTGCCTCGCTTGCCGTCATTACTCCCGATGTAGCATTACTGATTTGACCTTGCATATCCTGTATTTGAACATCAGCCATAACAGGCTGGTTGGCATCAAAACTCATCATCGGCATTATTGAAACATCAACACTTGCATCCGAGCCGATACTGTCAGCAGAATCGGTGTTGGCACCAACCACAGAAACAGACGAAGAATCAATAGAGCTATCAGCACCGGCACTCATGGATAAAACCTGTTGCGTTTGTGCAGCAGAGCTGGACACCTGATCTGAAATACTCGGTGAATTATTGTTGCCAGAAATACCTCCCGATACCGATGATGCAACCGCTGTCGATTGAGGATTAGACGCGCCACCGGAAACCAATGAATTATTTTGTGCAACCGAATAACCAGAACCGGATGATGTTTGTGCAGACACAGTGTTATTGGTGACACTATAACTGCTGGCAGCAACCTTAATGGTTTGCGCAACAACACTGAGTTGCCTCTCCCTTTTTCTTTCTTTTTTATCGTCATCGGCAAACAGCTCAACCTCTTCTGTCTCCTCGTCATCATCAATAATCTCTTCTTCATCGATCAATTCTTCTTCGACTTCTTCAACAAATAACTCTTCTTCAATCTCTTCTTCAAAATACTCTTCGATTTCTTCAACAATTTGCTCATGTTCAAAGTGATCCATTAAAACATCATCGATAAACGGTAAATCGTATTCAGCCAGGGCGTATTCAGCCAGTAGAGGCTCGTCATAGATCAAAAACTCATCTTCAATATAGGCCAGAGAAACAAATTCATCGGCTGGGATGGTTTCAAGATAAAGCTCAACTCCTTCATCGATTGGGTAATCGTAAAACTCTTCGATGTATTCAAAGTCGTCAAAAACCATATCATCGGCAAATTCTTCTGGAAGAAAATACACCTCTTCTTGTGTTGCCTCAAAAAAATACTCCTCTTCGTAAAAATACTCGTCATCAATGTATGTATCTTCGTAAAAACCCTCATCAAAATAGGTCTCTTCATCGTAGATATACTCATCTTCAATGCCATAATCGTATTCATCCTGGTTGTAATAGGCATAAGAGCTTTCAAAACTATAACCAGGACAGGAGGGGTCGGACTGAGGATCAAAATCGCACTCCTCATCAAACAATGCATCCCAATAATAAGGGCATTGAGAGGAATACAGCGAGTCAATGGTACATTGTTGGGTCAGATAAGCCGCATCATAGCCAGCACAAGCACTATTATTTAAAGGATTACTGCAATCAAGGGCATTTCCAGAACCCAAGCCATATAAGCTGCCTCCATTTTCTAAAAGCGTATTTGAACTGGTGTTGTTCCAGTCTGTGTTGACGCAAACACCGGAAACATTTGTTGTTCCAGTGCTACATTCATCGTGATAGAGGTAGGTATAGGTCTGGGAGCTGTTGCCTTGCTCACCAATTAATACATCGTGTTTAATTATATTAAGACCGCCATATCGATACTCAAAACTGTCGTCAGACTTCCACAACACGACCTCAAAAGAGTTGTCCGTGTTGCTGCGATTGTATTCACGCATGTCATACCAACCAAAGACAGTCTTATCGGTAAAGTTCTTGGCTAAAACCTTGGAGCCGCTATCGCGTATTAAATCAGTCCAAAATGGATAGAGGGTATAAGTAATCTCAGGTAAAGGATCAGGTGTGTAGTCATTACAATAAGCTCCTGTCGTCTTAAAATGTAAGCACCCATTAGTAGCCATTCGTGCAGATGTAAAATCTTCGCCATAAAAAGTAAACGTAAAATCTAGGTTAAAAGTAGATGAAACCTGGTCATCACCGCTGGCAAGATTGGTTGTACCGGTTTCGTTGGTTAAATCAAAAAGGCTTTGGTTCGCCTCGTAAACATATGTTCCATTAACAACGGAAACAAACAATAAAGAAAATAAACTAACTGCCTTTGTTAAATTCCTTAACACAAGTGCCTCTGCTTTTTCTCAAACCTTCCTCGTTTAATGTGCCTCTACACTTAGAAATATAGTTTGCTTTTGCATCTCTGTAATCGGGTCGGTCTTTTGGGTTTTGCTGCCAAGAAAGACTAGCATCACCGCCAATCTTACCCTGATAAGGACAAGGCGTTCCAGCCATAGTCATCGCCTTAAAGACTCTTTCATCCTGGCAAAGTAGGGCCACAGCACTAACTTTCATTCCCATATCGTATAAATACTTGGATAACTTCAACCGTTCACAATTCTCATCCTTAACGGTTCTGCCCGCTGATAAGCCAAACACCTGACCCTGAAACGCACCGGATCTACCAACCGTGCATAAATCTTGGCTGTAGCTCATTATTGATGGTGCAATCGCACTCGCCGGTGGTGCTTCCTGTTTAATGTTTTGATTGATGGTTTGTTCCGACTTCGACTCATTAATGTTTCTATTCGTGTTATCAGACGTGCTTTTGTTCTCGTTTACGTTTTTATTATTAGTCTGCACGTTTGAATTTGAGTTCGACTCGTTTTTATTTACGTTTGTATTGTTAGAAGTAGACGTGTTGTTATTGTTGTTTGTATTGGTATTGGTGTTTGTGCTTGTCGACGTGTTGTTATTGTTGTTTGTATTGGTCGACGTACTGGTATTGTTATTATTGTTGGTATTTGTGTTGGTCGACGTACTGGTATTGTTGTTGGTATTGGTACTAGTGTTTGTATTGTTGTTGGTATTCGTCGACGTGTTGGTGTTATTGTTAGTAGCAGTAGAAGTATTGGTATTATTGTTGGTGTTGGTGTTGTTGTTAGTAGCAGTAGAATTACTAGTGTTGTTATTGGTATTGGTGTTGTTATTAGTAGCAGTAGAAGTACTGGTATTATTGTTGGTATTCGTATTCGTGTTGTTATTGGTATTGGTGTTCGTACCGGTAGACGTTGTTGTTGTTATTCGTTGCGGCTGATGTCGATGTGTTGACATTAGTATTGCTGTTGGTCGAGGTCGATGTGGCAGTCGAAGTGTTGTTGTTGGTGTTCGTTGAAGTGTTGTTGTTGGTGTTACTGTTGGTCGCAGTTGATGTCGTTGTTGAAGTGTTGTTGTTGGTGTTGGTCGCCGTTGAAGTCGTGGTTGTGGTGTTGTTATTGGTATTGGTTGTGGTTGTGGCATTGGTGGTCGTCAAAGAGTTCTGTTCACAATACTCACTGCCAGCCGTACAGTCTCCGGTTTGATCTGCCCCTACATCACTTGCGCCGATAAGACTAAGCGCAAAAATAACTCCTAATATATTTATCCCCTTTTTCACTAATACCCCTCGTATTCATTATTTTTTTGATTTATCGGAACTGTTTGACGCGCCGAAATAAAATGAGATTACCGCACTGGCTAGACCACCGAGATAACCCAAGACAAGATTAATCAAAGCCTCGCTATTCTGCTCTGGTGGTTGAAGTGTCACCAGGAAGATATAGCCTAAGAATCCACCCAAAACAGCAATCCCCATGACCCTTGTTGTCCAGTCTTTACTAAACTTTTGCCTGGCATCTTGTTTATCAGCAGTCTCAAGGGCGAATATATCGACATCCAGCTCTTTCATTTGTGTCTCAAATTCAAGTTCGGCTTTTTTAATTTCTGCCAACTGTTCGGGTGTGGCGTTTTGCACCGCTTGTTGCAGAGCTTTTGGTTCTGGCTTAACACCTAGAACATCGGCGATGACATTGGCAGCCATGTTTCCCATTGGGCCACCTAGAGCAGAACCAATGGTGGGTGCCAAAGTACCGACAACATTTTTAATTAAATTAAACTTCATTACTTTTTCCTTTGTTTATAGCCGCTGGCATAAATGGCTTTTGCTTGTCTTACAGCTTTGGCACGACTCTTGTGAGTCTTGCCTTTCTTGCCCCATTTCCAGCCGCCTTTTACTTTTTTAATTGGCATCAGTGTATCGTTGTCTCCTCATGTGAAATTAACTCAGAGTCCTCGGTTATGAATTCAGATAAGAAACACAGCACAATATCTCTAGCGTGTTCTATGTTTTTTGCTTTGATCCCTTGGGCGGTGTAAATCATGTCGCCTTCGAGAAACTCTAGGTCAAAATACTTATCCGCCGCCGGTTCCATTAAACAACCCAGCTGCTTGTGATTTGGCAAGTTGTCGAATAGTCTCTCGGTCTCGTTCCATCAGTGCGTTAATTTCGGCGATGTTTACGCTTGTTCCATATTTGGCAGCAAGCTCGGCAGCCTTCACTCGAATATCAGCCTCAGCCTCATCGCGTTTAAAGTCATCTTCCATTAAAATTTTCATGCGATCCGTTTCCGCATCAACAACATCGCGTCTAGCCTCAACCATCACTTTTTGTGTTTCAGCCTCGGCTTTTTGTATCTCGGCCATAGCTAATAATGTTGCCGGATCCTGTTTCTCGTCTTGCGGTTGTGGAGGCATTGGCGGTATCTCGGTATTGATAAACGCACTGGCATCCTTAAATCCGGCAAGCTCGATAATTCGAGCCAACGTATTAGCGTATTGTTGTAAGCTCACCATTGGGTTTTGTGGCCCCAATGTTTTTAAAATCTCTTCCTGTTTGCCCGCTACTTGAGCCAAGACTTGCATTTTTTCTTCATCCGAGCCTTTGGATATAGCCACATTAACAACAATGTCCTTATCCACATCCCAATATCTGGCGTCTATTTCGACAAACTCATTATTCATGCGAAACATCGCCTCTTTATCCTGGTTCTTGATAACAAGGTTTGAGGTCAGCTTAAACAAATCACGCAAACCCTCGCCAAAGTGACGGCAGATCAGCTCAATTCTACCTTGCGCCCCAGACATAGTGGCAGCAACGGCAGCTCTGGTGCTGGATTGCAGTGCATCGGCGTTTAGACCCGCGCTGGCTTTAGAAACACCGGTGCGATTCTCTTTTGCCTCGTCTAAATAATTGAGAACCGGAAATGCCTCACGACCAAGAAAAGGCGTATTTAGTTGCTGCACCATACCAGGCGCACGCATACGAATCGGCTGACCAATATCTGTATTCAATACATCATCTATATTAACTTGACCCTCAACAATTCCCATTCTCGGAAAAATGGCATGGCCTAATGAATCAAGCGTGTCACGCATAATCTGAGATTTGGCGGCTTGGATCGGTATGAGGTAGTCTGCTGGACAGGAACCAATGGCGGTGTGCGGTTCGGGATCAGGGGAGAAGATAGTAATCGGTAGATCATCCCAAGGCATCGAATTAACGATGTTTAAACCGTTGCCAACGGTGCAGACTCGGATGCGTTCATCGATACCATCGCCATCCAAATCGTAGAATAAATAATGTTCAACATACAACACATCCTGACCAGCGGGGTCGGGGCGGTCGGGGTACATGACCTCACTCAGAGGATTTCTTGCTTGTTCCGCCTCAAACTCAGCCGTATCAACTGCACCACCGGTGCCGGAATATTGTTCCATTTCATCTTTGTCGTAACCCATGGCGACCAATTCGCTTAACGATTTAATCATGCGATGTGCCACATAAGGGGCAGTGTGAATGTCTCTGGCTGAACGCGAGATTAAAACTTCTTCTGGTGGAATTGCCTCGATCACAACCTGGTCTTTAGGTTTGATGCGTCTGATTTTTAAATCATAACTCACCGGCATTTCCTCGGTAATTTCATCGCCTGTCATTTCGTTGACAATACTAATGCTTTCCATGGTCGCAGATTCTTCAACCACTTCGACATTATCATCCATAATCAATGCCGTGTATGACTCTGGCGAGAGATTGGTAAATTCGTGGCACGTTGACGTGATCGAATCATCCCAATAGGCTTTGACAAATCCGGTTTTCCTCACCAGAGCATCTTTAAAAGCATCGTATAACACATTAAAACCAGGGTTCTTCTCCTGGATAATATGATTAATATAAGCGGTTTGTTGTTCGGCTAGGGGAATATCCTCGGCGGAGTGGGGTACAAACTCGACCACTTTTTTAGTACCAAAGAAGGTACGCATAATCGATGGCAGCATAAATAACACGCTGTCTCTAACATCGGTGGATATATACTCGGACTGCAACTCAGAAGTCGCGCCTGGGTCTTTGCCTAAATAATAACGAGTGGCCTCATCACGTTCTTGTCCAATTTGCTCAATAAAATCTTTTGCCGACTCCATTTCGCTTTTGACGATAGCTTGCAGATCAAGCATTTCATCTTCGCTTTTTATGTCTTTATCCGAACCCTTGGTATCTGTATATTCCATTTATTTTTATCCGACTCTTATAATTTTTGACTTGAGGGGTTTTTTGAAATTATACCCCATTGAAGAAATTGTGCCACCTGTAAAGGTTGCAGCGGTGCTTGCCATCGTCAAGGCAAGTGCGTCAGCTTTATCGGGAGACTTAATGCCGCGCTTACGCATTTGCTCTTTAGCCTCAATTTTTATCTTGCCAGCACTTGTATAAGTGTATTGCGGACTGGTCAGCTCGGCAATCAACTCATCGTCTTGCGGCAAGCGACAATCACGCTTGGTCAGCCAATCCTTAATCGCAAACCATAACTCGGCGCGTAGGTTTAAATAGTTTCTGCGACTGGCTGGTGACTCGGCAACATTAACACCTCTGACCGGTAGGTTTAATTCAGACAGGCGATCCACAACACCGGAGCCTAGACCAATGACATCGACCAGTATTTCTTGCGGTTGGTTCATAGAGGTTGCTGAGTCATAAATATTTTTAACAGCACCGCAAAGCTGCATCAAATCCATTGAGCGAAAGGTTTTAATTTCAAACACGGTATTACCTTGACGAATACACAACGCAGAATTATCGGAGCCGAACCTGGCGACATCCAAGCCCCATACAATCGGTTCTGAGGCGGTTAGCTCAACATCTCTATTAACCGCAGCTCTGGCTAACTCAATAGGAATAACGGTATCGTCATCGGCTTTTGGAAACTCACCCATCACCTCGACACGACTCACAGTAGAATCATCACCGTATTGCTTAATCATTTTATGAAACAATGCCTGGTCGGTGCCTTCAACATCACGCGAGTCGATTTGCTCGTTGTTCCAAAACTCACGCTTGGAATGAAACGAGTCATAAAAAGGGCCAGTATTACGGCGCGGGTTGGAAAACGATAACCAGAAACGATTTTTAGTCGGCTCGGTGAAAAAGCCCTCGGACACGGAATAAATAGGCGCGGGAATACCGCTTGCCTCATCCATAATCAAACACACGCCATGCGAGGAGTGAATACCGGCAAATGCGTCTGGGTTTTCCTCAGACCAAAGTTGGCTTTGAGCATAATAATAGCCGCAGTCAATGTTTAAATCTCTGACCAGCAATTCTTCAAACCAGGGTTGCGGCTTTAAGCTGGTGGCAGTTTTTATAAACCAGTGACCATTAATCGATAATGTCAGCCATTTGCCTAACTCAGCCCAGGTTCTCGATTTAAGCTGTTGTTCGGTATTAGCGGTAACAATAATGGTGGAACCAAGACGCGTGGATAACATCCACAGGATAATCCAGGCGACCAAAGCTGATTTGCCAATGCCGCGACCCGATGCAACTGCGAGTCTAAACATCTCAGGTAGGTCGATGGTTTCGTTTTTTCTAATGTGATTGCCAATATCTCGTAAAATCTTTTCTTGCCACTCTCTAGGGCCAGTAAAGTCCTCCAAGGGAGTGTTTTCCTGTTGCCATGGGAAGATGTAGCGCACAAAGTTTAGCGGCGAGTCCTTAATGTTTAACGACCATATATCGGTCATCAACTCTTCTTCTTGTTTAGGGGTGTATTTCATAACATAGCAACCTGTCTATCATCTTCCTTGTAAAAGGTTGAAACCCTAGAGCTTTTGTACTCTTCCCAAGGCACAAACTGGTAATACCTTCTAATCACCCAACGCTGAAATTTTTTTAACTCTCTATCTTGATTGTTATAAACCATAGGGTAGGGCATACAACCAAGATCAATAAGCGTGTTAAAACGATGAAATATGTCATCCCATGTCTCGTTCTTCTTAAACCCAATCAACATATAAACCATCAGGTGCCTCATAGGTATTCCGTTTCTAGCTAGTTTCTCAGCACCTTTTGTAAATATTTTTTCATCACCTAGGTTATCCCATGCGGTGTAGAGCCTTCTGGTTTTAAATTTTGCATCATAATATTTAATATTCGGTAGTGTCTCAGCAGCACGATCATCAACCAATCTAATGTTAATGCCTTGATTGAAACTCACTTTAAATTTACCATCGATAAGCTGATTAGCTTTCACCTCCCAATCGGGTTGTCCAAAGAAATCATTGTCCAATAACAATAAATTTTTCGGATATGGATCGCCTCGATAAATCTCATCTATCCAGTTGCTATGCACATTTTTACCTTCTTTTTTGCTTACAACACAAAATTTACATTTGAGGCGGCAACCCCTTTGTGAAAAACCGATGCTGTGTTCAAAATCAGGATAAATCTCATAATCATAGTTTTCATAAACAGGCTTACCGATAATTTGCTCTATTGTTACGCTGTTCTCAAAGCCTGTGCCACCAATGATTGCATTTGGAAAACTTTGCAAAAATTTTTGTTGCTTCTTCTCGCTAAAGGTAAAAATAGAAGAACCATAAACTCGGTCATATTCAGCCTCGAACATATCGGGTGATGTTCTTTTAGTAAAATACACATCATCGCCTCTAAGTTTGTGCCAGTGTGACAGCTTCATCAGTGCCAGGTTTGGTATCTTGCCGTCTAAATGTGTGATCCTTACTTTCATTGCGCTTCCCATCTAATCTTTATTTGTCCATCCGACTCTTGTTCTTTTCGCTCGGAAACATAGCCTTTGTGTTTAGGCTTTCTCGTGTTCCATAAGTGTTCCTTTTTTCTTTTCCTTGTCGTAGCCATAACCTTCCATCCAGCACCTTTTAAGCTCGAACCAGGCTCGGATTGCAATGTGTAAGTAATCATTCTTTCGCCCCCCATTTGTTGCCATATACGCCATGCTCT
>Ga0098061_1001672_pt1 | contig 10683 bp, 10 predicted proteins | sample 22_taG_FD_92579 | JGI IMG/M metagenome (GOLD analysis project Ga0098061, IMG submission 92579) | Marine viral communities from the Subarctic Pacific Ocean - 22_ETSP_OMZ_AT15343 metaG | ecosystem: Environmental > Aquatic > Marine > Oceanic | place: Subarctic Pacific Ocean | collected 2015-01-20 | reverse complement strand
TGTTTGCTGTTTATCTTAAATTAATCTACCTGATTTTTCGATATTCAGCGTGATCGTAATGTATTCGCGCATTGATAGTCATCATTTCATCGCTGGTATAACTGGCTTGGCCAAAGTTAATAGAACTAATAAAAGGATCCCAGAGAATCCACTGTTCATAGGTAAGGCCGCGGCTGTCTATTTGGTTGAACGCGATCTGCCCACCGTAGCCTGCGTCACCGCTACCAATTAATGCGGAATTTTTCCTTTTCTGGATGGCGCCTACATTGCAGCCATCGCCTTGCAAATCTTTCACATAGCCTGACTTTTTCATGATGTCGTAAAGGATCGCTGTGTTGTTTTCAAAAGTGCCTTCAGCATCAACCATGTTAATCTCGATAGGGCTCCATGAAAGAACTCCTGGTTTATACGCCACATCGTTAATATTTAGATATTCGCTAACGGCTAGCTGAAAGGATGGCTTCTGAAAAGACCTTAACGTATAAGATGCTATTGGGGTTTCCGAGCTTCCCAACGTTAAAAACCATTGAAAGGATAGTTTAGGGGCTATACTGCCGTCTGACCAAAATGCCATTTTGTAATTTTATATCAACTTAGCTTTGGAGGCTGGAAGGTGTGCTCGTTCCGGTAAGCGTTGCATAATCATACTGTAACTGCATCGCCACTACCACCAAGTCTTCACTCTCATAACTAAGATCGCCAAAGTTTAAGCTGGTGACAAAAGCATTGTTAAGAGTCCAAGTTTCGATGGGGATTCCTTCCGAATCAATCTGTTGGATAGTAGGAGTGCCCACGTTGGCGATGAATTGACCTTTACTCATCGACTCCAATGCCACTTGCGGGTCGGACGGGATGCGATATCCAGAGTCTGCCACAATGTTAGCAAGAATTGTCGAGGTATCCGGTTGTACGGGGTCAACGAAAGTTACGTCAACAGGGTTCCAAGTTAATCTTCCAGGATAATGAAAAGTGTGCTGCACAAATTGATGGGGCACACTGCTGACCTCAAACGAAGGTTTCGTTACTGATTTGCAGAAGTAAGTTTGAATGGTTGCTCCTGCTAACCCCGTTCCCAAGGTAAATGTCCACCTAAATGCTCGTTTAGGTTCTGTGCTGCCGACGCTCCAAAAAGCCATGTTTTTTATCTCCTTAAAGTTAACTAGTTTCCTAGATTATTTTTTAGTCTTCAAATGCCGCGCCATTATCTGTTAAGATAAAGTCTAGCGCGATAAATTCAATTGCCCTTGCAGGCTTGATGAAGATCTTCGCATACATAATGTTACGATCAATCAGATCTTCAGTTGTTGTAGTCTCGTCAAGAACCAATTTGAACTTGGTAATTCCGAGACCAGCCTGGACAGAGGCCAGGAAAGGTTCAACACGACCTTTAAAGCGATTCCATGTTGAGCGTACGTTCTGATCGAAGAGAACTGTCGCTGCAAATCTTGAGATTTGACGCTTCAAGTAAATGAGCAGTCGGCGGACGTTGATTCTGTCAAGCGCCGATGGCGTTGCTTGCAAGGTCTTCTGTCCGAAGATTACAATTCCCTCTGCCGGGAATTGAGCAATTGGGTTGATGCTGGCGTCATAAAGCTTGTCCCGCTGCTTCGAAGTCAAGCGTTGGCGAACCGACGCAACTGGAATACCTGCGTTGCCCAATGAAAGGCCGCCGCGAGTAAACCCTGCAGGAGCAAACCAGAGTTCCGAAGATTTCTGAGAATAGGACATTGCTCCGATTGCTGCCACTGATGGGGGCGCCCAGATCAATTGACCGTTGTTTGTGTCCCGAATCTGAACCCAAGGGTAGTAAGCACAACCATAACTGGAGTTAACCGCCAGGTTGTTTCTCATATTAGTAACCGCTTGATCGACGTTACCCAGTCGTGCAGATTCTGCTGCTGTCGACTCGTATTTAGGTGTATAGCCGTTTTTGATATCAATGACGGCCAGCGCGTCGCCGCGTTGTTCGCACATATCTATCAAAGAGCGATTAAGTGTGTTATTAATGATACCAGGCATTGCAACTAGATTGTACTCCGTTACTTCTGGATCTCTTAGCGAGTCAATGGCTACCTGACAAGAGTTGAACATATAATCTGTGTCGGGATCATCAGTGGTGTTCTGATTGACCGTTCTCAAAGGAGTTGCCTCTTTAATGTTTAAGCCATCGAAGCCGCCAAAGAGGACCGTTGTGAAGCGATCACAGCCTGCGTCTTCGATAACTCGGACATAGGAACCAGTGCCGCGGGTATAGCCATAGTTAGCATTACGTGACTCAGAGGCCATCTGGCGCGAACCCGAAATATAAACATTAGATCCTGTCAAAGCCCCTGTATTGTCTGTGTTACACATATCATCCAGCGTGAATACGAAGGAGGTTGTTGTTGACACGCCGGCGTTGAAGTCATTGGTAAGGCGAGCCAGGGGCTGCATCATATCCAAAACACTTCTGTTGAGGCGCGTACTGTTGAACGTGGTGTCCACACCGAACCAAACATTTCTGGGATCGGTCGGGTCCCCTTCCGAGGCTGATACACGCAGGCGCAACTTAGGCCAGTCATACTGAATGTATCCGGTGCTCCCAGTAATCAAGCTAGGTGCGATAGCCTCTGGGGTGAGAAACCCCAGGTCATCAAGATTACCGGAAACCATCGTGGTGGCACTGGGGTTGGTTGCGTTATCTGCGAAAGAATTGTATCGCAAAGGTCCGAGGACGCCAAACGGCAGATATGCCGCATCTGTGTCGCCCTTGTCGACGGCCGTGTTCATTTCAATGCGAATAAAGTTGGAGTTATTGACATAGCTACCAAAATTCTTATAGCGGCGGTCGGTGTTATCCCACGTCTGATATGCATCGCCAATTCGGCGGGCAATATAGTTCTCAGAGTTAGGGTTCAGGTTTAAGTTTGTCCATTGCTCCAGGAATTCTACTCTATTGTCTGTATCCGACATTTTTCGAATGGCGAGAGTAAAGCTACCATAGGCTTGAAAAGAACTGGGCGATCTTTTAAGATCCTGAATGGAAATTTTAAGATTACGGGAGGACCAGGAACCGGCGTTGCGTGCAACGACGCGGAATAGTTTCTGTTGGTCCGCGGCCTGAAAACTTCCCGTGGCAGTTCCTTGCGTCATATCTTGACAAAAGAACCAGCCGCTTTTTGCTTCTTGGTAATCTTTTCGACGGTCGGCGAAATGTCCGGCGTCGCCTTTTGAACCACTAACAAGCGGAAGAATCGCTCCAAGAGTGCTAGTCGTGCTTCCCAGGATGTCATTGACATTTCCCTCGAAGCTTTCACCGAGCCAGTATTTTTGAAGTTGGGTGTCGCTTGTTACGCTGCTGTTCGTGAGGCTCGGGTTAGTATTGAATACCTTCCGGATAAATTTATCGCTCGTCTCGCTAAAATCAAAAGCCGTATCAATGACAGTATTATTATCCTCATTCTTGATCTGAACTTTGAACTCTTGACCGGAGATGCTCCGGAAGCCCATGCTCGACCCTACCTGTAGTTCTGGATTGACACCAGTCACAAAAGTTCCGGAGAGGCCGATGGCCGAACCCGAATTCATGTACCACACTGCCGCCAGAGTACCCGTTACAGGGTTGGAGGCGGGGACTGATTCGCTCACTGCGACAAACAGACCGTAGGCGCCGCCATTATTGGCAATCTCTCCTCCCGCCGTGCCGCCCGAACTAGCTGAAAGAACCGTGGTGGTCCATCCGGCTAGCGCGCCGGCAGTATCTGCTGTGGCCGCTGCTGCGGATTGGCCGCCTAAACGAACGTATGTCACAGGGGAGTTATTTCTAAACCATGCTTGTGCGGCATAGGCTGCATAAGTGGGAGAGATGTAGTTTCCATCACGGGAGACATCTTTTCCGTCGCCTCCTGGAATGGGCATACCGAACTCGGTTGCAAACTCGGCAAAATCCTTAACCCGGGTTGGTTTGAGGATGGGGCCTTTTTCGGCTCTACCGATCAAAACGGGTCCTACATCCGCCGGGGTGGCAGATCTTCCAGTGTTGTCAATCTCGTTAACAAAAACACCGGGTGAAATAAATTTAAATCTATCGACAGACATTCGCGATTCTCCTTATAATTGTGGAAAAGTTTCTTTATTAATTAGTTGTTAGTCCTTGTAAAAGCCTCTATTATCAATGTAATCTGGGATATCGCCTAAAATAACTCTTTCTCGGGGTATCTTTACCTCAACTGCATTTTGTCGCTTCACTAGTTTTGGTCGATCACCGTTGGGTGCCTCCCCAATCACGTAGCCTAAGACTTCAAAGTTTAATTTAGACTCAAATTTCCGTTCATCGTTTCCCATATCCGATACATTACTGGTTGTGCCAAAATCCCCCTGCAGAAACGTTTCAAACCGGTGGCCGTCTCTTTTAATCGAAAAAGAGTTGATATGACCTCCAAGGGTGGCGAAAGGGGAAAGCAACTCATTCATCTGCTGCGCATATTCGGTCGTAATCGTCACCGTGTATTTCATGGACAAGTATACCGGAATGGGCATGGTAATGGTCTCATAGACCACTTTTTTGTTATCTTTGATCGGGTAGTGCGCCTGTCGGCCCGGGGTGCGTGTGGTTATATTGCCCACACCGCCGGCATCGCTTCCGGATATATCCAGCCACTCTTTGATATTGTCGGCCACAGCAAAATTATTGGTCTTATCGGCTTTAACCTTGCGAGCCAGAGTAATACGACCGCCGCGCTTGGGATCCACCAAGTTAGAGGATGCTCCCCAGTAGGCCCCTTTACGCTTCATATCTTTGGTAACAGATGCGCGTTCAATTGTTATGATAGGGTATATAACCGTGTTGTCGGTGTCAAACAGCGGTGGTTCACCCTTGTGCTTTGAAAGAAAGGCGCGTTCCGGTGTTGCCCAGATGATGGGCACTTCTCTCCAGCCTTTATTGCTATGGGTGCGCAAGTTCATCGTTTCGTTCATGAAGTCATAAAATGCAAAATCGACTGTCTCAAGTGAAGAAGGTTGAATCTCCTTGACACTGATAATCGAGCTAGCATCTTCAATTCTTGTGTAATCGTCATCATCAGGTGGCATCGAATAATCCCTCCCGTGCCTTAATGCAAGAAGCTTCCGCTTCAAATATTCTTTCCCAGCCGGCCCAGCCCTGGCCAAAGATCTGTTTCGGATAATTGATAGTGGTGATCTCGAATAGATCATCACCGTATCTCACAAAGTCGCCCTCACGAATATATAAATCTTGATCTTCCGTTAAGCGTCGGCGATGGAACTTTACCTTGATCGACAATCTTTTGTCGACGCCCAAGCCGCTAATACGAGTCTCGTATCCCCCCCATTCTACTAGAGCGTATACCCTAATTGGTGGCAAAAAGCTTTTTACGAGTGCTTCCCCATAAAGTGGGTGAAAGCGCGTATCTTCAAGGCTAATAGGGTAATATATGACCTCTTGGCCAATTACCCGTTCAACGAGTTCATCATTAACTTGTTTTACTAGATCCCGCTCTTTTTCACCTAAGAATAAAGGTGGAGGAGGTGAAGCTGGTTGTTTCCATTTATTATCATCAGACATGTTTCACTTATCCCGTATAGATCAAGAGTGGAATCCTCTCTTGTACCTTGTTGACGGCATCTGATAATTCTGCATCTCCTTGAGCCACCTTGGTATAGGTGAGTTCGTCCAATACAGTTTTTAACTCTTCGCGCAGTTTCTCTTGTTCGTCCTTCCCCTGGCTCAAAAGCGCAGGGCCATCCAGCGTGACGGTATCACCAGGTATGGGAATAGTCGTAAACTTGCTTCGAATGTTTCCGAGCATTTCTTTACAGAGGGCAAGTGTGAAGCGGCGGATCCACTGTTTACCAATAGAGTTGATTTTTTGATAAGGTGTGTTCTCGAAAGGCAGTGTGTTTATATTATTAATGCCGTCCACCCCGGTTTTGCCTGCGGTATCGCCAACCCATGGTGTGTCGGTATCGACAAAGAACTCAATCCACATTTGATCGGGCATCACATTGCGATGGGATTCGGGGAAGAGGCGCAGCCGATTGTCCTTTAGTTCATAAGACCATTGACTGTTTCGTGTGTTAATAGCGTCTTCAAATGCCATGGCTTGTGCTTTATTCTGCCAAGTGGGCACCAGTTGAAAGGTACTATCGTCTGAATATTGTCCATAGCTGCCCAGGTCGCCAACCGTGTTCAGGCCACCATAGTATCCATAGAAGCGCCACATTGCGTTGGGGGTCTTGTAAAAGACCTTGTTAACAATTATTCTCTGATTGCCGATGGCGCCGTAAAACGGGCTGTCGCTATCGTTAGTGGCCGAGGATGAAACTATTGCCTGGAGGTCGTAGTCTTGAACGCTCGATGTGGTGTTGAAGCTGGCTGAGTAGATCCTTGTGTCTCCGCCGAAACCTGCTTCAGTTGCATAGCCATAGGCCACGCGGCGGATGTATTCGAATTTAAATTTGGGAAACTTTAGGGCTACATCTTCCAAATTGGTGGTGCTTTGCAGTTGCCCCTCTTCATTAAAAGAGCCCGTTTTAGAACCCAAGTAATCACCTAGGCTGTTTTTGGCCTGGTGTATGTTGAGAATATATGAATATTCCAATACCCCCTCTTGGTAGGCTGCGTATACTTGCTCTTTGGTCAACTCGATGTCAAGAACGTCACCGCCTAGTTTACGGTAAGTATAAGCCACTTGATCAGAGGCTCCTGATAGAAAGTACTGATCGGATGTATAGACTGTAAAGGGGAATGCGGCCGACGCTGCTGTGCTAGGTAAACTAGCCGATGGAAGCGTAATCGCGCTCGTTCGAGATGCCGGGGTTAAAGTAGGGAATGTCATTCAATATAATCTCCTACCATAATTAGTCGATTGGGACTTTAAAAGGCGAATTACTCTTTATCTGTTTTCTTAGTCGTTGTTTTCTTAGTCAATTTTTTAAACGGATTTACCTTTTTGGCCTTCGGTGCTTCCTTTGTTGCCGTTTCGGGGGGTGCTTGCGGGGCAACGGTGGGGGCAGCAGTATCCGAGGTTTTCTTCGCCTGTTCCGCAGCGCGTGCGATGAGGCGCAATCTTTTCTTTTTTCGTCCCATGGTGAGTCTCCTTCTGGGTTTAATGTAAATAGTACAAAATCTCAAATCTCAAAAAAAATGGGGCGCGCTATTTTTGAACAATAAAGGATTTTAAAGTAAAATAGTTTTTGAGCAAGTAAAAGAAAGGCCCCAACTCAATAATGAGTTGGAGCCTTTCAACTTAGTTTTTAACTAACCGGCTTAAGAGCCAGACTCACCCATGAGGCCGCGAACAATGACAAGACCATACATATCAGGTCGAACCATTTTCTTAGCATAGCGAGTCATTACGCCTTTACGCGGCACGAAGTCTTCCGTTCCAAAAATGGTCGGTGTGACTTGCAATGGCACATAAGGAGCGTATACATAGCCGCTCTCAAGGAAGCTGCTGCCTTTACGGCCCACAAGCACCAAGTTGCGTGGGAAGTACGGGTCAACATATACGTCATAACGCTTGCTGATGTTACCAACATTTTGCGTTCCGGCGATGCCTTTGTTGTCATCGACCGATACGTTGGCACGGAAGCCAGCGGTGAACTCAAGAATATTAGCAACCTCTGGAGACGTAACGATGAAGTTAGCGCCGCCTCGAAGCGTTTTGCGGTGGATAGCTGCAGAAACGTCATTGACAGTCTCTAGCAACGTCTCGTACCACTCGGACACGGTACCGGTGAAGTCTGGTGCCGCTGTGTTGGCCCCAACCTCTGTACCGGTTTCGCGGTCTACGAAGAGACCCGGCGAGCGTGCCCAGTAATAAGTTGCAGCGCGGGCGCCTTTAACCAGGTCCTCAACGATCTCACGGTCAATCTCAAGAGCAATTTGCTCCGAAAGAATGGACGTAAGCTCAACCTCTGCATCAAGGTTGTGATAAGCGTTAAGGTCTTGGCCAAGTTCTGGTGTCCACTTAGCTTTCAACTTTTTGGTCATCGCCGTAACCGAAGTGGAATCCACTTTCAGGTTAATCTCGGGAATGTCGGCCTCGTTTTCCAGTCCCCATGCCACTGCGCCAACGACAGAACCGACGGAATTACTACCGCCCGTATCCATGATGTTGTCGACAATCGGATAGGAAATGGTGCACAATGCAATCTGATCACCAGCCTGACCCGGGGTGTTGCCGCTGTCAAGAGAACCAGTGTTAGCGAACACTAAACGTACGTTAGTCTCGCTGACAGTGCTGCTGTCGGCACTTTGACTCAATTGGCTCAAACGGCGAATCAAGGTCATACCGTCTGCGGCATCCACACCGGTGTTCAAAGCAATGGCTGCAAGATCATCGTAATTCAAGCTGCCACCGGTTGAAATACCAGCGGAACCGGAAGACAGGTTAACCTCTGCCATCACCCAAATAGAACCGGATGTCAAGTCGGGATCGAAACGCAGAACTTCATTCAATGCCGTCTGGGTTACACCACCCCAACCACCGGTGTCTTCGGCGGACACTGTTCCGCCGTCACCGAAGTTACCGGAAGCAACGACCACCGAAGCCGCGAGGCCCAGTGAACCAGTTGGTGACGCATAACCGTTGACCAAGTTGTAGAACGAGCCGCCGGCTGTGCCTTCATCACCACCAAGGTTTACACCGCCTGTGATACCGGAACCAACTTTACCACCGCCATACAGCGAGGTGCCATCAGTGAATCCCAAGCGATCGGAACCTGTGGCGGATCCACCAAAGGTGAAGTCCAGGAAGAAGATGAGGCCCGAGGGCAAACTCATCGGTTGAACAGAAACCAGTTCATTGGCGATCAACGAACCGAATACACGACGAACAATTGGGAACGCGACGGAAGCAAATCCCTCAACGTCTCCACCGTGCATCGTGGAAGCAGCTTCACGAAGAAGCTCTTTGGCTTGGTTCTCCAACAGGCGAGCCATGCCGTTTTTGGTACTTTCGTTTTGAATACCTTCCAGAAGTCCTGTTTGCTCCCATTTCGAGAGTAGGGCAGCGCCTTCATGACGCATATCGCGATTAACGATACCTTCTGTCAATTTATCTAAAATAGACATTTTTTGTTCTCCTTTATATAAAAATGTTTTTTTAGTCTTTCTTAATGCCGGCAAGAATTCTCATTCTCTGGGCGAAAGAACTATCTTTATTGGTTTCCTCTTTACGAGGGATAAAGGCTGAAGAACTTCTAGTGACCACTTCGTTCAGTGATTCTGGTCTTTTTCTTTTAGATGTTGACCCCACTGCACTCTGAAGCGTTTCGAAAACAATTCTTGCTTCTTCAACACTTTGTGCGTTTGATATCGCTTCGACAATTCTATCTTTTTGTCGCTCATTCAACGAGACGCTATTCAAAACACGATTCTGATACAACAATCGAGCGTTAACCAGATTGCTGTCTTCCAACTTTTCTTTAAGCTGGAGTATGACTGTGCCGTACTTATCGAGTTTTTCCTCTAATAGTCGGACTTTGCTGCCTAATTTCTTTTGTTCTTTGAGAAGGGAACGATTCTCTTTGGCTTGAGAACGGTTTTCTTTGGCGAGTTCTCTTTCTTTTTCCATTTCTTCTGGGTCTTTGCCATACTCATCATAGCCCCCACCTGCGCCGGGACCTTCCTTGTCGCGGGTTTTCCCCTTTTGCGCGGCTTTTTCAGCCGCGTCTTCGGTAAGATCTTCTTCGGCTTCTTTTTGGAGGCCCACTCCAGAGGCAGTTTCATGCTCGGACTCTCCGCCGCCTTTAAGGGCCGCCGCAACGGCGGCTTGTGAGCCTTCTGTGTCGGACTCAGCTTCTTCTTCCTCGGTAGAGTCCTCTATGGCGTCCTCCGTAAGGGCCGAAAGATCGATCTCCTCGTCGAGGATCTCGCGCAATGCTTCTTCGTCGAGTTCAACTTCTTCGTCGTCCTCATTAAGCACTGCATCGATCTCTTCGGCAACAGCTTCGCGACTTACCATATCGGCTGCATCGAGAGTCCCTTCTTCCATTTCTTCGGCCATCATCTCCTCAAGCTTGTCGAGGTCAATAGTGACAACTTCATCCATATCTGCCTTTTGGACGGAGGGCAACTCCTCCACAAATGCTAGATCGCCATTGGGATCGACGGCCATTTCGGCGGCTTCGTCCATGGGGGCATCGAAGGTTTCCTCTTGCTCCAGGATGGTTTCTACGGCGGATCGAATCTCATCTTGATACTTTTCAATCACGGCCTCTTCAGCATTTCTTTGTGCCGCTTCTTTTAATTGCTCGGCGTCAATAATGGCTTGTTCTAACATGGAAGACATAAACTTTCTCCTTTTCTCTTCAATAATTAGTCAATTATGTATATAAAATCCCTATAGTTACCCAAACATATCATCGGGGCTGCTTTTGGCGCAGCTTATCAAGGACTTTTTTTCGTTTTTTTGCTTTGCGTTTTTTCACGTCTGACGGCTTTTCATAATAGCGCCGGTCGCGAATATTCTCAATGATTCTCTCCTTTTTCACTTTTCTGGAAAATCTTTTGATCATTCGCTCAATGGGTTCTTGGGGGTGTCGCGGTGTAATTTCCACCAATACAACTCTTTTCATTACAACTCCTAAAAAATTAAATCATTTTGCCCCAATTACGGCCACCTAGGGCCATAATTCCGCTAATATCTACGCCTGGGTCTTTAGGATCTACGCCACTTA
>Ga0098061_1001669_pt1 | contig 10702 bp, 17 predicted proteins | sample 22_taG_FD_92579 | JGI IMG/M metagenome (GOLD analysis project Ga0098061, IMG submission 92579) | Marine viral communities from the Subarctic Pacific Ocean - 22_ETSP_OMZ_AT15343 metaG | ecosystem: Environmental > Aquatic > Marine > Oceanic | place: Subarctic Pacific Ocean | collected 2015-01-20 | reverse complement strand
TGTTTAAAGACATCATCTTTGGTTAGATTGTACTTAATGTACTTTTCTTTTAGTGCTTCTGTTTTCATATTTTCTACCTATGTTTATTGGCTAGGAATTTTTGCCTGTTAATAATTTCGTTAAAAATACTAAATTAAATTGATTATTATTGGTAATTTATTATTGTTTTCATAGTACTTCTTCCAACTTGGTTTCAATTCTCTATCCCAACTATCTTGCTGTTGCCACCCATAAGTCTTTAGCATTTCACAAAACTTTCTGTAGCATTGTAAAGCAGTTCCTACAACCACAACTGAGCGTCTGTTATAAGTTAGGTCATTACCACCTAATCTTGTTACCTGAGCAGGAATGTATTGTGGTTTTAATAGCCATTCCTCAGCTATTACTTTAGTGTCGTCTATTAGCTCACCTGTTATAAAAGATATTTTAGGTTCGCTGTAATCTACATAAGTAGAGTGTTCTAAGTATTCTGCGTCTTGTATAGTCATCTTAGTAGTTTTGAATGTAAATTAATGTAGCTAAGATTGAAGCTCCTATTATACATAAGTGAGCAACTAGGTCTAACATCTTATTTCTTCTTCTAGCTTTCGCTTTAGTTAGATTGTATTCGTCATATTGACAAACACCATCTTTGTAAAAGTTATTTCTTTGCACAAATGTTGCGTATTCTTGTGAGTTTAGGAAGTAAGTTGCTCCTGTATTCCTGTTTACGATTTTAAAGTTTTCCATTTCTTGATTATTTTAATTATTACTTTTTTAACACAGCAAAGATATAAAAATAAATAGATACTAACATAATTATTATCAAAGTTATTAACAATTTAAGTGTTAATAGTGTTTTTACTAGATAAGCAACTTTACGTGCTGTCTAGTATATTACCATTAAAAAGATGTGAAAGTGCCTAAAACGGCTAAAGGGTTATGCTTATAAAGGCATTAAAAGGTTGATTGGAGTTTGACCGTTATTTAGTACAACTGCACAGCCAACAGCAGGTCTTTTACCATATTTTGCATACGCCATAGCGTAAGATTTGTGATTGATACCACAGCCGACCTGAGTTCCGAATACTCTGAACTTCTTTCCTACATAGTGTTCAGTATAGGCTTGAGTGTGTAAATGCCCTTGAACTACATTTATCATATTAGCTCTACAGGAAGTCCTTGCCGTACCTCCTTCTCCGTGCTGATAAAGCACATCATCTTGTATATAGTGTTCTACAAAATTCCAATCAGGAGTTTCTAAAACTTCTTTGAAAGATTTAATCCATTTAGAAGGTATTGAGGAAGTCTGAGCTTTACGCATTATGATTCTATCGTGATTTCCTATAATAACTGTAGCCATAGGGAACGCATCACGCCAACGCCCTATTTTCTTAATAGCCAATTCAAGCTCGTCTAAGCCACCCATTCCGTCAGCACTCGACTCGTGATATGAAGAAAAATGATTGTCTATTATATCGCCTATAAACACTACCTCTGTGCAATTGTAAGCATAGTATTGGTCTATGCAGAAGTCTAAGTAACCATCTAAACAGAATGGCTCGTGCAAGTCACCGATAACTAGAACATTTCTAGTTTCGGCTTCTCGCATTTTTTCTAATGCCACAATTTCGTGTGGCTTTAATCTGTACCTATTACTTGCTTTCTTTTCCAAAGTCTGCAAATGATTGTCCTCCTAGCATTGCTAGTAAACTGAACCAAATTTTTGATACTGCATCTTCATCAGCACCTAACAAGTTTGCAATTAAAGGAACAACAATTGATGAAATTCCTAACCATACTTTCTTAGATGTAAGAAGTTTTGTGATAATGTAATTTTGCATTTTATTTATTTTTAATTATTAAATTAATGTTTTCGCCGCCTAAATTAATTATTTCTTTGATTACTAAGTCCATAGCTAACCGAGAGTTTTCAACAATGTCTTGTTTACGACCATTCCCTACTAGAATACAGCCCTGCGTTTGTGATGGATAATTTCCCCTATGAAATAATATCCAATCCCTATTAGGTACATCTTGCACTAATAAGTGTAAATAATCTCTTGTTGCTGATTCTCTTGCTAATCTAAGTCTTACTTTATATTGACCTTCAGGAATACAGCTTATGTTTCTTTGATTATCTAGCCAAGGGTTTTCTAAAGTATCACAAAACCTTTCTCCATTAATATATAGAGTTCCTATTGTGCTTTTATCAGTAAAGGTATCACGTATGATAAGTAAATTAATTTTACTCAAAATAGGTTTTATAGATTTTAGTTCCTCTAACTTCTTTAATAAATTCATTACGAACTTTAGCAGCTTTCTCATCTTTTTTTTGATACTTAGGATTCTTACTGTTTAGTTTACGCTTCTTCATTTGCAACCTTTAAAGTTGCCATTACACCAACCAAGACAGTAAACCCTTCCTGTTAATTTGTATATTAAATTGCAGATTAATTTTTTCATTTTTCAAACTTTATAAATTTATAAATAGTATACGCTATTGAAAGTATAAGCGCAACAAAACTTAGTATTTCATTTGCACTTGCTAAGGTAAATCCAATAGCCGAAAAATTAGCTACTCCTACTTGTAGTGTGTCTTTTAGATCTGTCATTTGTTTTTTTATTAGGACTTTTATCCAAGTAGGATTTAAGTTTCGTTATGTTAGTTGTTTTTGGCTTGTAATGTTTCTTCATTATGTTAAGTCAGAAGTTAAGAAATCTTTTAGAGTTAATTTATTACCTTGACCATAAGGTCTTGATAAATTCATTCCTGAAAAATATGCGTCTTTATTTGGTGATATATCTGCACCTGTGTTTGTAGAGTATTCAGGGAAGCTAGTTAGATTGTTTGTAATGTAGCTTATAAGTCGTTCCGTAAAATATTCAGCAGTATTCCTAACTTCTTCACGTAAACTAGAAGCTTCAGTTTCACTTAAAGCTGTTCCTGTTTCTGAAGTCTTAGAGTAAATATTACCATTCTGAATCTTAAACCTTAAAAAAGGAATACACTCGTAAAAAGCCCATTGTACCAACATATCTCCAATGTACTCATCTACTAAAGTCTTATATGCTCCTGCTAAAGTTCCTGCTGTTATTTCAGCTTCTAATTTTTGGTACAAGTCTGTTCCAAGCTTATCTTCACAATAAATTTTCTGTGCGATTCTTACATAAGGAAGTAAGAAGTCCACATCAACATTTCCATTAATAGCTGTGCTATCCTTTAATTTATCTTCACTTATGAATAATACATACGCCATAATTATCTCTTTTTAATAAATCCGTTATTCTTCATTCTTTTAGGTGCTATTGCAACCCTTTTGTCGTTCTTCTTAGCAGTAAAGCCTTCTGATCTAGCTTTAGTGTAACCTATAAGCTCTGCGTCATCTATTTTAGTAGTCTTGCTTTCACCTATTACAGTTCTGTAGATTTGTCTTAACCAAAAATGATGACAGTTACCACCTCCTTTAAAGAGAAAAATATCGTAAGTATCAGCACCTCCTTTACCCCACCCTTTATTTACAGGCAGTTTAGACATTCTTTCAATATCCTCTTTACGATAAAGTTTTTTTGCACCCATCATTTGTTTGCAAAATGTTCTTTTACTTCCTGACTTTCTAGTCAAGAAATTATCCTCAGCATATACATATCTTACTCTGTAATAGTCGTAAGTCTTTTTACTTATACCATCTTGTTCTGACTTCCTACTTGGTAAAGCTCTACCTGTACTAGCTAATTCAATCTTTTCATCAGCTATATTATTTAGTTCTAATTCAAAATCAAAATCAGCGTGTTCTCCATCAACTACTTCCTCATCTACTAATTCCCAATCTTCAGGTATATCTTCTACAGTATCTAAAAAATTGTCTAATTCAGTCATCTTAGACATCTTAGTAAAGTCTTGTTCTTCTTCTTTTAACTCAGGCAATCCCATCTCCTTTCTAATTTCTTGAACCGTCATTACCTCTTTCATATCTTCAACACTAAACATAGTTGTAATAGGTTTGCTCTGCACAAATTCTAAAGGTAAGTTAATACCATTTACTGTTAAGATTTTATTTAAAGTCTTTAAGATATTATTTTGGAATGGTTTAATTACTGTATTAAGGTATATTTCAAAAGCACTATTCAATTCTTCTGCATTTGAACCAAATCCATTATCTGAATTAATACCAACAAGCATAGGACTTGTGCATCTGTGTCCTGTTAAAATATTCTGCATTAAAAGCTCTTGTAAAGCGATATATTGTTTGTCTGCATTAGAAACTGCAATAGGAGTTATCTCAGGAGTGTTTTCTTTACTATCTGAGAATGTCAATACAAATTTTCCACTTGCTCTTGCTCCTGTAAATTTTTCTTCAATGCTTCTTTCTATTTGTGTTCTTTCAACACGAGTTGGTACACCATTCGCAAAGTTGATGAAATACGAGCCACTAAATCCGTTCTGTATGTTGTTTAAATGGAACTCAGCAACTCTTTGATCTACTAAAGCCCAATTCATACAATTGTAGTCAGGAGTATGATATATGTCCATATTAGGACTGTAAGAGCCTGTATATAACAATTGACTAGGTGTGCTCCTATCGTTTACATTAAACGCTGCTACAGGCTGTGGTTCGTTTTCTCTTATGTTTGCCCAATCAGCACTTACAAAATAAGTGTCTATTTTTCCTAATTCGTTTGGTCTACCTGCTCTAACTCGTTCTACAGGAATGTGGTGTATCTCTGAAATTGTTTGTCTATCTTGCGACCATATAATATTAAGAGCGTAACCACCCTGAAGTTTAAAGTCAAAAGCTAATTTCTTAACTACCTCGTGTAAACTTTCATTTCCATTTGCGTTTGCTAAGAACTTTTTAAGACCTACATACGCTTCTAAATTATCATCTTCCATACAAACAAGGTCTGTTCCTGAAATCATATCACTTGTCGCATTTATAATAGCAGCGTGTGTAGAGGAATTGTAGTATAAGTCTATAAGGAACTGAGGATATAAGTTTTTCCATTCATCTGTTCCGTATTCTATATAATCACGACCTCTTACCTCTTGAATTACAGGTGAAATTGATGACGCTAAATTTATTGCTAAAATATTTTCCATATTATAAAGTTGATAAGTAAGTATTTATGTTTGCAGTAAGTTCTGCACTTGTGCTGTCGTATATTTGAACTTCTTTTATGATTCCATCATAAGCATTAGCATTATTTAACCTTACTCCTATTGCATCAATATCTACTGTTCCTGCTAAAGTTTCTGTGTCAGTTTGCAAAGTTCCATTTACATAAAGTCTGACTACATTAGATGCTCGTGTAACTACTAAATAATTGTCAGCAGTTAAATCTCCATCATTTACAGTAATATCAACTTGTGAGCCGTCTGTTTTAAACCTTAAAGTAGTGCTATTGCTTATTTTAAAAAATTCATTAGTTGTAGTGTTATCTCCTAGTATAATTACATTTACTGCTGATGGATCTAACCTTATCCCAACAGTAAAGTCATCACTTATACTTATTTGACTAGTAGTCTGTAAACGCTGCACAGCAGTTTTGTCAAAAGTTAAAGCACCTGTAGAAGCATTATAAGCAGGTTGTTCACTTGCTGTAGCTTGTACCATATCGTGAGAATTACTAGAACTGTCAGCCCAAGCAGAAACATCAGAACCATTTAAAGTAATTCCTTCTTTGTTTTTATACCAAGCAACTAAATCAGTTCCTTCACTAGCAGGTGTCCAACCACCCATAGGTCTATTAGAACCTCCTATACTCATTCCTAATTTAAGTGCTAACATTTCTTATTCTTTATAACCAATACCAACACCACTCGTTAAAGTGATTGCAGTTACATTCATAAAGATAACAGTTCCCGCAGGTAAAGTCGTTTGTAAAGCTGCTTCACCTGTTGCGTCTGCTACTGTTATTGAAGCTACTACACTTTCAACAGGGAAGTGAACACAGTACCAATCTTTACTTGTTTGAGCTGCTGTTGTAAATATTTCTGTGCCACCATTTTTACCTAGTTGCTCAGTTAATAATTGTTGTACGTTTTCTATTGCCATTTTTTATTTTTTTATTGTCCGTAATATATATAATTCGTTCCACTAGGTTCTTGCCTTTGTGTATATTTAACTTGTTCAGTTCCATCTTGTTCTTCTACAAATAATTTACCTATTTCAACACAGCCTTTTACTGTACCATAAACTCCTTCTTGGTCAGTTGCAGGTGTGCTTTCAGTTGCAGGAGCTTTTGTTGCATTTACTACTGCCGTTCCATTGTAACTAACTTCGTAAACTTCGTATTTCCAATAGCCATTAGGAATAAAATCTATTGTACCTGTAAATGTATCTTCAGTAGTGTTATGTTGTAGCGTAATATTTGTGTACCTATCTCTTATAGTTTCACTACGTCCATAAGCATATTTAACACCTCCGTCCATATCATTTGTAAACTTAAATAAGTGCCTTATTTGAGTTCTAGGAACAGATGTATCTATTCTAACATCTTCTGTTGTTACATTAAATGAGTATGCTGTAGCGTAAGTTAATTGTATCATTCTAATATATAATAGAAATTTACTCTATTTATTTGTTTATGAAGTAATAATTGAACTATAAGTAAAATTAGTATTATCTAAAGGTGTGTTGGTGTAATCTTCACATACTGCCATTGGCTCTTTTTCCATACCTGTTAAAATCCATTCATAACCATTAGCTGATGACCAATTATCACCTGATGTATTATTTCCTGAATTTAATCTTAATCCGTTTTTTATCCCTAAACACAAGATTACATTATGACCTGCTGCATTTCTTTGGTTTAATTCTACAAAAGCAATTAATTTACTTTGCCCTAACCTATGTAATTCGTCCTGATCCTCTTTACTTAATTTATCTAAATAAATAGTCAGCCCTTGTGTATAATATAAAGCAGTTAAAGTATTAGCGTCTGCATTTAACACTTCAGCTACACTTCCTCCCCTTTTTGGCAAAGCATATTTGTATAAATTAAAATCATCAAAAGAAAAAGCTGTAACCTCACTTGATGTTACTGTAATACTTGACATTCGCTCAAAATTACCTAGATACACATTCTTTACACCTCCTGCACTTCTAGTACAGTCAATTCCCCTTCCCTTACTCAAATTTGTACAAGCTCTCATTCGTTTGATTTTAGTTCTACTATATAATAGAAATTAATGTTGTTTGTTTTTATTGTAAAAGAAAAAGGTGAGCCAAAGCCCACCCCAATCAAGAAAATATGATAAAGACTACTAAGAAGTAACGATAGTTCCCATTGTAAATGCTGCATTGTCAAATGGTGCTGTAGTGTAGTCAGCAACCATACTCATTGGCTCTTGCTCCATTCCGTCAAGTGTCCATTCGTAACCATTTCTGTCTGCCCAAGCTGCTCCTGAAGCGTTTGTACCTGCGTTCAAATGCATACCATTCTTAACACCTAAAGCAAGAATAACATTATTCCCACTTGCTAATCTTTGATTTAATTCTGCAAAAACGACAAGCTTAGTTTGACCTAATGCTTTCAATTCGTTTTGATCCTCTTTTGTTAATTTATTTAATTGAATAGTAACAGAAGGAGTGTAATATATCGTTCCTGCTTCTGTAGAACCATTTATTGTTTCCGTAACACTTGCCGTTCCTTTTGGTAAATTGTATCTATAAAGTGTGTTAGAACCCATTTCAATATCTGTTACTTGCCCTGAAGCTACTACTATTCCTGTTCCATCTGTAGGTGAATCAAATTGGTCATAAACACCAAAATAAACATTTTTTACACCTCCTAAAGACCTAGAGCAGTCTAATCCTCTACCCTTTGTAATTACTGTACACGCCATTGTTTTTTATTTTAAAAGGTTAAGGGAATGGTTTTTACACCACTCCCGTTTATTTGTTTTATTATGATTGGTGAACTATATCAGCTCCGATACCTAACTGAACACCTCCTGAGTAACGAGCAACTAATCTCATATTGTCACTTCCGTCAAGAGCTGACATATCCATTAATTTGATATTTGCAGTTTGATCAGAAATTAAATCTGTACCAAAGAATAAGTTAGATTTTTCTGCTGCTACTAATTGGTCGTTTGGCATTCCGTTACAAACAGCCAAACGATACCCTTCAAATACAGGTGCATAATCTCCATTCATATTGTAAGCGTTTACATATCCTAAAGTAGATACTGCTGATACATATAAAGCGTAAGTCTTAGGACTCATATAAATATGTAAGTCATCTTTTCTTAATACTGCTGAAATGTTAGCAGCCATATCAGCTGTTAAAGTTTGTAAGTTATCAATAATGTTATCTACTGTATAAGCACCTGAAGCAGTTGAACTGTTTACTGTACCATCTACTGCAAATGCTCCTGTAGTAGCTGTTAAAAAACCTTCAAATTCTCCTGCTGTTGCTCCTGTTCCTGACCATACTGAAGCTTCAACTCCATTAGCGATAATTTCGCCCATATAAGAAATAACATAGTCATCAAAACTTGCAGGTGGTGGTGCTCCTGCTCCTGCTCTCATTTGTAAACTTTCCCAAGAATCTAGCAAAGTTTTCTTGCATAAATCAAGGTTAATTTGTAGATTTTTTGGAGTAAGTACGTTTTCTGTCAAAGCGAGAGTACCCTGTCCGTCAAAGTCGCAAGAAGCGTCTTTTACTAATCCTGAACCTGCCATTTTTTGAATGTTAGACTTATACTTGACGTTTTCCATCAAAGTTAAGTAGTCTAGTGAGTTTGCTTGGTTTAAAGCTGCTGAGATGTAAAATCCTGCTGCTTTTCCTGCATAGTTGCTGTCTGTTGTGAAAGCCATTTTTTTTTATTTTTTAATTATTATATAAGTTATACAAGTATTTCTCTTGTGATGTCATTCTTCTTAAATCTTGCTTAGATAGTGTTCTTTTTTCTGAGCTGAATTTATTTGTATTTAAAGATGTATCAGCAGGTTGTTTAGCTAATTCTTCTTTTAGTTTTTCATTCTCAGCTTTTAATTCTTCTACTGAAAATTCAACTACTTCTGTAGTCTTAGTTGTTACAGTTCTTGGGTTTTCTGAAGGCTCAGTAATTTCTTCTTCAGTAGTTTCCTCTGCTAATTCTTCTTCTTGTACCTCAGTATCACCTTTCAATTCAGCAATAACAACTTCTAAGTTTGCTATTCTTTTTTCTAATGAATCAAATTCAGATAATTCTGCTGCTTCAACTACTTCTTCTTCTTCAGCAGGAGCTTCTTCTTCTTCAACTACTTCAGCTTCACCAACTGTAGCAATAACACCTGCTTCTTCAACTACAAAAGTGATACCATCTTCAGTTTCATACTCACCGATTGGTAGTTCAATAGTAGTTCCGTCCTCAGTTAAAACTGAAATATCTACACCCTCAGCTAAAGCGTCTGCTGTTGATACGATAATTGTTCCGTCCACTAATTTTGCTTGTACTTCAAACTTTACTTCTGAAGAAAGTCCGAGTGCCTTTAAGATTTGTTCTTTTAGTTCCATAGTATATAATAGATTAATATTTAGTTTGTTTGATTTTTAAAATATATTGTAAAGTTTCTCTATAGCTTGATTTATCTTTTGTGATTCTTTAATAAAATCTTTTGCTGATAATAATTTATTGCCTAAAACTGTTTTAGGTATTTCTACTCCTAATTCTTTTGCTTGTTTTTCAATACCCTCACCTAATTTTATTACTTTTTCCCATTTACCCTTTTGTGCTTTGTAATCTTCTTGCGTTTTAGACATAGCTTTAATTAAAGAGTTAGAAGTTCCTTCCCAATCATTTAAAGACTTGTCAAATAATTTTTTGAAATCATCAATAGCACCCAACTCAACCTTTTCAGTCTTAAGTTCAGTTTTGTTTTCTCTTATTAGCTTGTTTAAAGCACTTAGTATTTGTTCTTGTGTTGGTTTCATATTATTTTATTAGCTTTTCTATTTTATCTTTCATTCTCATAGTTACATCTATACTATCTTCAGCTTCACCAATATAAAAAGTTAAGTTATCATAAGCAGATATATCTTTTAAATTTACACCTAATTCTTTTGCTTGTTTTTCTATTGCAGTTTCATAGATAAAAGCTTCATCTAATCTTGAGTTAAGTTCAACTCTTAATTTTTCTAAAATATCATAAGTTGTGTTTAAATCTCTTGATTTTTTTTGAACAACATCTAACGCTTTAGTATATTCACTAATTTCATCATTTGCAATTTTAAAATCATCAGCACCATTATTCACTAATCTTTGCATAGCTTTCCAAGTGTTTTCTGCTTCACTAATTACCGATAACTCAACCTTCTGAACACTTAACAATTCTTTTAGTGCTGTCTTAACTTCTTCTGTTGTAAATTCTTTCTTATTCATTTGTTCAAATTTATTAGTAAAATACCCCTCGATTGAAAGACCTTTCAAAGTTCCATCTTTAATCTTGTTCCAAACCTCATCATTTTCTATTTTCATTTTCACAAACCAAGTGCCGATAGGTAAGTCAAAGCCGTATAAATTAGACTTATCTTGCTCACCTTCCTTAATCCAACTTTCAACTGTAAGAACTCCTGAAACTCTATCAGTATGTTGCTCAGTTGCTTTATGGTGATTGTTATGTTTTAAATATAAATGTGAAGCCTTTTTTACTGTTTCTTTAGAAAAGTAAACATAATATTCACTATCAGTATTAGGATCATATCTAAATATTTGTTTGTTAGGAATCAAAGC
>Ga0098061_1001668_pt1 | contig 10703 bp, 11 predicted proteins | sample 22_taG_FD_92579 | JGI IMG/M metagenome (GOLD analysis project Ga0098061, IMG submission 92579) | Marine viral communities from the Subarctic Pacific Ocean - 22_ETSP_OMZ_AT15343 metaG | ecosystem: Environmental > Aquatic > Marine > Oceanic | place: Subarctic Pacific Ocean | collected 2015-01-20 | reverse complement strand
CGTTTTCCATTGTCGATGTAAACGTTTGAGAATCTTCTAACCTTGTTTGAATGTTTGTCTTTGCTGTGTTTAGTTTTTGAACATCTTCTCCATGTTTGAGCAGGTTGTTCTTCAACGCTTCTATTTTAACTTTATCTTGTTTATTAGACTCTTCTAATAGGTTATTAATCTTTAATCTAACTGAAGAAACCGACTCTACTATTTGATTCAACTCAGAGTTATAAGAATCCATATCGATCTTTAACTGTTTCCTATCTTCTTTAACATCTCTGAACATATCATTTAAGACAGAAAAACCAAACATCTTATCTATAATCTGTTTCTTATCCCCTGAGTTCATGGTTAAAAAAGACTTAAAATCATTAATACTTAATATAATAATGTTCTTAAACACATGATATGGCATGCCAAATATCTCGTCTTCCAAATATTCTTGAACGGATCTCTTCCCTGCTTTATCGAATTCAACATCATTTATACTAACTTTAAATCTATTAGGTTGTAAACCTCTTTCGATTTCAACCTTCATGTTTTTGCACTGTATGTTGATCCTTACCCACAATTCCTTATTTATTCTATTTGGAAGATCAGCAAGCTTTACCCCTTCAACCTTTCCATATAATGCATATATGATACTATTGGCAATTGTTGTTTTGCCATGTCCATTTTTACCAAGCGTTAAATATAACTGTGCTTCATCACCAAACTCAATTCGTTGAATAGCGTTTCCATAACTGGCAAAATTCTTAAATTCTATACTGTTAATTTTCATGAGTCTAAATCGTAATTATTAACACATTTATTATATAAATTTTGTAGCTTCTGTTTAATTCTTTCCTTAAGTGCTTCATCATAATTACTGGAATCTATGAACCTATCACAAAGTCCTATAACACTATAGTTCTTTTGCATCTCCTCTATCTCATTAATGTCATAAAGATCCTTATCGATCATGTCGTCGTTTTGATAAATATTAGGTTCTATTCTCCTACTAATTTTTTGCACTTTATTGATTAAATTCGAAAGTGCCGAAGTTGTAGCAATTTCTGAAGGAACATAAAGATCTACAAAATTATTTTCTATTTGTTTCTTAAAATAGCCCAATTCCATATCGTATAACATTTTTATATTATACCTTAAGAACTTAGGTGAAAGGTCATTTTCAAAGAATGTTTCTTCCATTGTTTCTAAATCAACCAAATCAAATCCCTTTGTGTTGTTCATGTCAGATCTTGTAAGTTGATATGGAACTCCAACCATTAATAGCTTTCCTTTTTCTTGTCTGTAATGAATATGTCCGCTATAAACTCGAGTATATTTGTCATAAATATTACTTTCATTTCCATGTTGATTCTTAACTTTAGAATTAAGATAAATTCCTCTAACTTCAGAGTGACAAAATACTATTTCGCTTTGTGGATAGTCTGCAAGAGTTTCTGCTTCATGTGAAGAATCTCTTCTCCATGGCATTAAAAGTATTCTTCTATTTTGCCATTTATATTCTATTGGATCTGTATAAATTTGAACGTTTGGAATCCATTTTAAACTATCCATTGAAGTAATCTCATTTGACTTCTTAGCCCAAATATCGTGGTTGCCTACAATAATATGGACTGGCAATATCTTACCAAGCCTCTCGAATAAATCTATTGCATAGTTTAATACCTTTATATTAATACTCTGTCTATTATCGAAAGTATCTCCCACCTGTACTAAAACGTCTCCAGGCTTATAGTGTTTTTTAAGATTTGGAATAAATTCGTTTTCGAAGAAATCCTTTTGAATATTAAGCCATTCCACTGAATTAGACCTGACTCCAAAATGAAGATCCCCTAAGATCCAAACCCTTTTCACAGGCTTATTTAAATCCTTATCCGCTATCATCTTAAAATAATTTATTGATATTCTTCTTTGAAAGAATACCTGTCTTATTATCTAATTCTATTATTAATTCTTCTTTAAATATGTTGGATAATGAATTATAAAACTTAGTTGGTTGAACATCGAAGTAGTTGCACAATTCTGAGAAAATATCAATTCTAGAATAATTTCCTAATAATTCATCCACTATATAACCATAAACTTCGTTTATGTCTATTTTTTTCAATTTATTCACTTCTGCGAATTCATTGACTTCATTAAATTTTTTAAACCTTGATAATTCTATAAGTTCATGAATTGCCTTTGACAGCATCTCATAATGGATGACTTCCTCTTCTGGAATGTTTCCCCTTACTGAAGAATGCAAATCAAACGATATGTTTGATTTTGCATCTATCTCCGGGGATTCAAAATTATTATCAAATATTTTATCTGTTTTCTTTCTCATATTGAATGTACGTTGCTTGCCGTAATCTCTTCTGTTTCTAATAAACGCATATACGAATAATTAATATCTACTTTACATTTCGTGCCCTTTCCTTCACCGTCTCTGATCTTAAGTATTTTAAGTCTATACTCATTACTTGCCTTCATAATATCATCTTGTATGATTCCTAACATAACATCCGCAGTATGTGAAAGTCCTGCAGATTCTGCTATATCCATCATCGTAATGTCTGTTGAATTATAACCAGATCTGGTAATTTGGGTTGCTGTAACTATCAACCAATTATTCCTAATACCCATTGCGCGGAGATCTTCGGCAATCTGCTTTATTTTTAAGTAAGTATTCTCACTATTTGGGTTTCGGTAATTTTGTAATATATTTATGTAATCTATAACAATTGCTCCTAATTTAATTCCTTTCTCTTCTTCTATTTGAGAAAGATAGGATTCAATGTCTAACACAGTTGCCTGTGACGTAGGCATTTGTTTAACGAATAAACTCCCCGGTGGAGTAAATCCATTTCCAACTGTTTCTAATTTTCTTTTAATATAATCTTTGTTCTTTGACTTTTCAGAATAACTATTAATATTAATTCCTAAAAGATTTGAACCTATTCTCTTAACAAATTTATGAGCTGCCATTTCTGCAGTGATAACGGCAGTGTTTGTTCCCATCTTTACAAATTGTGCAGCGTCGTTTGCTAAGAATATAGATTTTCCAATGTTTTGTTCTCCAGCGTAAACGATTAAATTTCCACCTTTATCATATCCACCTTCTAAGACTCTATCCAAGAAATTATATCCTGTGCTTACTTTCTCAGTTTGTTTCTGATCATGGGAATCCGCATCAAAGAAATCTAATCCTAAATCTGAATTAAATGTCAAATTGTTCCTTTCATTAATAAGTGTCTTAACTTTACTAATGATATGATCTGTGTTTTCCGGAGTTACATTTGTTGTTTTAATATATTCGATAGTATCTATTAAAGTTGTATCGAAGTTTCTCCATTTAATCCAAGATTCTGCAGTAGATGTTAACCATTCCTCATCATATTGGTCTAAATCGACGTCGAATATTAAATTAACAATGTTGTCACTAATTCTGTCTTTAGCTCCTTTGGCATTTTTAACTAATAATCGCAATTGTTCCTTTGATGGACATTCATTAAATTTAGTATAGAACTTAAGAGAAAGATTTGATAAAATATCGATCTCTTCAGAAGAATAGAAGCCACCTTTTATTGCTTGTAAATATTTAGGCCTTTCCAAAGAAAACCTAAAAAACATCTTTTCATAATCTTGTCCAAATTCCATATTCGTTATTCAAATGGGTTATTAATTATTGTATAGGATTCTTTACCTTCTGTTTCATTTTTAGGGACAATATATCCATCTTCTATTAATTGCTTCAATGCAGTATCAACCATTTCCAAGTCTGCGTTTTTCAAATGGTATGTTATAGTAGCATGTTTTGTGAAACTATGATTTTTATCACCAATGTGCCTCTTTATTTTTTCATAAAGAATATCAAATCCATCTGGATATGTAGGTAATTGATCGTAGATTCCTAAAATATACTTTATAGGAAGTTTATCTTCGTTTAATAATAACATTATTCTGCTGTTTCTTCTAAAATCTCATCAACATCGATATCTTGTGCCACTTCATTGTAGTTAAATATTGGCTTAATGTGATTGTCTATCTTTTTTAATACTTCTTTAGTAAATACTTTCTCACTAAAGAAATCAGCATTAGAGACCGTATTGTCTAGGTGTTCACATATCCATGTTCTTGCAGTTGCCTTAGGAACCTTTTCTCCTTTTACAATAGTTCCTCTTGATACTCCACAAATATCCCATGTTGCATATTGTTCCAAGCCAACATATCGATTCATTCCTTTTGTAAAATGTAAATGGAACTTAATAGGTGTTGGTTTTGCAAATCTATTTTTGTTTGGTTTTGCTGTAACAATAATTCCTGTTTTCTCAGCACCTTCTTTTAATTGAGCTTTATTTAAGAATAAAACTATTGAAGCTGCATATTCTGGGCCGGTTCCACCACCTGCGATTTGCTGTGCAATAAACCCCTGTGACATATATGTGTGGTTTGTAAATAAAAATGGTATTTTTAAATCTGCTAATGGAGTCATTATTATTCTAAAAATTGATTTAAGAATTTTGGCTCTTGTCATATCCGCCTTTTCACTCCCAGATACTGCGTCATTGATTTCTTTTTGAGTTGCCAAGTTACCAGCACTGTCAAGAATAATCATTACCTTTGGAACTTCTCCTCCTGCTCTTTTAACTTCTTGCATTTTTGTAGTAATTGTAGTCACTGAACGTCTAAAAGACTGAACTGTGTTTATTGGTTGATAGTTAACCTTAGTTGTATCAATTCCAAATTTCTTCATTAATTGTTTATCAACTGCAGCTTCACTATCATAAAATACAACGTTATATCCCATTTCGATTGCTCTATGGACACTATTTAAAATTAGGAAAGTTTTACCTGTTCCAGATGGTCCTGCTAATGCACATGTTCTGCTATTAGGCCAACCTCCAAAAAGACTACCACTAACACATGCGTTCAAATGATAATTTCCTGTATCGATATATTCCGTAACTTCACTAAAATCAGAATTTTCCATGATGGATCCTAGTGGATTTATTTCCGCTAATTCTGCATTTAAGTCACTAAAATTAAAACTATTCTTCTTTGCCATTGTTTTCTATTTTTTTTATTGTATTCCTTTCTGTTTCTCTTAATTTATTTAATTTCTTAATTAAAACATCGGAACGCTTCTTTAATTCATCCATACTCTTTGCGATCTCATTGAATTCCTTATGGATTGCCATGTATTTCTTTACTATGTTATTCTCATCTGGCGTTATTTCCATGGTCCTCTAAACTTTTTTTCAATATCCATACCATCCTTTGGTTCCCAATTAGGGTTTTCTTTTCTAAGCTTTTCCATTAATGGCTGATATCTTCTTCTAATATATTGTCCTAATGAATAATTATTCGGAAGGTGAGCCATTGCTGCTAATATTTCCTTTTCTGTGTCTGTTAATCTCATAATGTTAAAATAATGCCGAAGCGTAAATTAAATTTGTATCTAGTTCTTGTAATTTTGTTGCCTTTAAGACCCTATTAATTGGATCTATCATACATTTTTCAAACTGAGTGTCATAATCGATTTTTGGAGCAACTTCATAAGGATGTTCTCCTGGTAAATACGCGAAGGTATCACATAATGGGTGCTTTGTATTATAAATTCTAAGCTTCTCGCCATTAGAAATCATCTTATATTTGTTTTTGTATTTAGGATTGTTATTCATTAAATAATTATAAAATCCTGCTGCCTTCACATTTGGAGGACACTTAAGACCAATTTGAAATTCTTTATGGTCATCTATAATATATTTGTGTATGTTATTTGTTTTTCTATTAAATGAAATGTCATCAATATTCACTAACTTAAACTCAGTCTTACATTGCTTAAGAAATTGAACCATTTCCTGTAATTCATCAGGTCCTGGAACTGTGCCCTTTCTAAATAATAATGTGAGTGCTTCTGTTAATTTCTTTCTTGCAAACAAAGGAGTTGAACTTTGTATTGTATCAAATCCTATTGTTTTTATCTTCTTAAGAGATGGATGCCTATCAGTTATTTTTAACTTATCTTCCCATGCAATATTCTGGATATATTTCTTCTTTTTCATAAATATACCAGAATATGCAACCGACTCTAATTCAAATACTAAAAAGTTATCTGTATTGTGTGCCTTAGCATATCGCTCCATTGCAAGTCTAATATATTCCTTAATTCTCATATTATACACTTCCAATGTGAAGGTAGTTACGTCCATCTTTTTAGTTTCATCTAACCACACTACTGAATCATACATCTCACCAAACTGTACATAATTACTATCTGTATCAATATAAATTACAGCAGGTCTTAATAACTTACCTTTAACTGTCAATCCAAGTTTTTCATGGATTTCAGTATCTTTATGCCAAAATTCTTGAAAATACTTATTAAGAATATTTTCAGAATATAGAATGGCGTTTTGACCTTGTAATGTTATGGATTCTGCAATATCAATGTCGAAGAAATGGAACCACTTATTACCAAATGCACCATAGATTGAGTTCAATGATAATTTTACAGCTTGTTCATATGCTGTAAATTTATTAGAAAGCGTTTCATATTTTGTATGGAGCGCTTCTAACTCATCAATGGTTAAATTGTCTATGTCGTTAGTTTCCAAAACTTCCATATTATGCAGTTTGACAAGTCGATATTGTCAATAAAGTCGAAGATTCCGTAGAATCAAATAATACCTTGTTAGGAGATACATGAACGTTGTACTCTTCTTTGTCCAAAAGAGAAAGATACTTTTTATAAAGTGTTGCATTACCATCACCTGTTGCGGATTGACTAACAACTACATTAAAGGTCTTACCTTTAACTTCAACACCATTTCCATTAGATTTAATATCGAATGTTTCGTCCTTCTCGAGATTAAACAATGATTTAAGTCTATTGATTGTGTGGTTATCAATAGGGAATTGAAAGGCGTTTTCATCTTTAGCAAATATAGCACCTATTTGATCAGTTGTTAGATCTTTGAATCCAAGTGACGGTTCGGAACATGCTAGTGTAATTTCTAACTCATCGTTATAAATCCTAAACGTTGAAGCAACAAGATCCTGCTCGTTCTCTATGAATTCTATCTCACATCTGATAGCATCATGTTCAAATTGTTTAAATGCTTCAATAATTCTTCCAGCATCGAAAAAGGCTACTTTTAACTCTTTTTGCAACTGTGGAACTGCGTTTGTTTGAAATATGCTCTCAAACGGTACTGAATGGTGCTTTACAGCATCTCTCTGAGGAAGATAAACTGTAGAAATTACTTCACCTTCTTTGATTTTAAAATAGATAAACGAATCAATTAGTTTTAATCTATTGACAAAACTTGTGAATGCGTGTTGGTCTATGCGATCGATTTCTAGTTTCATATTTATTATATTTTTAAATGATTTAATAATTATATGTAATATTCGCAAAAAGTTTCATTTATAAAAAGGGGGAAGCGTAGCGATACTCTTCCCCCAAGCCGTTACAATAACGGTCCTAAGTGTGACTCATGTAGAGCCACGCCGCTCTTTATCCATCGCAACTTATGCAATCTTCGTTGGTTACTCGCGATGCTATATCTCCTCTTAATACACTTTCTGTTCTCATGTAATAGAGTGTTTTGATTCCTTGTTTATAAGCTTCTAAATGTACTTTATTAATAAATCTAGGTGATACTGTATTCGGAAATGCAAGATTCAAACTAACTGATTGATCGATATATTGTTGTCTAACACCTGCTTGTCTTACTAATTCCAATTGATTAATTTCTTTAAATGTTCTAAATACTTCTTTTGGTGAAACATATTTATCTTTCTCAACATGACCGAGATTTTCCCATTCTTCTACTTGAATTGGACTTCCTTCTTCGGTATCATATTTTACACCGATTGGAATCATCCATTGGTTCATACAAACAAGATCCTGGACGCTTCCGTTATCTTCTAATACTTTATTCCAGTTTTCTTCTCTGTCTTCTCCTATTCTTTTTAAGAATTTTTGGAGAGACTGATTCTTTCTAATAAATGTTCCTTTCGCGGTTTGTTCAGTAAATACATTTGCTGCCCATGGTTCTATTCCTGGGCTTACATTTCCACTTAATTTAGAATTTGTAACAGTGGGAGCAACTGCTCTCAGATGAGTATTTCTCATTCCTGTTCCTACGCACCATAAAGGTTCTCCATATTCTTCTGCCAATAATCTACTTGCCGTTTCACTTTCAATTTGTAATTGATGGAATATCTTCCTAGTTTCAAACTGAGCTTGAAGACCTTCAAAGGGAATTCCTCTTTCTTGTAAATACGTATGCCATCCAAGAACTCCAAGTCCAAGTGCTCTACCTTTTTCAGCAGATCTTACTGCATTTTCAAATCCTTGTCTGTATTTTGCCTTTTGTAAGAATTCTTCTAATACTCCATCCAAGAACCAGACTGCTGTTTGAACTATATCAGTATTCTTCCATTCGTCGTATTTTGCAAGATTCAAAGAACTTAAACAACAAACGAATGAATGGTTTTCATCAGTGTGCAATGCGATCTCAGAACAGATATTAGTCATGTAAACCTTTAATCCATTTTTGACATAGGCATCAGGGTTTGCTCTATTAACATTTCCCTTATACATTATAAATGGCTGGCCAGTGGCTTTGCGTTTTTTAACAACTGCAACAAATCTCTTTCTTGATTCTTTATCTCCATCTTCTACTTTATCCATAAAACCATCACTGATAATCACACATTGATGCATATTCAAGCATTGTCTATTTATGTCTCCCTTTGGTTCTCTAATTTCTAACCAATCCCAAAAATCATCATGTTCAACATCTATATTAACAGAAGCGGCTCCTCTTCTTACTGCTCCTTGGTTTGTTGCTAATATTGTAGAATCATAAATCTTACAAAACGGAACAACACCATCTGAGGTACCATTATCTGTAATTTCAGTACCTGCTGGTCTAATTTGATTTACTCCAATTCCTACTCCACCTCCATTCTTTGCGAGTAACATCATTTCAAGATTCTTCTTGCCGATATCGTGAATAGAATCAGCAACATCTATACCAAAACAAGAGATTGGTAAACCTCTTTCTGTTCCTGTATTTGATAAAACTGGAGAAGCAAGATTCAACCAACCTTTCCAGATATAGTCAAAAAACTTACTTGCCATTTCTGGTTTTTTAAGCCTTCTTGCTACAGTTGTTGATACTCTCCAATAAGAATCTTTTGGAGTTTCTCCATATAAACAATATCCCTTTGAAATTGTTTTTAAATATATTTCCGTGTGGCCCCATACCGGATAGTCTATTCCTTTTTCCCAACCTAATTCTGAGGCTAGAATGTCAACTTTACTTGTGTTTTGTATTAAATCGATTTCCATATTTATTTTTTAGTAATTATTAAAACATTTCGGATTCGTCCCATACCTCATCTTCGCCTGCCTTAGAGTACGCCGTGGGTCTAATAGCAAAAAAGTCTGAGTGTTCGACTCCTCCTGTTAAATGATAGAACCAGTTTAATTCATTTGCTGAATCGATATCATATTCGAAATGACTATCATATCCTAATTCTATTAATTTTTCATTTGCTCTACGAGTGATAAAGTTTTTAACGTCAATTGCTTTGCAATTTTCTAAATCACCCATTTCGAACATTTTATCTATAAAGTCATGTTCCATCTCAACTATTAATTCAGCGGCAGTTAAAATATCTTGCCTAACGCATTCCTTTAAATCTGTATCTTCTTGACACATGTGTCTAAATAATTTACAGCCCATTTTTGAATGTAATGATTCATCTCTGACTGACCATTTCATTTGTTGTCCAATACCCTTTAATAAGTTTCTCATTTGAAAACTATATAATATTGCAAATGAACTATATAATGATACTCCTTCTGCAAACGCTGAGAAAATAGCAAGACTTCTTGCAACATCTTTTCTAGCATCCTGGTTATTTTTAAGATCTTCATGTGTATAATCTCCCTTTGCGGTGGCTAAAAAATCAAATTTTGCTGATATCGCAGGTTCATGTAAAAACGCCTCGAAATCTTCAAGTCCTAGTGTTTCATTTAAATAAGAATAAGCAACTGCATGTATTGTTTCATTTGAACCAAAGGCCATTGCCATTTGTTTTATTTCATGTTTTGGGAACCATTTTGTTACCATATTTGTCCAGTAATCTGAAACTGCACATTCTGTTTGAGCAAAGCCTAATAATATATTTCCTACTAGGTTTTTTTCATGTGGTTCTAGATTTTCTTTCCAATCTTTAACATCGCTTTGCATTGGAATTTCAGTATGTAACCAAAATGCCTGCATCAAAGGCAGCCAACCGTCATTATAATATTCAGGATATTCGAATGGTTTATATGGGATTCTTTCTTCAAATAATTTCATAATTTATTGTTTTATTAAAATTTATGGCCTAACCATTAAAAACTACGGGGCTATTATACCATCGTAACTGATTAGAATGAAAAAGGTCTATAAAGACCTATTAAAAAGCAGCGCTGCATTTGAATAATTTATATATCATAGAACGGAGACCTTATGTCTATTTTTTTAAATTAATTTTTTTTCGAATTTTTCTAGCCATCTCGAAATACTCCCATGCCTTAGCCTTGTATTCTTTTCTTTGATTATATAAATCGCTCAATATCTTTTTAAGAACCGAGTCTTCTGTTTTGAAAATTGCGCCATTTTCACATACAATCAAATCCTTACTCTCTCTAT
>Ga0098061_1001666_pt1 | contig 10705 bp, 4 predicted proteins | sample 22_taG_FD_92579 | JGI IMG/M metagenome (GOLD analysis project Ga0098061, IMG submission 92579) | Marine viral communities from the Subarctic Pacific Ocean - 22_ETSP_OMZ_AT15343 metaG | ecosystem: Environmental > Aquatic > Marine > Oceanic | place: Subarctic Pacific Ocean | collected 2015-01-20 | reverse complement strand
TTGTACTTGTTGTGCTGCTGCATCCCATGCCTGTTGTGCGTCCTCTTCTAACCACTTATCTCTTATATGCTTAGAAACTTTTTCATCTATTTCATAAAGTCTACATTCTGTTTCAGTTAAAAGGTGTCCAACACCACATGTAGGCTTGTCAAGTGTGTCAAGGTATACATGATCTATGTTACCTTCTCTAAGTTCAAGGTGCTCTAAAAAATGTTTGTACATTATCTTTTATAAATAGCTGTGTAAGGTTCACCTGTAAATGGATTAACTCTTTCTTCTGGTTCGTCTTTTGTGTAAGGAACATTTACTTCTAACCCTTCTGCGTATTTTCTTCTTTTTCTTTTTCTTTTACCAGAACTTTTAGGCTCATCTTTAATATCATAAATCTCTATAGGTTGTATAGGGAAATCGCCTGATAATACATTCTTTATATCTCTTCCAAAAGGTAAGACATCCATTGTATCTGATAAAGCCCCTTCTAAATCTCCTTGATAAATATTAGTTGGTACACTAACCGCAGCTTTAATTAAATCGTTAGTTAGTCCTAATGAAGGTATTGCACCTCCTAAACCTTCACTAGCACCCGGACCTGCTACAAGACCAAGAACTTTCTCTACTTGAAAGGGTGCAAAGTTTCCTGATAATTTCATAGCTTCTAACGCATATTTAGTTGACCATCTCTCAGGAACATTAGCTTCTTCTTTATAATATTTAGAAGGACTAAAAGCAATCTGCATTTCTCTTACGCCTCCGTATATACTTATAGCAGCTAACATTCTTAACGCTAGTGCAGCATCTCCATCTTCAATACGACTAACCAAAGCATTTGTCTGTGTAGTTTTAGCTTGTGCCCACGATAAGAACTGTCCTAATGTTCTTACAAATGGATTATTAGATTGTGCAAAAAGCAATCTATTACCTACAGTTGGTATAATCGCATCTCTTTCCGAAGAGTTAAATCCTGCTTTATGTAACAAATTTTTAGTCTCTACATTATCATATGCTTCTCTTGCATTTTTAAATTTAGATATTTTTAGTAGTTCATCTGTTTTTAATCCTAATGCATTAATTTCATTCTGTAAACTATCGGATATTTTTTTACCCTTACCAACTCGTTTAGCTATATCATAAGCTCTGAATACTCCTGCATCATAAGCTGCTCCTCTTGCAAAATCAGTAATTCTTTTTAGTTGTACAATGTTAAAAAATTTTGAATTAAAATTACTTATCATTCTTCCTGCTCTATTAGATGGGTCTACTCCAAAGCCGATAGCTTGTAATTCACTTTCTAAAACATTTTGATATTTAATACCTAAACCTTCAGATGAAAATGTATCTTGCTTTCCTCCTAAAAGTTTACCTGCTTTTGCTTTTGCTGCATATGTTTTTATAACAGGCATAAACCCACTATTTTGTAAAGGTTGTATTAAGTCTCCAATACTAGGTATAGCTACACGAGTTAACATAGTACTGTTACCTAGTAATGTTAATCCTGCCATCATTACATGCCCAGTCTCGTTACTTAATCTATTCCCATACAAACCAAAGTAAGCATTAACACTATCTTTAATGTGTTGTATTTCTTTTTGCTCTAGCTCTGTTGTTTTTGTACCCTGTCTAGTTGGATTATACTTTTTATGTATGTCTCTACGTATAGTTTTAAGTAACTCTCCTTTAGGTCCAAATGTTTTTGCAAACTCATAACTAGGTATAGTTTGACTAACAAGATGTCCTAATGTTTTACTAGGATCATTTATAATATAATCTTGTAACATTACACGCGCATTTTGATCTGTAATTACACGTTCTTTTTCAAAGTTTTTTAACAAAGGTATAACAACATTACCTGACTCATCAAATGCAGTTGTAGCTCTTGTTCCTGCTAAGCCTGACATTACATCAGTAACTTGATTTTCAAAAACATCGCCACCTTCTTCAATAGCTTTTCTTATTGCATCTTTATTTGTTGGGTCTAACTTATATGTTTGAACAGCCCACGCTTCTTTTAATCTATAACCAAATGTTTCTGCATTTTTAGCAATCTTATCCCAATCCCACATTTGGGTAAGACCATAGTTTTCTAAAAGCTTAAAATCTATACCTACTTCAGATACAGCCCCTCCTAACTCATCTGTAAAATCTTTAATATTTTGTGAAGCTTGTTGAATTATTGTTAGTTCTTCAGGATTATATTTCTTTGCTAGATCATCTAGTGTTGTAAAACCATTTCTAAATTTACCAACATCTTCTAGCATTTCTCTAGGTACATTTCTTAAAACATCTTCATGTATAATATTAAATAACTTACCTACGTTTGATATTGACCTTTGCTCAACAGGCATAGCACCTGCAGTTGTTAAAGAAGCTCCCATTTGTTTGTACATAAGTTTACTAAACAAAGAGGATGCTCCTCCCCATGCATTTAAACGTGCAGCATGTGTTCCTGCTGTATTTATTTTAAGCCACGTATTAGTAGCTAACCTAGCCTCTTGATCTAATGTTTCTTGAATAATTGTTTTTTGTTTCTTAGTAAGAAAGCCCCTACGTTGTACTTGTCCTTGCCATGCTCCTAACCCTGCACCAATACCTATTAAAGTATACATTAGCATATCATCATCATCTTCACCAAGATATGATCCAACAATCGCCCCACTTACTCCTCCGAAAAGTGGTCTAGTTCCTTCGTATACTAATTTTCTAATTAACCCATCGCTTAAAGTTACTCTAGTTCCTAGTTTTTCTAAATCATCTAATTGTTCTTTAGCACCATCAGTAGCCATTTGAACTAATTTTTTTGTTTGAGAACTTAAAGTTTTTTTAGCTTTAACTGCTTCTACTTTTCTTAAGGCTGCTTCTCTTTCTAATTGTTTCCGAGAGACATTAACACCTAATTTTTTTAATTCATTTATACGTTTTGTTATTTTAAGAGATGAATCTAATTCTTCATACGCTGCTATTTTTAAACTAGCACTCTTAACAACTTGGTAAGAATCAGGACCACTATCAAAAATTTCTTGAGTTTTTGATTTAGACTTTAATCTTTCTTCCCCTACTTCTCTTATTGCAATTTGTTCTTCAGGTGTTGCTACATAATCAGGCTCATCTTTTATTTTACTAGGTAAGGTTTTAACAGTTCCTGATGCATCTACAACTTCTGCATCTAGAGCCGTGTCTGGTCTTCTAAATCTACGTGCTATAACATCAGCACCATATGTAGCTGCTCCTCCAAAAACACCTGCCATTAAAACACTAGTAGGGTCTACTTCTCCATATAAAACTTTTTCTCTTAATGCTACATCACCTACAGCAAAACCTGCACCTGTAGCTACAGTAGCTGTCCTACCTACTTGAGCAATCTTAGTCCAAGGAACGAGCCAAGGTAACGGATCAGCTAAAGCTTGTGTTATTCTTCCTGTTATAACAGCAGCATCTTCTGGTCTATTTTTAAACTCAGGATACTCTTTAAATATATCTTCTTGTCTTTGTCTTTCAGACTCTCGTAAAGCTTGTTGAAAGGTTAAACCAGAACGAGTTAAAGATTTAGCTCCTGCTACAAAAGACTGTGCAAGGTTGCCTAGTATTGTTTGTTCTTGCTCTAGCCCATAATCAAATTTACGAGCAAAGGAAGGTTCAGGACCTGATAAAGGTTCAGGTATGTCTATAGGTGAATCAAAAGAATCTGAAAATAAATCATCAAAACCATCATCAAATGTATTTTCTTTTTTCTTTTCTTCTTTTTCTTCTTTTTCTTTATTTAAAGGATCAGATAAGTTATTATCTATTGGTACTATAGGCATAGCAAACAGATCATCAAATCCATCATTTAATCTTTCAGACATATCTTAAACTATTTCTTGGTTAAGTGTAATTCTTCCTGCAGCTATAAGCCTATCTTCGTCTGTCGGCATAGCATCTTTCATAGCAGCAATTAAAAATTCACGAGCCTCATCAGAGTCGCCTTGCGTTATTCCTAAGAAAGAATAGCCCGCTATATCTACTAAGCTATCTACTTGTAACTTAGGTTGATTCCATCTCTTAGCTCTAGTCTCACCTGTACTACCACTTATCCACCTATCAGCTATACTAGGAATTAAACCATACTCTTGAGCAAAAGAACCTTTAAATAGTTTATCTGGATCAGAAATATCTATATTTTCATCTACATTAGAAGCATAGGTAACATACATATTAACAGCTTTTTCTCTAATTAAATCTTTCATAGGTCCTTCAGGAACATCATCAAATGTCATTTGTCTAGCCTTTCCTCCTTCTATCAGACCACCCACAGCAGCAACTCCGCTTTGTTCAAACTGAGAACCATTCCAACTTATGTATCCTTTATTACCTTCAAGTCTTTCTGACTCGCCAACTTGTACAAAATCTTCCATAGAAGCTCTTACTTTATTTGGATGTCTTCTTGCTGCAGCATCTAACATTTTATTCTTTGTTTTAAAGTCTGCTTCTGCATAAGTTGCCATAAAGTTTGAATTGTTAGTAAGATTAGTTACAATTTCTTCTCTTACGTTTTCTGTTCCCGTAGTAAAAACTTCATCAGTTCCATCTGTAGCTGTGACTGTAGAATTAGTTGGAATACCTTTATTTTCTTCTTCGTTAGCATTTGATCCTCTTAAAGTTCCGGCAGCTTGTCGTTTGTAATTCCATACATCTGAGCCGAACACCCCTCCTTGAGCTCTTTCCCATCCTCTCATTTGTTCTACGTAAGCAAGTTCCGAAGCTTCTTCACTAGTCTTACCTTTCGCCATATAATATTTTGTACTTTCAGCAACACCGTTAATAAAATTATCATATAGTATTGTTTGGTTCGTATCTAGTTCTTCAGGGTCTAGATAAGTTTCTTTAAAAGATTTAAAGAATCCTGTATCAGATTCTCCAAGTTTACTTTCCGTTATAGCTCTAACAGCCCCTCCTGCCATATTTTTATCATCATTAGATAAAGTAGGAATTGTATATCCTTTAGGAAATTCTATCGCTTTAAGTGTATATGCTTTTGCATAAAGATCGTAATGTTCTTTTTTAAATTGGTTAAATTTATCTTCTTCGGTAGCATTTTCACCTAAATTAGCAGATATTTCTCCTAAAATTACTTGAGCAGCAAGAGCTATTTCAGCTTTAGTTTTAGGAACAACTGTACCATTTATTACGTCTTGATAACTTCCGTCATTACCTGCATATCGAATTTTTTGTCTTTTACCACGAACAGTATCTTCTGTAGTTTTTATTACAGTTGAAGTTTGAGGAGTACCAAATACATTATATACATTTTTAACATCTGCAGTTTCATCAATTTTTCTAACACGAGCTACATCACCCAAACCAACCAAAGCTTCTCTTAATCTTTCTTCTTCTTCCCGATTCCAAATTAAATTACCATCTTTATCTTTTGCACTTAGTAACTTTTCTAAACCAACTTTATTTGCAATTAACTCCTCACTATATTTAGCACCATTAGGATCAAGTAAATCTTCTAAAGCCATTTCTGCTTTATCTTTATTTAATCCAAAAAGCTGAGCAGTATCTTTAAATAAATTACCTTTTAATGGTGAAGTTCTCCAATCCGTTAAGTTTTTTAAATACTCTTGTTCATTTATACCTTTAGAAATTTTATTAGCCTTGTATTGTTGTAACTTATATTTAGCAACTAAGTCTCTATCTTTAACAAACTGTTTATATAGATCATCATTTAGTGTTTGTAAACCTGCTAAATCCTCAGCAACATTAGAATACTTTCCTGCTTTTAAAAACGCATCCGCTTCTTGTCTAGCATAACCATCTAAACCTACACCACCTACTGCATCTCTCCATCCTGCTTGTGCGTCATACTCTTTATTGAATGCTGCAATTTCAGCTTTTTCTCTAGCCATAGCAGGATCAGAACTACTAATTCTTTCATTAACATTACGCATAGCCCTTTCTTTGCCCATGTCATTTAAAGTTGTGAGCACGTTCATCCAATTTTCAATTTTTTGATCTTTACGAACTTCCTTTGCATAGTCTGCCTCTTGCTGTGCTTTCTGTTGCAGCAACTGACGAGAATATTCTGTTGAAGAAATATTTGTTGGGTCTATATTATTTGCCATTTTATGTTCTCTCTAATAAACTATTATTTTCGTTTTCTTCTTTACGTCTTTCCAAAAGACTAACAACTTCTTGGGGAGGCTCAAAGTTTTCAATCATCTCAAGTGCTTCTTGAGGAACAGACTCTTTAGTAATTTTGTTAGGTTTTAAATCTTTAAATTTTAATCTGTCTGAACTATCTTGTTTAATTTTACCTAGAACTTCTAAAGATTTTTGTTCATTTGCCTCATCATCTTCATCATAAGATTCATACGAATCACCCTCATACAAAAGATAATCAATCCCACATTGTTCTGCAATAGCTGCAAGTATATACATTGTTGGTTCTATAAGTAGCATCATTAAATCAGGATTCCATTTACCCTCTTGGAAACCTGCTTGAAGAATCATAGAAGCCAGACTTCCTACAGGCATGCCATCTGCTAATGTTAAAGCAATCATCTCATATGTTTCTTTTTCATATGAATCAGCAACTATATCTATTGTAGCTGAAGGTACATCCGTATATTTAGGAGGTTGTTCCCAAGCATACTTTGTATCCGGATCATTTGTTAAAGACTGCCCCGGAGTTGCACGTTCAAAAGGAGTTCTACCTCCCATAGCATCTATATTTATTAATTCATCTGGATTGATTGACATTTATATTCTCCTTAACTTAAAAGGGTTGTGTCGTATATATACCCTGCTGATTTATATTTGTTCATTAAACTTAATGCAGTTGTAGGTGATGGGCTAGGCACACTTGGTTGAACCATAAGTTTATCCATTGGCATTTGTCCATACAACCTTTCGTCATTAGCTGACAATGCCTCTAATGCTCCTGCAGTACTACTACGTCCTTGAACGTAAGGCTCTTCAGGACTTGCTAGTAAACTTGCAACTGTCATACCCTCTCCAATAGTAGTATTTCTTACAAGCTTTGGTAAGTTAGTATTTTGTAAAGGAGCATAATTAGTAACAACTCCTATTGATTTATCATACGCTTCTTTTAAAGTGTCAGCACTTTCTAAAGCATCTGCTAGTCTTGGAGCATTTCTTCTTAAAAATCCGGGTTGTTTAGGGTCTAGTGTAGGTAACGTAGGATCAGACAATACTAAATCAGGACTTAATTCAGTAGATAAATCTGTAGCAAAGTCAACACCTTTAGGTTCAAGTAAAGAAGCCCCTTTAGGTTTTGGTATAGTTTCACCTATTCTTTTAGCAACTATATCATCTCCGGCAATTTTACCACTTGCAGTTTCTGTTCCTGTAGTTACAACACTACCATCGGTAGTAGTTTTTACTGCTTGTCCAGATACGTCTGTCGCTGATAATGCTTGTTGCTCTTGTAAAAATCTTGACTCTGGTGTTCCTAGTATTTCTTTTCCACCAGTTACTTCTCCAAAACCTCCTCTATTTGTAAAGTCTATTTTTCCTTTTGGACCAGTAGTTACACCCTTTGCAGTAGTGTCAGCTAAATTTTTTGCTGTAGTTGTAGGATCAACACCAAACATGCTTTTTATACCACCAGTAATTGTATTAAACGTAGCACTTGCAGCATTACCCATAGCACTTAGACCACTAGAAAAAGCCTGACCCATTCCTTGTCCTGCCCACATACTTCCAACAAAAGATTTAGCCCCTGCCATCATCCAACCTCCGATAAGCATCATGCCGATAGTACCGACAATCTTACCTAACTTAGTTTTCATAAGTTTCTTAAAAGGTTTACCAATAGCCTTACCTATTTTCTTTATTCCTTTACCAATTTTTTTAACAAATTTCTTAAGCATAATTATTCTCTTTTATTTTATCTTCCGTCTGGACCATCAGGGTTTTCAGAATACCCATTAAATACTCCTTGGACAGCTCTCAAAGCTGCAGAAACATTTCTACCTTTGTATATTAATCCATCATTACCTAAAGCAGCAATCGTTAATGAAGCCTTACGTTGTAGTTCATTCTCCGTTCTTTTAAATGCAAAGTCTGCTTCATCTCTTAATTCCTGCCATAAGAAAGCTTGAGACTGCATACTCATACCAAAAGCATTCTGTGCATTTTGTTGATTAACGGCATTCTGTGCTGCACTATTTATAGTATTTGCTTGCCTTCTCCATTGTGTGTTGGCTTGTTCAATAGCTTGTGCATTCTGTACATTCCATTGATTCTTAGAAAACTCTTGTTGAGAGTTATATTGATCAATCTGTGTTTCAAGTTGTGCGTTGGCTTTACTTACATCTGCTGCTCTATTTTCGTTTTGTGCGTTAATAGAATTTTCTTGTGAAACATTAAATTGCTCCATTGCATTTTGCTGTCTAGTATTATCTAGTTCAACTTGCGTAGCTAAGTTAGACATAAACTGATTAGTTTGATTTTCACTAGCAGCATTAAATTGTCTAGAAGCATTCGTAGCAGATTGATTACTTAACAATCTTTGTTGGTCCTGTTGTGCTCGCATCATATTAGCTTGTTGCTCATTATTAAGATTAGCCATATCCATTGCTAAAAAGTTTTGAGCATTAGTAACTGCTAATCTTTCTCTTGTAGATAAGTTAGCAATATCCATTGAAGCCATAGCCGTAGCATTTTGCATAATAGACTGTTGCTCTGCGTTCATGTCTGTAAGAGCTACAGTTTGCATAAACTTACTGTTAGCTAATTCTGTTTGTTGGGCAGCACTAAACTTTGTCATATCCATGTTTGCTTTTGTAGTAGCATTTTGAATAGCTGATTGTTGGTCTACATTAAGCTGTGCTAATCCCATCTGACTAGCTAACTGTGCTTGAAGCTGATTAGTCTGTAGAGTCTTATTAAGATTTGCAAGCTCTGTTTTCTCCGCGTTACTTAAAGTTTCACTAGCTGCTAAGTTACGTGAAGATAAATTAGCTAATCGCATTTGTTGGTCGTTACTTAAATTAGCAACTTCCATCTGCTGTTTAAATGCAGCATTCTTAGAAAGGAAATCTGCAGCTACTTGCATTTCTACCATACGTTCTTGATTAACTGCAGCCTGATTAGCTCCTTCAACATTTGCTTCTATTTGAAGCTCTGCCATGTTAAGCTGTTGCTCATTACCAAGATTAGCCATGTTAGCTTGTTGTTGGTTTTGAACATTAGTTAAAGCAGCCTGTTGTTGATTCTGTAAGTTTTGAGTCCTAGTCTGTTGTTGCATCTGTGCAGAAGTCATTACAGCATCTTGTGTAAATTGACTTTGCATTGTTCTCATTTGTTGAGACATTTGTGCAGTTTGACTTGCAGCACCTTGACGATTTGCTAAGTTTTGTAATCTTAATTGTTGCTCTTGAGTAGCTTGTTGTAAGTTTGCCTGTTGCTCGTTACTTAAATTCTGAGCTGCTCTTTGTTGTAAAGCTTGGGCATTACTTTGTGCCATTGGCATAGCACTTTGAATAATAGAGTTAAATAAAGCATCTCTACCTACTGTAGAAACACTTAGACCTCTAGCAGCCATTCCTTGATTAACGGCATCGACTGCGGGTCTAGCCCATAAAGGAATAGTACCATCTTCCATACCACCTAGTAAGCTTTCCATCTGTGAAGATACTAAAGCTTCTGTAGGTAGTGCAGCAATCGCAGCGTTTACTTCAACAGGGTTTTCATCTACCTGTGCTATCATAACAGCAGGGTCTTCTACAATAGAAGCAGCAATGTCAGGAGGTAAATTACCAACTTGTGCTATCATGCTTGCAGCTTCGCCTTGAGCAGCAGTTCCTTTTACAGCTCTTTGTTTAGCTGCGTCATAACCAACAGTGCCTATTATTTGAGCAGCAATTCCATCGTCTGCTTTTGTTCCTAAAATAGTTTGTCTTGTTTGTTTTTCAGCATCGGGAGTAGCAGAAACAGTTGTATCTTCTCCTTGTACTTCTTTTACTAAATAATCATTATCTGGTCCTATTACATCTTCAATTCTTTTAGCTTTTCCTGCTTCAATTTTAAGCTCATCAACAGTCGCAAATCTAACATCTCCTGTTATTTCTCCTTGAATATCTTCTATTGGACCTCTGGTAACTTCGCCTGTAGCTGCTGTAACTTCTGGAGAATCTTCAATTAAAGAAGCGTCCATAGTTGCAGTTTTTATTGCATCTGGTGCATCAGTTATAGCTTCTCTTCCTGCTACTGCAGTAACGTCACCACTAGTTGCTTTTCCTGCTTTAGCTTTAGCTAAGTCTTCATCAGTCATTTGCTTAGTGTCAGCTTTTATAGTCTCATCAACTTTCTGAGCATCAGGAATAATAGCTCCTTCCGGAACTTTTCCTTGAGCAGATTTTTCTACAAGCTCTGCCGTCCTTTCAATTCTCTCTGCTCTTTTTTCAGGATCAGGAGATACCTTACTTTTGTCTTCATCAGTATTGTTATTAGTTGTATCTGTCATAATATTATCATCATTATTATTTTCTTCATATTCTGTTGTTTCTGTACTTTTATCTACTGTAATAGATTGTGCTTTGTCTACTGTTTCTTGTTTTTCTGTTTCGGGAGGAAGTTGTTTTTTTTTAGTAGTTATAGGCGTAGGTGTAGGTGTAGGTGTAGGTGTAGGTGTAGGTGTAGGTGTAGGTGTAGGTGTAGGTGTAGGTGTTGGTGTAGGTGTAGCAGTAGATTCAGGTACATCTGC
>Ga0098061_1001665_pt1 | contig 10706 bp, 7 predicted proteins | sample 22_taG_FD_92579 | JGI IMG/M metagenome (GOLD analysis project Ga0098061, IMG submission 92579) | Marine viral communities from the Subarctic Pacific Ocean - 22_ETSP_OMZ_AT15343 metaG | ecosystem: Environmental > Aquatic > Marine > Oceanic | place: Subarctic Pacific Ocean | collected 2015-01-20 | reverse complement strand
CCAATATAGTATGAAGATATGGATCAGTAATATAATTAAAACTCAACTCTTTGACAATCCCATCTATCTGGCCGGCATAAACATGGTAAATCCCATCTTCAAAATCTTTCTTTTTATTAAAATTTCTTTTTCCAAAATCCTTCAAAAATGAAGCTTTAGCCTGTTTTTTATTTGAGGGGTCATCATAAGACTCTTGATAATAATAAACAAAGGGCTGCTTAATTTCCTTTTTCTTTGAGGGCCTTTTAACCGCTTTTGCCAATTTTATTATTGCCGCCGAACGTTTTTTCGGATCTGAACTGTTCAGGTCGCCGGCGATCTTAAGAAAGTCTCCGGATAAATCGAACACCTGTCTTGTAATATAGCCATGGCTACTCTTTGTGAAATGCCCGACGCCAGCATTTAGAATAGAAGGGACCAAGCTTTGAAAAATTGAAGTAAATAATTGCTCTATCGTTGGTGAAAACTTCTCAGGATCAATAAAGTTCTTGAATATCCATTCTTTAAAAAAGTTGGTCTCTACTAAGATATCACCCAAATTAACAAAATATTCCTTGCCCATAGAATCTGTCATGGCATTTCCTAAGCCAATCACAGGAAAATTATCAACATCTTCTTTGGTGTCCATCGCAAAATCTAATATGGCGGCGATGAGAGCCTTTAAAGGAAAGAAGTTAAAATTACCGTAAGTATTCTTATTAAAGGCTACAGAGTCCTCACCTGTAAAGGCGTTGATAACCTTGTTTGGGTCTATTTCTTTTTGGCGGTCGGGATCATAATAACCAGCTTTTACTAAATACTGGCAGGCGCTTAGTCTGCCCAGAGTAAAGGTTTGAAGTAAATCGTAAAAAGAGCGATTCTTATGAACTTCTTCTGGGGTGTTGCCCAAATCTATCCGATCGCCAAATCTTTTAAGTATATCACCCTTCGTATCCGGAGGCGATGACTTAAGGGAACTGACAGTGGTTTCAAAGGATTCCGAATCGTTTAATTCTGTTATAATTTTAAGATAATTAAATTTAGCAAGTAATTCGGGAGGGGTATCTTCTAGAGCGTCCTTGTCCTTAGTAACCCTCTCTATTCTAGCACGAACCTTTTGATCGGTCGAAGTGCCAACATAAAGATTGTCTATAATTGCATCAGCCTCCAGATCATTTGCCGTCGATGTGAATTCGGTATGATACAAACTTCCCTTAGAGATAAAATACCTCAAAAAATAATAATCAATGTAGCCAGAAATGGCCTTTTTAATCGCATTAATCCTTTTAGTTGTTTCTTGAATTTTTTTCTCTATTTCCTTCATTGTCAACTTGTGTTTTTCGTCTTCTGGACAATAATCAGAAAGGAGCTTTTCTCGTGTCTTGTTCAAGGACTTTAAAAGAAGTAATTGTTGTTTTATTTTTAAGGGAATTGCGGGACCAATGTTACTTTCAGATGTTTCATCAAAAATCTCTTCAAGCACAGATTCTTTAGAAATAGAAAACGGATCATTTCTCTTTTCTTCGGATCTGGAAGCAAGGGAGGCGGCGGGGGCGGCAACATAAGAAACGCCCAAATTAACTTCCCCCTTTTCACTGAATTGGAAATCGTGTTTATAACAGGTTAATCGAAGTTCTTTCTTTTCTTGCTCTTCAAATATAGTTTTTATCTCCGGATTAACAATGGAAGGATCAATATCATCTGGAAACTTATAACCATATTCCAAAGTCAGGTATTCTCTGATCGTGTGGCCATCTTTATTTTTATAAGATCCTTTCTTAATTAAGCTTAAATAATCGGACCCTTCTGGTATTCCGTTCCGAAGTAAGAGGCTGGCCACTGAGCCTTCTTTGGCATATTGAGATCCATTGGCAAAAGTGGCGAAGCTATCAAAAAAATAAGAAATCTCAACACTAAATCGATTAAACATCCCATAATATTGAAAATCCCTAGAAACGCTCAAATCTTTTATGCCACCATTGCTACCACCATAATTAACAATGCCCATCTTTGTTGCCTTTCTATCTTTTAAATTATATTTTTTAGAAAAAACTATTTCTTTTTTCCCGGCGGGGCCGAATAATGGTTTGCCATTTTTTTTATAAACAACATACAATCTTACATATGGCACCAAAGCAGCAATTTGGGCTGGTTTCATATGGCTGAGAAAATCAACATATTTCCTCATCTTCTCCCTGTCTTTTGTCTTGTTGCCCGTTGAAACTTTTGGAGTAGTTTGAAGCGCCCTCTTTTCAAAAAGATTTGTTGCTGCAGAGTGTATAGAAAACAACCTTCCCTCAGTTTCTTTTGAAAAATCGTTACCAAGTATAAATTTACGAGCTTCTTCAAAATCAGGAGAATACATCTGAGCAGTATAGAAGTCCGTTACGAAACCTTGGGGACTTAAATTTTCAGGAAAAAATATATTTCTAGCCATATTAGTAGCCCATATCTTCTAGCGCTGTCTCTAGAGGAACGGGGATTCTAACAACGTCACCAAGAGAGTAGTCTGCCTCCGTTGGCTTCTTATTATACCAAGCAATAACCCACCAATAATATGGACTATTATAGTATTTTTCTGATAGTTTGTGAAGTCGGCTGCCCATCCCCCAAACCTCAAATTTAAAAAGCGTACTATTGTGTGCTTCAAAATCAGGATACTGTAAATTGGTTTTGCGAAGTTGCACAATCTTTTCGCTTAAGCCAAAACGGCTTTTAAAGGCTTTTTTATAACCAATATCAGTATTTTGGACTTCTTCGGTTTTGGAATATCTAGAAAGTGCCATAATTAAGTACCAAACAGATTAGTCATTGCGCCGCCGGAATCAGCACCGAAGGCGCCGGCGACAGCCCCGACCACATCTCCCGGGGTGAACTTGCTTTTATACGGGAAATTAGTTCTTTTTTTGCCAAGCCAATTATTATTTTCGCCCCACCCTACATTATGTTCATGAAGGACATTAAAACTAAAGCTAAAGTCTAACATTCTAGGAAATATAGTTGGTTGATCGCCTATGCCTAAAAACGAAGAAGCCATAAAATAGCCGTTTTCCGGCCTTAAAGAAACATTAAGATTGCCTATATAGCCCAACAAGCCCTTGGTTGGGTTATCTGAATTACAGATAAGGTTTGCAAATCTCAATCTAACCAAGGGGGCGCCCACAATAGCTAAATTGGGAGCTAGGCCGCCGTCGCTCTTACCGCCACCAAAAGCTTTATATGCAGGATAAAGATTCTGAATGATTCTATTTAATTTTCTTAAATTTTCGTTAGCATCTTCGCTGTCATGATTGGGAACTCTAAAAGAAAGGCTTATACTTCGGGTTGTGTTAGAGTAAATCGGGATCGGGTCGGGCCTGCCGTATACTTCGTTGGGCCTCCAAGAAGGATTAAAGGTTTCACCGTGACTTGCCAAAAAAGCTGGCAATCTAATTTTTGCATTCCTGTCGGTCACCGGAAATGTAAGAATAATATCTGCGAAAGGAAGCTGAGTGCGGATTGCCGCTACATTTTTATCACAGGTACCAAGCGTAGGATCGGTATCTGCAATAAAATTATCCCATCCTGATTCTACTAAACTAGCTCCCCAATCTCCCATTGTCATAATTTGTAGCTCCCTTACATTAATTAGATTATTAAAAAATAATCATTACCGTTTTACTTAGGGTTTCAGATAGCCTTTGATCGCCTTGGCCGCGTTGATGGCAAAGTGGTCGGCTGCGGTCTTCGCGAGATTCTGAATGCCCTGCGTAAGCGCGGCGTGCTCTTGAAGCGTTCGACCCGGTTTGCCAGCAGCTTGTCGGGCTTGTTCGGCTTTGGCCATCCCTTCAACGAGGCCGGCAAGGTCTTTTATTGTCGATGCATTCGCGATGCCTGCGCGCTTCAACTCACCTATAAATTCTATCGGTACTGGCACTTTCTCGATTCGTTCAAACAACTTCTCAACTTCGCTGGCAGCGGTGGCCATTAATGTGGCCTGTGCGTCGGCGACTCTATCAACAAAAGCCTCTTGTTTTCGGGCAAAATCAACGACGCGCTCCGGACCCGTCAGTGTCAACTCTGTAATTTTTTCATGATGCTTCATTCTCCTGAAGGCCATCTCAGTGGCATATTTAATATTAGCCTTTTCAATATTATAGAAATTTAATCTAGCGGCAAGTTGTTTCTCCTCTCCCGCTGTTGCCTCGATTGCTTTACCGCCACCCCTTTCAAAAGCAGTTGTAGCCCTTCGGCCGCCACCCTCAGAACCAAGAGCCCTGACTTGGTCAATACCACCTAGACCAGCCTCTCCAAGCGCCCTGACCAATAAACGGCCTTCTCTGCCGCCCATGCCCTTTGCCTTCGTTAAAGCGAGCCTTGTTTTTTTGGCGATATAGTCAATTCTCTCTTTCGGGTCCATTTCTTGCAAAGCAAGTGCGTTAAATTCTATGCCCAGCGTAGAAAATATTTGATTCATTTTGGCGCCCATTTGTTGAGACTGCTCAATTGTATCAAACTTAGTAGCCAATCCATAAAGCGTGCCCGCCTCAGTGCCCATGCGGCGTGCCATAACTTGAAACTGCATAAACGAGCGGTTCATCTCTTTTGGGTCCAGCCAATCCATAAAAGACTTAATAGACTTGGCGTAATGCGACACAACCTCTTTTACTGATTGGCCCGTTCGTTTAGCAAAGCTAACCAAGGACCGGCCTGAAGAATCAAGCTGCGAAACATTCAGATCAAGCTTACTAGTTAGGTCCCCGACCATGGCGCTAGAAGTCTCCAAAGGAACCTTTAGTGCCTGCATACGACCAGCAAAGCCCGCAAGCTCAACTTTATTTTTCTTATAAATATCCAGCAATTTAACATTTTGTTGACTAAATCGGCCAACAAATTTATAATTGTCGTTAATGCTAATGCCGTATTTTCTAGATTCTTTAGAAAGCTTATATAATTCATCTAATAGTGCCTTATTAGATCCTCTTAAAGCATCCGTATTGGATGTTGATCTCACAAGCCGCTCATTCAAGCTCGATATATTTGTAAGGGTGTCGCCAAAGACGGCGCCTGACTGTTTTAATGCAAAAGAAAGCGCATTTACACTAGTGAGGACGCCTTCAAGCGTCTCTAGCCATCCGGTCATGGCCGCATTAGCCGTATCTGCCTCGTTTGAGATATCTACTAGATCTTCGCCAAGATCTAACCCTGCTGATTCTTCTGCTTTTTTGGGTTTATCAGCCATATTGTAAATAGTTAGGGGTCGTCTTTTTCTATCATCTCTGCCGATCTTTCAAAAATCCACCTTCTTAAAGAAACTGGTATGCAATATAGTTCAGTAAAAGACCAATTAAAATTCTTCATTAAGACGAGGAACGTCTTATATACAGACGCACTATATTCATTATTCAGGGTAAAAAAAGCTCAACCCAACAGGGATACCTCCTTTGTTCTCATGGCCACACTCACTACAAGTATCACTAAAAACAAAATCCACTGCGGGAAGCATTCTTGAGTATTCTTTCATAAAATATCTTGAATCTCGGATTGACATATTCTGCACAAAAGAGGCAATAAACATCGGGTCTTGATCGCCATCTATAGATTCAAAAATTTGTCGATATCTTTCAATTATAAATTGTTCTGAAAAGCCGTGTTTCTTCTTTTGTTTAATTCTTTCTAAAATTTTCTCTTCATCTCCCCCAGTCAAAATTCTAGCCTTAATGGCCTTTTTTGAAACGGGGAGTTTAATTAAAATTCCGCCATCTGATTTAATTTTTTCAAAATCAATATCAGAGTGGCTAAGTTTATTTAAATCTACTGAGGTTGGATTTTTTTCAGCACAAGAGCTACAAGCATAATTAAACTCATATTTTTCACCATAAGCATTTACTCTACAAGCAATTTGTAATGCTGCCTTGTCGCCGGCCAACAAAGATTCAACTTTAACTCTTTTGTCAAGAATGACGCTTTCAAGAAGCCGGTCCAAAACAACACCCTTCTCGATATAAGAAGAGTTCAATAATATGTCTTCTTCTTTTGTGGTCATGTATTTTATTTCTACAGTTTCTTTTCCATAAAGGGGGTGATCTTCCGAATAAAGCAGCCCCCTAGACGGTAAATCCACTAGCATGGTGGGCACCGTGTAAAGACTATTTGATTGTTGGCTCTGTGCACTGGCCATCATATTAAGCAGATTCGGATCAATCTGCGGTGTATCTTGTTGATTCATTTTAACTCTTATTAATTTCTAAACTTTGTTGATATTGGTCTCAATCCTATTTCCAAGCGGCGAAAGCGTCTCCCGAAGCTGCTGCGGATTCAGCGACTTCAAGTGTTGCGAAATCATATTTCACACTAACAGAAATATTTGTCAAGCTGTCTTGTTCATAGCTTAACTGCGAAGGCTTCATAGAAGTTATATACGCCCCATGTAATTCCCAAGTTTCAACAATTTCTCCACTGGCATTTAATGACTTTATTTTAACAGGTCCCAAAGCTTCTGTTAACTGTAATTTAGCTAAATCTTTAAAAAAAGCAGTATTAACATCAGTCGGAGGATCCCAAGAAAGATCTGTCAGCTTATTATAAAAATAACCCAGAACAGTTGTAAGGGAATAGCCATCAAATATTTCTCTTATAGTAAAATTAACCGGGTCCCAAGTTACGCTGATCGGAGTTGAGAAAGTCCAATTTAAAAGTTTGTTGTCTTGTGTTGCTACTCGATAAGAAGGCCGATCAACATTTATAATGTAAGCAACATCAATGCCCCTCAATTCTAAAAAAAATCTATGAGTAGCTTGTAAAACACCCTCATGAGTGATCAAAGATCTCGGACGGCCGCCATCTTGACCCACAAGGGCTTCTTCAGAGCCAGCTAAGACTCCATATCTCGTTACACCTAAAGCACTTCCCCAAAACATCTAAAGTAATTAGGTGTAGCTTAGAAAATTTTAACCAATTGTTATTAAGTCTTGATTTACTTCTAGATCTGCCCAATCATACACAATTGTAAGATTTAGATTTAACAGTTCTTCTGAAGAGTAGTCTAAATCATCATGAGTAACCTTGGTAATCCAAGCATTGTTTAGGGTCCAAGTTTCTGCAACGACGCCATCGGCGTTTAAAACCTGAACTTGGATGGTACCCAGATTGCCATTGACAAACTTCTTCTTTGAAATAGAAAAACGATGATTATTATTATCGCCGGCCCACGTGGAGGGAGATCTATAGCCAGCGGTGTTAATAATATTTAATAATCTTCTGGAAGCGTCAAAGTCAATTGGATCAACGAGAGAAACTTCAATATTATCCCAAGTGACTCTGCCGGGAAACTTGAACTCATGTCCCAAAAAGTTGTGTTTGCCGCCCTCAGAAACAGTGATATTTGGTCTTCCGGCAGTTCTCACAACCCAAGCTGGAACATCGCCAAGAATCAAAATATATTTAAATTTTCTTTTAGGCTCGATTCCGGCGGCCTGCCACGGTGGTAAACTAGTTGGCTGTCCCATTTATAAATCTCCTGTTAGTCTTCGAATGAAGCCCCTGTATTAGTAATTATGAAGTCAACTGCAATAAATTCAATTGCTCTGGTCGGCTTTAAGAAAACCTTGGCATACATAATGTTTTGGTCGATTAAATCTGGCGTTGTGGTTGTTTTATCTAAAACCAATTTATAATCAGTCAAGCCAAACCGAGCCTTCACATCCGCCAAGAAAGGATTGGCTCTTGAAATAAATCTATCCCAAGTCTCTTGTACGTTTGGCTCAAATAGTAATTCATTAGAAATTCTAGAAATACCTTTCTTAACAAAGAGAAGCAATCGTCTAACATTAATTCTATCAAGCGCACTTCTAGTAACCTGCAAGGTCTTTTGGCCAAAGATTACAATACCCTCGCTTGGGAAGCTCGCAATTGGGTTAACGTTAACATCATAAAGCTTATCGCGATCCGCAGAGGAGAGTTTATCAGTTACCCCCACAACGGGTAAGCCTGCAAGGCCGGTTGATAAACCGCCACGGTTGAAGCCCGCTGGGGCGAACCAAGGAGCTTTGACCTTATCAGTATAAGACATGGCCCCCAAAGCCAAGACCGAGGGCGGCATATAGACTAAATCACCAGTTATAGAATCCCTAACCTGAACGTAAGGATAATAAGCACAACCATAGCTATTGTTAATGACCCTGTCTTTTAAATTACTAATGGTTGTGGCAACGGTGCCATAAGTGACAGCACCTCCGGAGGATCCGCCCTCGTGCGAAGGTTCAAAATCACCCTCCAAGTCAATAATGGCCAATGCATCGGCACGATCTTCAGTCATATCGAGCAAGTGACTTGTAAGGCCGTTATTGGTGATGCCGGGAATAGTAATTAAATTATACTCTACGAACTCCGGATCTTTCACAGAATCAATTGCTTGCTTTATTGTGTTATAAGCATAATTCGCTTTTTCAGTAGTACCATCATGGAACCTATTCCTGATTGGGTTCTTTTCAGTGATATCCCAACCATCGGTGCCGCCATGGAAGACAGTTGTAAAGGCCGAGATCCCTCCAGAAACGTGATCTAAGAGACTCGTCCAGCCCGTACCTTCAGCGGTGATAGAATTGCCGGCGGTGGTGCCACCGTCAAGCTCGTCGCCCCTGCGACTATTAACTGAATACTCGTATCTTTCGTCGCCGCCGTCGTATATAATATCATCAAGAGTAAAAACGTATTGATAGTCTAAGAAGAGATTCGCCAGTGCAGGAGCATGGATTTCTGAAATGTCTGCAGACGGGGGACGGACTAAATCAAGAATATCATTATTAAAGGCGGTAGATGAGTCTGACTTGCCAGTCCATACACCAAAGTTAACCTTAGAAGTATCCTGAATTCCGTCTTGATCGGAGGTTTGTCTTAGCCTAATCTCTGGGAACATAAACTTGTAATTTAGGTGGCCGTGAGAGCTTGTAACATAAGTTTCTTCTGTCAAAAAATTCTCTAGGAATATTTGCGATGAATTGGCTGGGCCGGCAATGGAGAAAGGCCAGACGTTGGCCTCTAAATCAGCCGTTGCTGGCACAGCAGAAGAAGTTGTGTTCATCTCAAGAATCTGCGCATCGGAGGCGCCGCGCAGAACCTCGACGGCATGGAAATCCCGATACTTGACAGGACCGAAAACACCAAAAGGAACAAATTCCTCATTAGCCGTTCCAGCCTCTACAGTTGGATCAAGTTCAACACGAACATAATTCGATTTATTTGCAAAAGCACCCTTGAGCGTGAGCGCTCTCCTAGCTGTATCAAACTCATAATATTGCGTGCCAATTTTATTAGCAATAAAATCTGCTGATCTTGGATTTAAATTACAATTACTAAACTTTTCAATAACTTGTTTAGACTTATCATGATCAGCAATATTTCTTAAAACAACATCAAAAGTCGGATGTTTCACAAAGTCATTTGAGGGCGCTTTAATGTTTTGAATACTAACCTTTAAATTCCTTTGTACCCACTCACCATGACCTAGAGCACACAGTCTAAAGAGCTTATTCTTGTCTCTTGGATCAAAACTTCCCGTTGCAGATTGGGCTGTAAGATCCTGCGAGATAAACCAGCCTGTTTTTGGGTCGGTGAAGGCTCTTTTTTGGTTGGCGTGTTGCAAGTTCGTGCCGCCGGCGACGCCGGTGGCGATATTGGTAATAATTCCCCAATATGTATTGTCTAGTTCGTTGGTGTCCTCGGGCTTGGTGTCCTTGGTGAATATTCCATTGGTAAAAATAGAGGACGTACAAGTTGTTTCGATATTATTCGCAAACACATTGGCATAGGTCTCACCAAGCCAATAAAGTTCTTGTGAGGCAGCCGGCACGAGGCTAGTGTTGGTTTGAACCAATGTTGGATTGGTGTTAAACACCTTTCTAATATACTTGTCGCTACTAGTATCAAAATTAAACGAAACTTCAACAGCGGCAGTATTACTAGCAGTAATAACAACTGTAAAGCCGCCGCTAGAGTCCGAAGCGATCGGCTCAGCTTGAGCATAATTCTTGAATTGTATGGCCGACCCGGCGGCGTTGTGGAATGATGATTTCCCCTTAAGACCAAGGTCGCCGCTATCAACATACCAAATGGCCGCTAACGATCCTGTTGTTGATTTTTCAGAAGCATATGCAGAACCAGTAATTTTAGAATCAAACACCCAAAGGCCATACGCCCCACCGTGCGAGGCCTTGCCGATTTCTGTGCTCGGCGTTCCAGACGAGGTGTGGGCACCGCCCGCGCCCCAGAGTGACGACGATTGCGAGCCAGTCGTCATTAGCGTGGTCTTCCAGCCTGCGGCGGCGTCGCCATCAGTATTGGTCTTTTGCAAGTGATGCGAGCCGGCCAATCGGAAAAAAGTAATTGTTGGCGAATTTTTTAACCAAGCTTGGGCAGCATATGCCCCGTAGGTTGGTGTGAGTTGGTTGCCATTCCGCCAAACATCCGAACTGGCGCCGCCCGGCACCGGCATACCATAAATATTAACAAACTCTTCAAAAGAATCAACCGTTACGGGCCGCATTGCTGGGCCGCGCAGGGATCTGCCAATAATCATGGGGCCGACATCTTTTGGTTCTCTCGGGAGAATTGAATTGTCGATTTCGTTGAGAAACACTCCCGGTGAAACAAATTTAAATTTTTTCGCACTCATGTATTCATCTCTCCTATCAGACTTTACTATAGTAAATAGTTAAATAAAGCTCAAAAAGTATTAGTCCTTAAAAAAT
>Ga0098061_1001663_pt1 | contig 10709 bp, 10 predicted proteins | sample 22_taG_FD_92579 | JGI IMG/M metagenome (GOLD analysis project Ga0098061, IMG submission 92579) | Marine viral communities from the Subarctic Pacific Ocean - 22_ETSP_OMZ_AT15343 metaG | ecosystem: Environmental > Aquatic > Marine > Oceanic | place: Subarctic Pacific Ocean | collected 2015-01-20 | reverse complement strand
TTCAGAAATCGTTGTGAAGGGTAACAATCCCGCTGCAGATCCAGTGGCGTACATCACATCTGTAGGATTATACTCTCCAGATAATGAACTTCTGGCTGTTGCAAAGTTGTCCGAGCCGCTTAAGAAGACTCCTTCAAACGAGATCACTCTGCGGGTACGACTCGATTACTAAACTAGTAATTGCAATCACTTAGAGAGAAATAGATGCCTTATTATAAGTTTAAAAAGAACGAGATTCTCCACAATACAATGGAGACACATCCCGAAGTTCAGTTTGACATAAACGAGAATAAGGTCTATCTTAATAATAAAAATGCCGAGTCCGGAGCCTTTGTTTCTAACGTCGGATGTATGGATGTCGGGAATCTAAGCTTATACGAAATCAACGTAGATCGCCCGAGTGATTCTTTGGTTTACCCGTTTGTGACCAAGGAAGGTAGCTTCGAAGCGATTGGCAGTGTTTCCCAAAAGGACTATTTTAGCACCTTTGAATATGGCAACGTGGTTTCGGGAACTTATCCCCTGACTGCCTCGCTGGGCCGCGAGCATTTTGCGGTCGACCATGGGACACTCTATCCTACTGGTTCACATGTATTGGCACTCAAAGAGACCCTTAATTACTACCAGCCAATGTCCAATCACTATGCCTTCTCCTCTTCGTTAGGGGACAAGGCAACACAAGAACTTTCGCTTCTTTATGTACCATCAGTCTTCTATGGGAGTAAGATCAACCCGGGCACCGCGAGTCTTAAATTTTATATCTCTGGTACCTTGGTGGCCGAAGCTCAAGATCTTTATCGCAACGGCGAGTTGATTCAAGTCTCAGGCACCACATACGCCCAAACCAATGGCTCTAGCTCTGTCGCAGGGGTAATCCTTTATAAAGAAGGAGTAGTGGTCCTAACGGGAAGCTGGGGGCTGTCTGAAGCGTCTTATGATCGCGGTGCTGATACGGGCGAGTTCCGTTGGATAGATTTCGCCGCCGGCGCCAACGATAACATAGGTGGCGTCACACCGTCGGCCAGCTTTAGAGTTAACTTTGAGGGGCAAAACAATATCGAGACCGTCACCATGTTTGCTACGGCCCCCAAATCAGAGTTGAACTTTTCCGCTAATCAGACATTATTGGATCACGCATCGTATTTATCGGGGACGGTTTCAACGGGATCGCACTATTATAAAGAATCGGAAGAGGTGGAGATATTCAACACAGTGAGTAGTTCCTTTTACAGATTCGAAGCGGATTTCAAACACCAAACATTTATAAACAAGATAGGAATCTACGATAAAAATAAAAATCTCATCGCAGTGGCCAATCTAGCCACCCCCATCAAAAAAACTGCTTTACGAGATTTCACATTTAAGTTAAAATTAGACATATAGGAAATACATTATGATATTGGGTTTAGACATAAGCACAAGCATTACAGGCTTTTGTGTAATTGACGCGGAGAGCGAGATCATAACTTGCGATGCGTGGGACATGAGAAACAAAAAGAAGTTTGCTACTGAGTTTGACAAAGCAGCATTCATTAAAGAGGAACTCACGCGCTTAAAGGTGCAGTACCCCATCGAAAAGATCTATATTGAAAAACCATTGGCCTTTTTCAAAGCAGGAGGGTCCACAGCCAATACAATGGCAACGCTTCAGAGATTTAATGGTGTTGTATCTTGGCTGACTTATGAAATTTTCAACAAAGAACCTCTTCATATTACGGCGTCACAATCTCGCAAACAGTTGGGGATCAAAATACAGAGAGGGGAAAATACTAAAAAGAAGGTTATAGCATGGCTCCTTGAGCACGTGCCTAAGTTTGCAGTAGAATACACAACTCACGGCAACCCCAAGCCAAAATACTTTGACATCGCAGATGCAACTGTGATCGCTAAAGCCGGCCTCAAATTACTACAATCCAAAAAAAAAGCTTGACAACCATAACAAGATAGTGTAAAGTATTAAGCGATATGTTTAAAACGGACACACTTTCCATATGAAGGAAAAGCTTAAAATACTCAAAGAAGTTCTTGGTGTGTATTACAAATCTCGTGACGAGTATTTGTTTGCTTGCCCTTATTGCAAACACTATAAGAAAAAGCTTTCCATTAATTTATCTCTCGGGGTTTATAAATGCTGGGTATGTGATAGTAAGGGCAAAAACCTTCAACGCCTTGTTCGTCGTTTCGGTTCCTCATATCTGTTAAAAGAGTGGCGCCGGCTAACCAACCAGATCGACATGTCCGAAATGGGATCTCTCTTTGACAAAGAAGAGAAAGTCGAAGAAAATCAAAGACTTGACTTACCAGAAGAATTCGTATTTCTTGGCGCACCCTCTCACCGGCTAAACCGCAGCGCCATTCGACCGCTAGGATATCTTGCCGACCGCGGTATCTCCATGGAGTTGATTCGCTATTATAAGTTGGGGTTCTGTCCGACTGGCGAATACCGTAATCGGATCATAATTCCCTCCTTCGATAAAGAGGGCTATTGCAATTATTTTGTGGGGCGTACCTACACAGGCGACAGTTATAAATATAAAAACCCCCGCGTATCCAGAAATGTAGTTTTTAATGACTTGCTGATCAACTGGGATAAGCCGGTAATTCTGGTAGAGGGTCCGTTTGATGCTATTAAGTCGCGCAACTCGATATGCATTTTGGGCTCGACATTGAACATCAAATCGAAGTTATTTTCTAAGCTTGTAGAGAAGCAGCCATCGGTCTATGTGGCCTTTGATGACGATGCGCTACAAAAGTCTTTACGAGTGATCAAAAGTATGTTAGAATATGGACTGGAAGTTTACCAAATGGATACTTCTAAAGTGGAAGATATAGGCTCCCTTAGTCCAGCAGAAGTGGAAGAATTAAGGGAAACGGCAGTACCGATGAGTTTTGAAAATTTCATCTTCTCATCGTGCCGATAATGGAGAAAATATGAAGTTTGCGCACATTGCAGATACACACATTAAAAATCTAAAATACCATTATGAGTATAAAAAAGTCTTCGAAAAATTATATAAAACCCTTAAAGAAGAGAACGTAGATTATATCATTCATTGCGGTGATATAGCCCATACCAAGACGCAACTATCTCCTGAGTTCGTGGAGCTTTGTTCACATTTTTTAGCAGAGTTAGCCGACATAGCCCCTACTTATGTAATCCTGGGGAACCATGATGGAAACCTCAAGAACAGTAGCAGGCAGGATGCCATCACGCCCATTGTAGAGGCGTTAGATAATCCAAATCTATTCTTGTTAAAGAATAGCGGAGAGGAGGATTTAGATGGAAGCTACAGCCTTAATGTTCTTAGCGTGTTTGATCGTGATAATTGGGTTTCACCTTCAGACAGTGGAAAGATCAATATCGCTCTTTACCATGGCGCTATATCTAACAGTCGGACTGATCTTGGTTGGATCATGGAGCACGGTGAGGACGACCTATCGATCTTTAAAGGGCACGATTTTGCGTTTCTTGGGGATATCCACAAAACAAACCAGACTCTAGATCACAAGGGCACGGTTCGATATGCCGGCTCTACAGTTCAACAGAATCACGGCGAGACTAACGATAAGGGGTTTTTAGTCTGGGATATTAAAGATAGAGATACTTTTACGTGCACCCACCACGTCTTGGAGAACCCACGGCCTTTCATAACGATTGAGCTTACTCCAAAAGGTCGTCTTCCCCGCAACACCAAAGTGCCTGATCAATCACGCTTGCGCCTTGTCTCTAATAACAACTTGTCGTTAGATGCTATGAAAAAGGCAGTGGAGATCGCCAAGCATCGGTTTAAACCTGAACACATTACTTTCTTAAACCGCGCCGCAGGTCAAGGAGGGTCGCTCGATGATGCGGCCTCGAACATCGAGGCTGACAACTTACGCGATCCCGTAATCCAGAAGAGGTTGATTAAAGAATACCTCAAAGACTTTCAACCAGAAGATGAGTTGATGGAACGCGTTTTAAAATTAAACTCCAAATATAATTCTTTGATCGAGGACAAGGAAGAGATTCATCGCAACATCAATTGGCGTCTTGAGCGGTTGGAGTGGGATAATCTTTTTAATTATGGCGCAGGCAACGGGATCGACTTTACGAAGCTTTCGGGTATTGTCGGAATCTTTGGCAAGAACTTCTCTGGTAAGTCGAGCATTGTCGACAGCGTGCTTTATACTCTTTTTAATAGTACTTCGAAGAATGAAAGAAAGAATCTCAACATTATTAACCAAAACAAAGACACCGGCCGCGGCGAAGTCACGGTATCAATTGGAAATAAGAAATACTCAGTTACACGTGAATCCGAGAAGTACGTCAAAAAGCTTAAGGGGGAAGAAACGCTTGAAGCTAAAACTGATTTAAATTTTGAAGTCTACGATGAGGTGATGGATGAAACGATAAGCCTCAATGGGCTCACCCGCTCAGAGACGGACGGAAACATTCGCAAATACTTTGGCTCCCTGGATGATTTTCTTCTTACCTCAATGTCATCTCAGATGGGCGCTCTTGCTTTTATTAGCGAGGGGTCAACTAAGCGCAAAGAGATCTTGGCCAAGTTTTTGGACTTGGAAATGTTTGATATTAAACACAAAGCTGCCAAAGATGACGCCTCTGATTTGCGTGGCGCCCTAAAAAGATTGGAAGGTCGCGACTTTAATGACGAGATAGTCCAGGCAACTAAACACCTCTTATATAACGAAAATGAGACCAAGAAGCAGTCTAAAAAGTGCGCTAAGCTCAAAAAGGAGCTGGGACGGCTTACGGAGGAAACGAGCGATTTAACAAGGCTTATTGACACAATTCCCACCGAGATCATTGATATTGACGAACTGCATGGGAATTTAGAAAAGCGGGTTAAGGAATTGGAGGAAATCGTTAACAGTCTTACCACCAATGGGGAAGATCTTAAAGAAAACAACACGTTACTTGCCAAAATTACTTCTTTCGTAGACGTTTTTGATATTGAGGAGGTCAAGGCGAAACAGGAAATTATCGAAGAGAAGCGAAAAGAATTTGATGGCGTTCTTAATGAAATCGGGAGCCTAGAGGTTCAGCGTAAGAACCAGGAGAAAAAGAGCAATCTTTTGAAAGAGGTGCCTTGCGGCTCTGAGTTTTCCCATTGTAAGTTTATAAAAGATGCTTACGTGGCAGTGGACAACCTGAGCATCACCCAGAATATCAAAGAGTCTCTAGAAGGTCAGAAAGGCAAAATTCTTAATGAGATCGAGAAGTTAGACCCCAAGAAGGTGGAGGAATATCAGGCGAATTACAATTCTTTGTTGGACAAGAAGCAAACGTTGGAGAATGATATTCTTAATTTGACCCTCAAACTTGAAAGGGATGAGTCACAGCGAGATTCCCTTGAGAAAGAAATTGATGCTCTGAAACAAAAAGAAGAAGAATATCAGGAAAATAAAGAGACCATTGAAGGGAAAGAAGCACTTGTTAAACAGCTATCCGGCCTACAAACCAGCACCACCTCAACAACTGAAGAGCTAGAGGGGTGCGAAAAAGAAATGCTAGGATTGTACAAAGAGCACGGCTCGCTTGAACAGAAGGTCATCTCCCTGGAAGAACAAAAAGAGGAGCTATTAAATCTTCGCGAAGAATACTCTGCCTACGATCTTTTTATGCGATGCACTCATAGCAATGGCATATCTTATGACATTATCAAGAAAAAACTCCCTCTAATTAACAATGAGATAGCCAAGGTTCTCGCAAACGTTGTGGAGTTCGAGGTCTTTTTTGAGAATGATGGCCGCCACTTAAAAATCTACATTAAGCATCCGCGTCATGAACCGCGCCCACTAGAGATGGGAAGTGGCGCAGAGAAAACAATCGCAGCTATGGCCATCCGCCTAGCTCTTTTAACCGTCTCCAACCTGCCAAAATCCGATTTATTTATCTTAGATGAACCAGGAACCGCACTAGACGCAGACAACATGGAAGGGTTTATTTCCATTTTAGAATTGGTAAAGTCTTATTTCAAAACTGTCTTGCTTATTTCTCATTTGGATTCTTTAAAAGACTGTGTGGATATGCAAGTAACCATCGATAAAGAGGACGGTTTTGCCCGGGTCATGGAAATATAAAAAGAGCGATAATTGCTTTAAAAACTAATTAATCTTATGGTTTGGTATGTAAATTCTTCATTCGGTTCTGACGCCACCGGCGACGCCACAAATATGGCCACCCCCCTTGCAACCATTGGCGCTGCCAGGGTTAGCGCTAGCGTCGAAGGTGCCGATCAAATTATCGAAATTACCGATGAGGGGTGTTATTATGAAGGCGAACTCGCATTCAATTATAATGGTTGGACGATTCGACATACCGCTAGTGAGCGCGGCCGGCCCCAGATTCTTGGCACTGACGTCGGCTCAGGCCAGGAAATTCAGTTCGTTCGATTTGCTGATATAACAGGCGCGTATTTTCAAGGGTTGGAGATAGGGGACTTCTCCTCTTTTATCTTTCACAACGGAGATCAAACGGGTGACCGCCGGGTTGTAAGCATGTCCGGATGTTTTACCCACAGTGTTTCACGCCTTACTTATCGCGCGCTTGAAGGAAAGTCTTGGACCACAAATGAGAGTTCCAGCTTTGAAGACTGTGCCTTCTTTTTTAAGACCGCCGGCACAGACGCTATTCTTGTCAATCAATTCGCCAAGTTCAACAACTGTCTCATAACGGGCACATTGCCCTATTCCGATATGCTCCTCAATTCTTATAATGGTCTTACTTGTACAGCCAGCTTTTGTACTTTTATTGCGAGACCCACAGCCGACATCAGTGCGACCCCTATCGTGCGAATCGGGAAAATAATTAATTCTATAGTCGTCGCCACGAGTTCATATGCAGATTACGGAGTTGCATCAGACGATCACTCCTATTGCGCCGTATACGCGGGAACCGCACGATGGAGAAACCAGGCCAACGATGCAAACGGTTCAGCCGGCACAGGGGATCTTGAATTGAACGATATTGGAGACGTAGGGTTTCAAGATTCGAGCGCTATTGGCGTCGGCTCCAATATTATAGGAAGCTATATTCTTCAAAGCGACAGCGCACTTTCGCAGCGCGGCTCAGCTTACGAGGGCATAACCACGGATATAAGCGGAAGCAGCCGAACAGTCACCAACCAAGCATGGAACTCTGAAACGGTCTCAAATTACCCCGACTTTTCAGACACCTTCGTTGTTAACAAATATCTCCAACAACCTTCACAATACCAATATTACCCCGAAGGCGAGGATGCTTCTTATTATATGGGATGCTTTACGGGAATGTCAGAAGGATCCGGCGATGCCGGCGCATATGACGGGATATTGACATCCGACCCTGGCAATCTTCCTTTCTCTTACGCAGTGGCTGGGCCACCCGGAATAAGAAGGCGAACAGTGGCCTATGTTGTAACCCAGGGGAGCGATCCTCAAACTGTAATAGAATAGATCCCGCGAACTACTTAAACTAACCACAAAGGAGAATCATCATGAAACAGGTATTAGACAAGACCTTAAGTAAAATAATGTCTCGAAAGCTAATGGTATGGGGAACCGCCACTGCTTTTATGTTTATGGATAATGTCCCCTTAGCATCCGACGACTGGGTGGCTATTTCCCTAGCCTATATCGGCCTCGAAGGGTTAGCGGACATTGCAACCAGATGGAGACACGGCCGATGAGAATAACGGAATCGCGTTTAAAACAGATAATTCGCGAAGAGTTGCGCGCAATGCGGGAAATGCCCGAAGTGGCGGACGTCCTCGAACAAGGGATCGACTCGATGGATTTAGTTGAAATCGCTAATGAAATAGGTGCCCTCATTGCCCAGAACCATTACATTGCCATCGAGGATCATGAACAGGGGACAGTCGGTGTCGCCGGCGATGTGGTCGCCGAATTCGAGGAGGGTCTGATGCCCTACATGAATGATTATTTTGGCAACGAGATGTCTATCGAAGAAAAGCTAGGGAAAGCTGTAGAATGGATTGACGAGGCCATTCGCGATGAGCTTGAGGAGTAAGCATGTTTTTTAAAACCATCTGGGTTACTTTAAAAAAGTTTGCGCTTTGGCTCAAACACAATTGGTATGCTCCCGCCATTGTCCTGTATACAGTTGTACTATGGCTTTTCTTTAGAAGAAGAGACGGAGCGCAGGAAGTTCTAGAGGCGCGCAACGAATCTTATCGAAAGCAAATTGAGGCTATCAATGATGCTCACAAAGAAGAGATCGAGAAGAGAGACAAGATCTTGGAAAAATATAACGATCTTGCATCTAAGTTAGAGGAACAGCACACGGAAAACGAAGAGGAACTGGAAGAGCAGAAAAAGAAAGAGCTTAAAGAAATGATAGAAGAGTATTATGATAAACCTGAAGAGTTGGCGCGATTACTTGCCGACAAGTATGGTCTAGAATATGTTGAATAAATTTATATCCCTTTTGTTGGCCGCCCTGGTGGCCATTCCTACCGTCGCTTTCGCCGACACCCCCGAAGTCCCACCCCAGCCCAAGATAACAAGTATTGCAAAGGATCAACCTGCACCTTATAGCGGCGTACTTCTCAATACAGTCGCCGCCGCAAAGATCTTCACAGAGAAAGAGTTTATCGACATGGAATGTGAATTGCGTATAGAATATGCCGTTCAAAAAGAAATTCTTCGTTTAAATTTATTGCTTGAAACAAACCAGGCAACTCTGGAGTCGATGGATAAGAAGTACACCACCCTTCTGGATATAAAAGATCAAGAGATAAAAAGACTTGGTAAAGTCGCAAGCGAGACGAACGACTGGTCTTCTTTATGGTATGTGGGCGGAATCATCACTGGCGTTGCACTCACTGTCGCCATAGTATATGCCGTAAAGGAAGTCAATTAAGCCTCCAGCTTGATAATTAGTCTGGAGGACCAGCATCAATGGCAATTGGAAAGTATAGTCGCGGCAAGCTTGAAGCAATCATCAAATCTGTTCACAGTAACATTCCCGAAACAGAAGGCCATATTGAGCCCGGAGGTTCTGATACCCACCTGCAATATAATGATGGGGGCTCCTTTGGCGGAGTATCGAGTTTATTATATAACAGTGGCACTGGCCACCTCGCCATCCCTGATGATAAAAGATTATACTTTGGCACAAACAGTGATGCGTATATAGAGTACGCAGAGGATAGCGGAGACTTTCTGACAATCTCTGGATCTTCCAATGGGATTGTCCTTTCCGGGAGCACAGTGCAGATTAGAGGCACTCTGGAGGGAGCGTCCCCTCTGAAGATAGCAGGTGGCATTGAAATCGTCCCTTCAAGCGACGGCGGAGCAGCCACCAACATGAAATTTGGCGACGACATCAAGCTTTATTTCGGCGACGATGATGACGCGTATCTTCAGTTTAAAAATTCAGCTAGCCAGTATTTAGAAATCTCTAGTTCCGGCGCCGGCATTGTTCTTTCGGGTTCTGCTGTCAAGGTTGACGGTTATTTGGGCATAGGCGCAAACCTAGAATCCAATGCAATAACCCATGCAATTACGCTTCCCGAGGTCAACGACAATGGCGGAAAAATAAAAGCCGTCGCCTACACCACTTACTCTTCTATCCGCTATAAAGACAACATCCAGCCCATTGAAAATCCCCTTGCCACACTTACAAAATTAAAGGGGGTCACTTTCAATTGGAAAAGAAATAATACTCCCGATATTGGTTTTGTGGCGGAAGAAGTCGGCCGACACTTACCAGAGATCGTCGACTGGGAGACAGACACTCAATATGCCCAGAGCATGGATTATTCCAAGATAGTTCCTCTGCTGGTCGAATCCATAAAATCACAACAAAAACAAATTGATAAACTTCACGCCGAAATTAAATCTCTAAAAAAAATATAAAAACGCTGCGCTGAAAGCCAATGGCCCCCTATATATAAAGCGACCAAGGGGTCTATGACGCCTTGTCTCGCGGACAACTTTATTTGAAAAAGGGAGGAATTTTTTCTATGTCTAGTCCTATTTCCACAACCGAATACGGTAAGTATATCGACCTACAAAACTATGAGGGTACTCAACCCGCTACGTCAGGTTCTATTTACCTTTCCGGTTCCGACGCTTCCGAGCGTATTTATACCATGGTGGGTATTCACACCCCCAAATTGATGCTTACAGGTTCAACTGAGGTGTCTTCTATCCTCGATGAGGATAACATGGGCTCCGACTCGGCCACGGCTCTTGCTACGCAACAGTCGATCAAGGCTTATGTTGATGCCCAAGTCACTGCCCAAGATCTCGACTTCTCCACCGACTCCGGTGCTGGAGCCGTGGATCTCGATAGTGAGACATTGGCTCTTGCGGGTAGTTCCGGTTTGGATGTCACGCACAGTGGCCAAACCGTCACGTTTGCTATTGACATCAACGAGGTCACTGCTGAAGGCACTGTCGCTGATGGCGATTTCGTGTTGGTGTACGATGCTGATGCCGGTGCGCATCGCAAGATGACTCGTGCAAACTTTATTGAGAGTGCTGCTTTGGACAGCATTAACATTGATGGCGGTGCCATCGATGGCGCCGTTATTGGTGCAAACAGCGCTGCAGCCGGTACATTTGCCGCTGTTGTAGCGACAAGCCTTAACGTTTCCGATGGCAACATTACAAACGTTGGCTCGATTGCCCTTGACAGCATTAGTGCTGACGATGGTTCGAGCTTCTCAATGGGCAGCAACTGGACCAATGCCAGCCGC
>Ga0098061_1001662_pt1 | contig 10711 bp, 12 predicted proteins | sample 22_taG_FD_92579 | JGI IMG/M metagenome (GOLD analysis project Ga0098061, IMG submission 92579) | Marine viral communities from the Subarctic Pacific Ocean - 22_ETSP_OMZ_AT15343 metaG | ecosystem: Environmental > Aquatic > Marine > Oceanic | place: Subarctic Pacific Ocean | collected 2015-01-20 | reverse complement strand
GGGGATCAGAAATACAAGATAGATTTCATTTCAAATTATAAGTTTACTATAGCATCAGAGAATTCTTTAGGTAATGGATATGTTACAGAAAAGATAATTCACCCTTTGTCCGTAGGTTCTATACCTATTTACTGGGGTTCTGAATTCGTAAAAAAAGATTTTAATAAAAAGTGTTTTATATGCTATAATGATTATGAAAATAAGACAGAGTTTTTAGAGAAGATAATTTTATTAGATAATAACAAGGAAGAGTATGAAAAAATAATGTCAGAACCTATTTTTACCAATAATAAAATACCGGACTTTGTAAAGCCAGAAAGTGTTTTAAAATATTTTGAAGAGGTGATTTTGTGTTAGCTGTAAACGCTGTATATGTTGCGCATTATAATAAGTTGGTTGAGAGAAAAAAACATTTACTTGGGCAGTTACTTGTGAACAATATTGAATGTTTTTGGTTTGAACAAGAGCCGAACAAACAAGAAATTAGAAAAAAATATGATGGAAGAGTTGAATCATGGAATAAAAAGATACTACAAGTGCCATATCCTAGTAGTGTTCCATATAAACAATTAAACCGCGCAGAAATTTCATTAGCACATAAGCACATAAAGATATATGAAGATATTATCAAAAATAATTTTGAGTTTTCTTTGATATTGGAAGATGATGTTGTTTTTTGTGACGATTTCACGCATAAGTTCAATTTTAATATGTATGAAACACCCAGAGATTGGGATTTTATTTTTATCGGATCTGGATGCAATCTGAGGATCGACAAGACAAAAACAAAAGAAGGTAAAAACGCTTATCTAAAACAACATCCAGCCAGTAAATGCACTGACTCATATGTGGTAAAAAAAGACGCCGTTAAAAAAATAATGAACACAATGGAGAAATATTCTTTTCCGATAGATTTTGAGTTGAATTATCAAATGTGTATAAACAAGATGAACGTGTATTGGTGGGATCCTCCACTAGTAACACAAGGATCACAAAATGGATTGTATAGCAGTGAAATACAAAAATAATGTTACCGGCGAAGAGGGGTTAAAATGAGAATTGCATGGTGTCTAACCGGCCAGCCTAGAAAATATGAAAAGGGTTTTGAATTTACAAAAAGGAATCTATTGGATCATCACGATGTTGATGTCTTTTTTCATACTTGGCATGATGCCGACAAAGTGGGGCAAAAACATGATACTTATACATGCCGCGACCCCGGGTCATATGAAGTCCACGTCGAGGAAAATTTGGCACTTCTCTATAAGCCTAAAAAATATTCAATTGAAAAACCAATCAAGTTTCATGATGAGGACGGTCTAGGGACAAATGTTTTCTTTTCTTATACTTATTCTCGTTTCCAAGCCAATGAGAATAAAAAAAAGTATGAGCAAGAAAATAATTTTAGATATGATTGGGTTATTTGTGCTCGATTTGACTGGGCGTTAAACTCACAAATTAAATTTCAGGAATTAGATTCTAGCTTCATGTATCTTCCAGATTATAATACGACAATAAGTAATCCAAGAAATCTTCATTGTAATGATCAATTTGCATTTTCATCCTCCGAAAATATGGATATATATACAGATTTATTTAATAACATAAAAGATTATTGGCGTTCGATGGAAATTAAACATATGAGAGAAAATTTATTATTTCACCACCTCGTTATGAATAATATAAAAATGAAAAATTTTGATTATGTACACCCATTTCCTCCCAATGGGGTGGATCAGTTTCAGCCACATTCTCTTATAAGGTATTAGAAACAATGAGTATGATATTCATTTCGCATCGTGGAAATATAAGCCAGATTATTCCACACAGAGAAAATTCGAAAGAGTATATCGATGAAGCCATAGAAAAAGGTTATGATGTTGAAATAGATATTAGAACAAAGGATGGTAATTTGTGGCTTGGTCATGATACACCAGATTATCCAGTCACTATAGAATGGCTATGTGCCAGAGAAGATAAGTTGTGGATACATGTAAAAGACTACGAATCATTAATGACTTTTTGTAATAATGAAATAGAATTCAAATATTTTTGTCATCAATCTGATGATTTCACATTGGTTAGTAATGGAATGGTATGGTGCCATAAAATAGATAATAAAATGAACGATAAATGTATTATTCCTCTTCTTTCTTTGAAGGAGGTGCAAAATTACGATCAGAATACTTTTTATGGTGTTTGTTCTGATTTTATCGAACAGTGTAAAAAAAAGTATGAGGATAAACGATGAAAGAAGAATGTGACATTTCAACCATATATAACAACAATACCCACAATTGTCCGTCCGACGAGATTTACTCGTCTTTTAACGATTTTATATTTTCTAGCGATACTAGAATCACAGGCAAATTACTTCACAGGTTTAAATTTTTTTCAGAAACCAAGCACCTGCCGGGTGACATTGTTGAAGTGGGAGTTTTTAAGGGATCTGGCGTTGCCGCTTTCACCAAATTTATAGAAATTTTTTGTCCAAATTCAAATAAAAAAGTAATAGGTTTTGACATTTTTGATGCTAAGGCGGGTAACCGAATTTTATCTACCAAAGATAGTGAAATAGATAAAAACACCATGAAAGCAGTTTATGATAAAGTCGATGAAAATGATCTGTCTTTAGAATCTGTAATGACAAGATTAAGTAAAATTACACCGAACATTAATAATAGAATAAAATTGGTTCAAGGGGATGTAGAGGAGACAATGCCTATTTTTTTACATAAAAATCCTGGCTTCCGGGCCTCATTGATTTATATAGATGTAGATATCGCTCGCCCAACTTACTTTTCATTGAAATTTTTATGGGACAGGCTTCTCCCTGGTGGAGTGATTTTGTTTGATGAATATGAATATCATGTGTTTACTGAAAGTGATGGCGTTGACATGTTTTTGCGAGAAACCGGAATAAAATATAATCTAAACAGCACAGATTGGATTGGTCCCACTGCATTTTTGAGGAAAGAATAAGATGAGATGTGCCTATGTCGCTTTCCATCAAGGCTGGACAGATATAATTTGTCAACTTCCGCTTTTAAATTATTATTCAGAATTTTATGATAGATTGGTTGTATTCTTTAGAGAAGATTCTCGTGATTTGGTTGAATTTTATACAAAAAAAATGAAAAAAGTGCATAAGGTTTTTGTTAAACATGGGGGCACTGGTCTTTTTTACTATAATAGACCCAATTTTATAAAAGAATATGATCTATTGTTTCACGGCCAATATGATCCAATGAGGAAAGATGAGTTTAAACTTGTTTGCCGAGGTCCCTTCCCGCGTGGTTATGATTTTGAAGATAATTTTATGCTTTGTTTTTATGAGTTATACAATATTAAATACGAAAACCGCATTAAGTTTTTTGAGATCGATAGAGACCATGAAATAGAGGAAAGAAAATATAAAGAATTTATAAGTCTTTACGGAGTGGATTATGTCGTTTATCATGATATGCCACATAGCGCAAATAAGAGAGATAAAAGAAATACTAGAATAGAATTTAACAAAAGAATAGAAAATTGTGAGTATGTAAATCTTCATAAAAAAACAAACATTTTTTTTGATTATATAAAAATTCTTCAAAACAGTAAAGAGCTTCATTTTGTAGATTCAGTTTGGGCGGCCTTATACTATCAATTGGATGCAAAATATTCTATTTTTGAAAATAAAAAAGTCAATGTTTATTGCAAGAGGGGACATTATACGATATTTTCATCACCAATTAAACTAGACAATTGGAGTTTAATATAAAAATGATTCACAAGTATAACGACAAAAAACCATTCAAAACAATCTTCAAAGAAGATAACAATAAAAGAAAAATAAATTGTTATAAGTTAAATAATGTTGTTGTCAACAATAATCTTTATTATCCGGATGTTTTATGTTGTGAAAATAAAAGTGGTAAAGTTTTTGATCCCATTGATGAAAAGATAATGTCTTTGGGCAACTTAAATTTTCAAGAAAGACCTATAAACAACAACAATGCTCCCAATCAGATAGAAAAAAATCCTGTTTTCTATTTTATTTATAATACTGAAAACTATTATCATTTTCTGTATGATACTTTGCCATATTTAATTTCTTATTATGAGTTATCCAAAACAATACCAGAATTAAAAATCTTAATGAATTGGCCCAATTCTCATAAAAAAGAGTTGTTTTTGTTTGTTAAGGAAACGTTAGATTTGTTAGGGCTTCAAAATAAAGTTATTCTGTTAGATAAAAATACCCTGTACAAAGAGGTTTATATTTCCGATTCTTACACGCACGGAATAGATTCTAATTTGCCCCCCAGAGAAGAAATTTATGATTTTTTTATTTTTTTGAAAAACAGATGTTTGCAACATAAAACTTCTTTTGAATATCCAAGGAAGTTTTATGTCTCTAGAAGATCTTGGATCCACAACAACTTGGGCAATATCGGTACAAACTATACTAATAGAAGAGTTATGAAAAATGAAACTCTTTTAGTTCAAGAATTGGAAAAAAAAGGCTATACTGAGATTTTTACAGAAAACTTGTCAATGATAGAAAAAATCTTGCTTTTTAGTAAAGCCGACAGCGTCGTTGGGATTATCGGTGGTGGATTAGTTAATTCGATTTTTATGCCTCGCCATTCTCATTTGTTTGCTATTGAATCTCCCTATTTTTTAGAAATAAATTCTCGATTTATTTATTGTTTAAATAGACAAAACTTAAATTTGATCAAAGCGACAAAACACTCAGAAGAAACAGAATTTAAGAGATTTATGAGGGTCTCTTTTGATGGGAAATATGGAGAAATTTATGATATTGATGGTGATTATTTAAAAATAAACCATTCATTACAAAGAGTAGCTGGGTGGTCTAGTGCTATTGACTATAACAAAACCACAATTCACAAAAGTAAGTGCAAAAAGCTTGATAAGGGACTAAATTCAGCCTTTACTTTAAATTTGGAAAAATGTCTAAACAAAATAAAATAAAAAATACAGCAATTGCTATCGCGGGTAATTCTGGCTCTGGTAAATCAACAATGTCAAAGATTTTATTAGATTTATTTAAGCCTTCTGTACTGCTGGAGTGCGATAGATATCATAAGTGGGAAAGGGGCGATGATAATTGGCAATTTTATACACATCTAGACCCTTCCGCGAATAAGATGGAACTGATGTATTCAGATTTGGATAAATTAATTAATAATGAAACAATCCTTCAGGTTGATTATGACCATTCAATAGGAAGATTTACAAAAAAAAATGAGATAAAACCACAAAAATTTATTCTTGTTTGTGGGTTGCACTCTTTTTACTATAAAAAAACAAACCCTTATGTTTTAAAGATTTATATGGACACGGAAGAACAACTTCAAGTTTCTTGGAAATTGAACAGGGACAAAATTAAAAGAGGTTACTCTTACAAACAGGTTGTAGAGCAAATGGAAAAAAGACAAGAAGATTATGAAAAATTTATTTTTCCACAAAAAAAGCTTTCGGATTTATCGATAAGGTTTATGAAGTGTAAGGGAAAGAAGATGAGTTATAGCTTAGAAGTAGAAATGAACAAAGAGTATGAATTATCATTTATAACGAATTTTTTTTACTCAAAAGGCGTTGACCTTGAGGTTTCAAAAGGTAGAGAGAAAAACATTTTATTCTTTAAGAGACATAAGAACCTTTGTGAGACAAGTAGGTATGACAATTTTTATGACTATTTAAGTTTAATAATAGAGAGTCTTTTAAATGTCAAAAATTGAAGAACTACTAATTTTGTCCCACAAGATTTCAAAATTCACTGTTGGGGCCGAAGGTAATACTTCTGTAAGAGATGGAAACTTTTTTTATATTAAGGCGAGCGGGTTTGCGCTTTCTACACTTAATGAAAACCATATTATTAAATGTGATTTGACAGGCCAGCAGCTTAACAATTTTCATTTAAAGCCCAGCCTAGAGACTGATTTTCACTCTTTAATTTACAGAATAACAGATGCGCGATTTATTGCCCATACCCACCCCACAGAAACATTGAAGATTCTTTGTTCTAATAAGATAAGTAGGTTCGCCAAAGAGAGATTATTTCCGGATCATGTCGTTTTCAATGGAGAGGAGTCCTGTGTTGTTAATTATGCTCATCCCGGGATAGAATTAAAAAATGCAATTGAAAAAGCTTTTAAAACCTATTTCCTTCAAAAAAAGAAATTTCCGGACTTGACGCTCTTGCAGAATCATGGTATACTGTGTATGTCTGTTAACATGAAGAATTGTATCTTCGCCACAGAAATTTGTGAGAAGGCAGCTTCTGTTTTTTTGTCAGCCAAGACCAAGAAACTGGTTTTCTTGACAGCCGAACAAAAACAAAGGATCTTAAATGATGAAGGGGAAATTTTTAGAAGGATGAAGAAGTGAATTATCTTATTTATTCTCATAGTGAATTCGCAGATATCTTAGAAGTGCAAACTGATTATTTAAAAGATGTCAAGAACAAAATTTTATTTATAAATAAAAATAATGATGATTCTTTGCACAAAATTTATAGCAACTATAAAGATGTCATTTTTTATGACGATAGGGAACCATACGCTAGTAGGTTAATTTTTTGTTTAAACCGAGTTATTGAAAAGCATAAAATAGAATATGCGATTTTCATGCATGATATTGATATTTTATTTTATAAAGATGATTTGGCTTTATCAAATTGTTTAAATCTCATGAAATTAAAAGGAATACACAGAATAGATTTTCAATTCGATGCGCTCGAGAAAAATAGAAATCAAAAGTTAATAAATTTACAAACTTTTGAAATAGAAAAAGAGCCCAAGTTAGGAAGTTATTATGCCCGACAAGACTTGTTTGGGTCTTTTGCTTACAATGTCAATCCCTCAATTTGGAATTTGAGATATTTTTTGAATCTTTTAAATATTGCCCCAACTTTATCGTATAGGCAAATAGAGTTAAATTCGCAGATTCAGACATACGCCAAGCATAGTGTAAAGTCTCATAAACTAGCATGTATTAAAGAAGAATTAAGCCATTGCGGCTACTTCTCTTGTTTGCCTTTTTTCATTTTTTTTCATATAACTCACGGCGGAAAACTTGTGCCCATAGACCAAGATCACAAGTTTTTCATTAAATTCGGCCCGAACAGTTATGATGTCAAGGGGCAATACCAAAAGATTTTAAAAAATTATAACTTGTCTTCAAAGAGGATTCATGGTTAAAAAAACAAACAATAGACCTCAAATAATAATTCCAATGTCTGGCTTTGGTAGTAGATTTCTTAAAGAAGGTTATCTGGGCCCCAAACCCTTAGTCCAAGTGTTGGGCTTTCCCATGATAAAGCATGTTTTGGACATTTTTCCAAATTCAGAAAATGTTGTTTTTGTTTGTAACAAACAGCACCTAGAGAATACTCAGATGAGACAAGTTTTACTTGATTTGAGCCCAAGCTGTAAGATTGTCTCGATAGAACCTCATAAAAAAGGACCTGTCTATGCTGTTTTGGAGGCAAGCCAGTTTGTTTTAGATGATCGCCCTGTAATTGTTTCTTATTGTGATTATGGAACAGAATGGGATTACGAACTGTTTTTAAATACAATGGAGCAGACTAATAGTGATGGCGGAATTCCATGTTATATTGGGTTTCATCCTCATATGTTAGGTAAGGATCATTATGCATATGTAAGAGAAGAAAACAAAACGGCCATTGAGGTAAGAGAAAAAAAGCCTTTTACGGACAATAAGATGTCTGAATTTGCTAGCAATGGAACATACTACTTTAAAAGCGGTTACTTATTGAAATATTATTTTAACAAACTTATTGAAGATAACAAGCACATGAACGGCGAATTTTATGTTAGTATGGTTTATAATCAAATGATAAAGGACAAACTTAAGGTCAAAATTTTCGAGATAGAAAAAATGCTTCAATGGGGAACACCTTATGATCTGAGAATTTATCAAAAATGGATGAGGTATTTTATAAATAAAAATAGAGTGCCGATAAGGCCCTTCTCCGCTCCAAAAGATACGACTTTATTATTGCCTATGGCCGGCAGAGGCCACAGGTTCAAGACAGAGGGTTTTGAGGAGCCAAAGCCGTTTATAAAAGTTGATGGTGTCCCTATGTTTTACAGAGCCATTCAGGATCTTCCGCGATGTGAGAGTGTTGTTTTGGGAATCTTGAAAGAACATACAGAGAAGCATTATTATAAACAAAGAATACAAAAACAATTAAAAAACTCAAAGATTGTCGAAATAGATTCAGTCACTCAGGGGCAAGCATGTACTGTTGAGATCATGATTAAGGAACAAAATTTGGATCCCGAGAGGCCAATTTTGGTTTCTGCTTGTGATAATGGAATTTATTATGACCAGAAAAGCTTTGAGGCCGAATTAAACGATTTAAAAAATGATATAGTGGTTTGCTCTTTCAGGAATCACGAAACAAGTAAGAATAATCCGAATATGTATGCTTGGCTAGATGTAGATGATGAGGGTTTCATAAAGCACGTTTCGTGTAAAAACTTTATTTATGATGACCCACTAAAGACACATGCAATAATTGGAACTATGTTTTTTAGAAAAGCAAGATTTTTTTTGGATGGTTTACAAAAAAATTATGAAAATGATATAAGAACTAATGGTGAATTTTATGTTGATGATGTTTTAAACCAAAATATAGAAATGGGTTTAAGAGTGAAAGTTTTTGAAGCGAAGGATTTTATTTGTTGGGGAACACCAAATGATTATAAAACATACAACTACTGGAAAGATCATTTTGAAAAAAATAGATTTTGAACTTTATTATCAAATGTGCTCCCACCAGATGAACGTTTACTGGTGGGAGCCACCGATTGTTAAGCAAGGTTCCCAGTGTGGCTTATTCAAAACGGAAATCCAAATATGAAAAAGAGAATAATTTTTGTGGATATTGATGAAACCATTTGTAAGCATCCTGACTCGGACCATAACAGTCAAGTTGGAAATAGAAATTATAAAAATGCAATTCCTATTCAAGAAAATATTGATAAAATCAATAAACTTTATGATAATGGCGATAAAATTATCTATTGGACTGCTAGGGGTTCTCGTAGTGGGATTGACTGGTTTAAATTGACCAAACAACAATTGGTAAACTGGGGGGCCAAACATCATGAGTTGCGTTGTGATAAGCCTTTTTATGATTTTTTTGTTGAGGATAGAAGTGTTAGAATTGAAGAGATATAATTTTATGGAGCAAAAATGAAAGCAATAGTAACAGGCGGAAATGGATTTATAGGAAGCAACTTAGTGGATAAGTTGATAGAAAATAGTTGGGAAGTTATTGTTATAGACGATAACTCTGCTGAGTGCAATGACAAGTTTTATTTTAACGAAAAGGCCGAAAACCATAAGTTAAATATTTGTGATTATGATTTGATTGAGCCTTTGTTTAAGGGAGTTGATGTTGTCTTTCACCTAGCAGCCGAATCTCGAATCCAGCCAGCAATCTTAAACCCATGCTACGCCGCCCAAGTTAATGTAGTTGGGACTTGTAATGTTCTGCAAGCAGCGAGAAAATTCAATGTAGATCGTGTTGTTTATTCCTCCACTTCTGCTAGTTATGGATTAAGAAATACTCCTCCGCTGAAGGAGACAATGCCAAGGGACTGCTTAAATCCCTATTCTGTTACAAAGTGCGCAGGGGAAGAGCTTTGTTCAATGTATACCAAACTGTTTGGACTGAAGACAATCACATTTAGATACTTTAATGTTTACGGAGAAAGACAGCCAACAAAAGGACAATATGCACCGGTAGTTGGCCTGTTCATGAAGCAATTTGAATCTGGTAATCCGATGACAGTTGTTGGCGACGGGCTACAGCGTAGAGACTTTACGCATGTTTATGACGTTGTTAACGCAAATTATTTGGCAGCTATAACAGAAAATGAAAAAGCATTTGGAGAGATTTTTAATGTAGGATCTGGGGATAGCTGTTCTGTTTTAGATATAGCAGAGTTTATTGGTGGGGAAATATCTTATCTTCCACCCCGCAGCGGAGAAGCTATGATAACTCTTGCAAACGTTGAAAGAATAAAAGAAATTTTAAATTGGTCCCCATCAATAGATTTCTTTTCCTGGCTAAAGGGCGCGCTGAATGGGTAAAAAAATGAAGATTTTAATAACTGGCGGGACTGGTATGGTTGGCTCCGCGTTTGAAAGAATAGAAACACGCCATGAAATAGTTAGAGTGGGGTCCAAAGACTATAACTTATTAAGATCGCTTGGTTCAACAGCGATGATGTTGGAGCACAAGCCAGATGCCGTTATCCATCTTGCTGCTCGCGTAGGTGGAGTCAAGGCTAATACTGATTTTGTTGCTGATTTTTTTGATCAAAATATAAAAATCAATATGAACGTTTTAAGATCTGCCCACCTCTCTGGTGTCCCAAAAGTTCTCTCGCTTCTATCAACCTGCATTTACCCTGATGATGCGTCCTATCCTTTGACAGAAGAACAAATTAACGATAGCCCTCCTCATCAAAGTAACTTTGGTTATGCTTATGCCAAGAGGATGTTAGATGTCCAGTCTCGCGCCTACAGGCAGCAATATGGTTGTAATTTTATTACAGCAATCCCTAATAACCTATATGGGGAGAATGATAACTATAATTTGCAAGATGGGCATGTAATCCCGGCTTTGATGAGAAAAATATGGGAAGCCAAACTAAAAGAAGCG
>Ga0098061_1001661_pt1 | contig 10712 bp, 8 predicted proteins | sample 22_taG_FD_92579 | JGI IMG/M metagenome (GOLD analysis project Ga0098061, IMG submission 92579) | Marine viral communities from the Subarctic Pacific Ocean - 22_ETSP_OMZ_AT15343 metaG | ecosystem: Environmental > Aquatic > Marine > Oceanic | place: Subarctic Pacific Ocean | collected 2015-01-20 | reverse complement strand
GTCTAATAGGTAGAATAGAGGGTGCAATGACAAAGTGAAACATATCCCATGGCTTCGAAGATTATTTTTTATAACAGCGTCTTTAATAACGGCCATAATACTCTTCTACCACGTCGAATGCTACTCAAAAAACACAAAAGCCCGATTTTACGACTTCAGTGATCAACTCATTGACGGCAAAATTAAAAAACCGTCTACACTCTGGATAGACTCAAGAACAAGAGCAAAATTTGGTAAGCTTTTGCTTCTTAAGCGATCATTCAGAAATATCTTGATCTTATCTTCGAAAGATCCTATATTGAAATAACTAGTTATTAATAATGGCTGATAAAACAAAAAAAGAACTACTATCAACAATAGAAAAGCTAGAAAAGCAAATAGAAAAGCTATTAGATGAAAATAGCTCTTTGTGGTTTATGTTAGACGAACTTGATAAGTCAAATGTTACAAATCCTGAATATTTTAAACATGTCGCGACAGCAATAAAAAATGTTAGAAAATCTAAGCTGATGACACCAAAAAAAGTAGGCGAAGCATAATTATAAAGATCTTTTTTACTATTTAATTATATAAAAATGAAACTTAAAATAAAAAAATATGACGAATATGATTTCCGCGCCAAACCAACCTTAGAGTCTTCTCTGTGGGAAGGCGATCAACTAAATGTCGAAGTGCACGACGCTTTACTCAAAATAGCAGAAGAGTTTATTGTATTTCTTAGGTTGGGGTTAGATATAGAATCAGCTAAGGATATTCAAATTACTGGAAGCTTGGCCAACTATAATTATACAAAGTATAGCGATCTAGATCTTCACATCTTATTAGATTTTGATGAAATTGATGAGAATTCTATTCTTGTTAAAGAATATCTGATGAGTAAAAAAGTTATTTGGAATAATAACTATTCTATTAAAGTTAAAAACTGGGAAGTGGAAGTCTACCCACAAGATATAAAAGAAGAACATCATTCAACTGGTATATACAGTATATTAAACAATCAATGGATAAAAGAACCAGAAGTACCAAAGAAACTTTGGACAAGTATGAGATTATCAGATATAAAAAAGAAAGTCAAGGAAATAAAATATGAAATTGATAACATCGAAGCTTCAGAAGATCCAGAAGGCGTTATAAGCCGGCTCAAAGATAAAATAAAAAATATGAGACGTGCTGGTTTAGAACAAGACGGCGAATATTCAATTGAAAACTTAACTTTCAAAGCTTTAAGAAGACTGGGAGATGTCGACAGGTTATATTCTCTAGGAAAGAAAGAATATGAAAAATCACTATCTTTGAATGGCGGCTGTGTAACTCAGGAGCAGTTATATGAAGATGTGGTGGGAATCTTACAAGAAGATACTGAGTGGTGGAAAAAACGTCGACAAACAGACAAGAAGAACCTAAGAGTATTAATTGGTGATATCCCGGGCGCAAAGGGTAAGCATGTAAAGTCAGGTGCACCATTTACAAACGATCCGCCGCATCACCCGGGTAATAAACTTGGCCCGGGCCTAGGGCTGTTAGAAGAGGAGATACAAGAAGAAGATTTTCTCAACAGTTTAAAGAATTCTAGTCCGGGTGATAGTTTAGCCTTCTCAGTATTAAGGGTTGTGAAGGGTGGACCGCTTGATATGTTTGATGTTTTTGTCCCGGGTAAACAATATTTAGCTGTAATTACAAATGATAACAAAATCAATTTTAAGAATACTGAAAAAGGATCTCAGACACAAACAAAAGAGGAAGTAATACAAAAATTATCCAGCGAAGGTCCGATTTGCAAAACTGTTGACTGTAATTCCGCTCAGCTAACCGGCGCCGGTCAACCTGTGGCACCCAAGCAGACACAAATAGGCACAACTAAGAAGCCAACTGCAATCTCTAAGGATACGCCGATATCAGATGATAAACAAAAGAACATTGCTCAGAGGCTATCAAAAAAATATATTCCAGAAGCTTCAAAAGGAACATTAGACAAAATTGGAGATTGGTTTTCAAACAATCCTTATATTAAAACAGCCGGCGAACTATTAAGCAATTTGTGGGACTTTTTCAAAAATATGTTTTCAGGGTTTAGTCTTGGCGCCGCTTTGGGCTTATCTGACGATAAGGAAAAAGAAATAACAACTGATCAGCAAACTGATTTAAAATTAAGCTACAGACAGATTAGAGATAAATTTAAAGGTTATAAGGGTGAATCAACTGGGTTTAAAGGATATATCCACTTTCTTTGGGATGAGTTTGATAAAAATAAAAAAACTGCGTTTATTCAAGGTTGGACAAAAAAAGACACTGAAACACTTGTTAAACAATTGGCACCGAAATATAAATTAGAGCCTTATATTATTATGGGCGTGATGTCTGGCGAATCCGGTGGAATGCCAGTTGGAATACATGGTCAAACAAAAGCTCGGGCAGGCTCTCCAAAAATTGCGATTAGAGCAAATTCTACTGCTTATGGTTCTGGACAAGTAACACAAACCACTTATGAAAAAATTAAAAATCAAGTTGGTGTCCCCCACTATATGTTATGGAATCCAAAATATGGTATTGAAGCAACGATTGCTACAGTTGCTAATAAGATAAAAACACGAGGTAATTTGGCTGCAGCAATGCGATCTTATGCTGGCACCGAAGCTGGAGGTCGGAGAAAGATGGCAGCCATCGCTGCAGCTAAAAAACAATATGCTTAAAGGAAACTACATATAATATGACATGTCCAAAAATAAACAATCAGGCTGATTTAGATTTAACCGGCCATCAGCCAATGTTTGATAGTTTTTTTCCATATTCACAAAAAACATTAGGCTATGAAGCCCATCCAGCAGTTAATTTTATATCAGATAAAGAGAATGCTGTGAACCCACTGGGAAAAACAGGATTTTATGACCCTTCTTCTAAGGAAATAACTATTTATACTGATGGGCGCCACATAAAAGACGTATTACGCTCTATCGCTCATGAACTAGTACATCATGCGCAGAACGAAAGAGGGGAATTTGACCACGAATTAGACACCAGCCCGGGCTATGCTTTGGAAGATGGACATTTGTGGAATATGGAACAAGAAGCTTACAAAGACGGAAACAGCTGTTTTCGCCGCTGGGAAGATACTTATAAACAACAATTGCAGGAGAGCAAAAAAATGAAGAGCAGCAAAATCCAAGAAATGGTAAGAAAAGAGCTTAAAAAGATTTTGAGTGAACAGGGGTTTACTCCCGCATACCAACCTGCCGACGACACCCGAGGATCGCCATCGGGAATGTCATCGGGAATGTCTATGAAAAGGCAAACCCCGCGTCCGCCACGAAAGCGCAAAAGACTTCCTGTGACCACCGCGGTAGAAATGTTACAAGCAAAACTTAATTTAGCACTTGCTAAGCTCGGAAAGCCACTGTTAAAAGTCGACGGCCAATCTGGTCGCAAGACAAGGAGCGCTAGGCGGTTTATAAGTAAACAAAGAAAAAGAGGTGAACGATTTAACGATACGATTGCAAGAATAGCAGGCATATCCAGTGAAGATATAAATAAGCGCGCCGCCCGATTGATCGGCGATGACGCGATGCCATCACAACTTGCCACTGCCGATCCGGACAGTGCTTTGGGCAAGATTATGTCCAAGGATTCCCAAGGGGAACTAGAAAAAAAGATGACAGCGAAACTTGGTACCCCACCGACAGCCTCCCCCCACGCGCCACTCCCATCACCAGTTGCATCTGCCGGCACACAAGAAGACGAAGAGAGGAAAGCTGCTTTAAAAAGATCCATGAAAGGGTCGGGCTTTGGCGGCAAAGTAGAAAAACCGGCGAAATTCAGTGCCATCAACGAATCTAAAATTCGCTCTAGAAGAGCAATTCGCATTTTGAACAAGCTAATGGAAAAAATAGGAAATAAGTAAATGAAATTTACCAAAAAGCAAATTCGGCAGATATTGAGTGAGGCTACCCCTCGCACGCAACTCTTCAATGCTGGCACACGAAAATGGTCGGCGGATATCCGCCGTACATACGGTCCGCTTGAAAAAAAAGTAAATATATTATCAAAGAAGATCAACAACTACAGAGAAGATGTTAGCAAAGATGTTATTCAACGCACACAAACTTATAAAGAAGACGCCCAGGAGGCTCTTGATGCCGTTATCGCGCTCTCCTCACCGACATTCAAGGCCCCGAATAACAACACGGAATGGCAAGAAAAGCGTGTACAACTTGCTCTGAATAATCTGCGAAATGCAGTCAAAAACCTTAAAACTGTATACAACGAAATCCTGAAAGGTGTCGAGGCTGAAGAAGCTGCAGCCATCCAAGGCGAGTTCTCAAAATATCAGCCGCCGGCTGCAGCGGCCCCCAAGCCAACATCTGGCGCCCAACAGCGCCGCCGCAGACGACGACGCAGAGGCGGCGGTGTATACGCCAAGGGTCCAAAGGTAGGGCAGATCCAACAGCTACTTCTTAAGGCTTTTGGGGCAGGGTCAATGCAGGAATCAAAAGAATTAAATGAAGTTACTGCTAAAGAGGTATTAGGCGGCAAAGGCAGAGTGGACAGTATGTTGGGCAAAACAACACTAAAAAGCATCAATAAGATTCCAGCTATAGCGAAATATTTTGCCGACATGGGCGGCCTTAACCGAAAGAACGTTAAAAAGTCTGTAGTCGGCATTTTAAACATTTTACAACAATGTAACAAAGCCGGCTTTAAAGACTGGAAATGTAAACCGGGCGGTAAGGCGCCTGCCGCGGCCCCAACACCATCGCCGGCCACACCAGCACCGGCCCCAGCCGCTGCCCCAGATTTAGCTAAGTTAATAAAAGCTAAATCGGCCGCGGCCGGGGGCACCTTTATCAAGCATATCAGGCGTGCAAGGAAAAAAGGAGTGGATAATAAATTAATTTGGAATGCTATAAAAGATTCTGGCAAAGACCGAGAAGCATTTCAGAAAGCTTTAAAAGATCTTAGCGCTTTGTCTGAATCCAAGTCTCCATTGAAACAAAAGGAAATCAAACACTTTGGTGTTAGGAGAGGCAAGTTGCTTGAAACTCTAATTAAAAAGGTATCAAAATAATGACGCAGGTAAAATTAAACAGAGAAAAAATAATTGACTTTTTAGTTGAGCACTCATTGGAAGATCTTACAACTAAGCGTGCACTTTTGGTTGAACAAGCTGGAGATTCAGAATTGATGGATGCTTCAACACAGATCCTTGAAGCAAGTGTTCTTGATTTCAGCAGCGGCCAGCCCGGTGGAAAAACTTATCAGTATTTGGAGCTAGATGCTTTTGCTGATAGTGTTGAGCCAGACGTTCTCAAGGCAATGGTTAATCCGAGTATTTCTGTTAAGTCTAGTTCTGAATATAAACAAGCGGTTGTAAAATTATGCAAACATAATTTTGTTGTAGCTGATAGTTGGGGCACAAAAGATCCATGGATGTTTTGTGAGTGTAAAGGCGGTAATTTAACTGGTGTCTATCTTGCCAACGGGTTTGTTGAAAGAACTGCTAGCGCAACAAAACAAGCGTTGGATGTTGCCAAGGGCGCCGCAACCGGCGCCGCTGGCGTGGTTGTTGCTTCCGCTCTTGCCGGCATCGCGGCCGGCGCGACCGGCGGGGCCGCGGCCACCGCGCTAGCGGCGACCCCTCTAGGTTGGGCCCTCGCCATCGGCGCAGCATCTGCAGCCGCCGGCAAGTGGGCATGGATGGAAGGCCAAAAACAAGAGGAAGTTGGTAAAAAAATTGCAATGGCGCTCGACATTATGAAAGAAGCCGGCTATGATAAAGGTCAATGGCTGACTTGGCAAAACAGAGTCTATGATAAGGCTGAACAAGCTAAAGATAAACAACAATTAGTTCAGATGATGAAAGCGGCTATGGGTGAAAAAGCACCAGCCGCCGCCCCCGCCGCAACGGCCATCGCTGCGACCACTCCTGCTGCCCCGGGCGCAGTCGGTTCCCCCGGATCCCAGCCGAAATCAGCTACGAAAAAGGTGACACCCGGCGCACGACGCTGGCAAGGCCAAGTTATGATGTTGCAAGGTAAATTGAATGACTTTGCCAGCATATTAAAAATTCCCGGCTTAAAGCCAAACCGGCGCGCCCCAAAAGAAGGTGCAGGCTACGGCGCCACCGGGGTTGATGGCTATTTTGGACCAGACACTTATGGATTAGCAAAGAAAATACTTGGAAGTGTACCTGAATTAAGGAGTCTTGCAATTGCAAAGAAAAATGTGGCAAAGATTGATAAAATGTTGAGTGACAAATATGAGAAAGAACAAACAGCATCAAAAGTTGGCGCCGAAGCTGCTCCGGAACAAACGGGCACTAGAGTACCGGGAAGCAACATTACAGCAACGTCTACCGAAGTCAAGGAGTCTAAAGACATTTTTTCTTCTTTGAGAGGGCATAAACAGAAAGCAAACAATGAAACTTTTGATAAACTAGTTAAAGGGCTATTTTAGAGATGAAATATGGAATATTTACTCACCGGTACACCGCAAACAGCATCTAATTGTGTCGGTGGTGTACTTTATGATAGCGGCGGTTCATCTGGTTCATATAACAATTCTGAAGATTACGAATTTTTAATTAAGCCATGGGCGCACAACAATGCGTCTTTTGAGCTTAATGTTCACAGCGCAGATCTTGAATTGAATGTTGTTGATCATGTTCTGATTGGTTCATCCAGCGCTGCTATAGCAGCCAATAACTATTATAAGCTCTACAAAGCCGCATCATCGTTTTATGTATTAGAGATTAGACACGGCGGCGGATCGGCGCTTTCTTCTTCAATAATGACAGGATCAAATTTTGGAGCAAATGTATTATTTTCAGGTTCAGCCGGCAACACTTTTGATCTTATGAGTCTGCCAGCGACAGTAAATCTTTTATCTGATTCAAGCTCACAGGCCGCCGTTAAATTTGTTTCTGACAGTAGTGTTGTTTTCGGCGGATTCAAAATGTCGTGGACTGCTAGCTGCGGGAAGCTAACAGATACATTTTTTGATAATGACTGGGGTCGTGATGATCCTGGGACTCGCTTATATCCTGCCGGCGTGAAAGAAATAAACACAGCCTCTTCTGATCACGACGTAGGTTTTGGAGAACCGGTTATTATACGCTATCCGCTGATTCAAAGAACAATTGACGGCGCGAGTTCTAAGACTATTCCTTACATCGCGACGACTGAAGGGCGCACTTTAAACCAATCGCCGTTTATTTACGGCCCTATTACAGCGGCAACTATCAGACAAAGATTTACCGCCTCAATAACAAATCTTAATAGTAATTATAAAACTGGTAGTATTGTATAGGAGAGGTGAATATGAAAAACAATGTATTAAAAGAAGGCGGCGTTTATGGCCATATGAGCCATCTTCATGATAATCCTTATCTTACTTTTAAAGAGATGAAGGAAATTTTTCAAAAAGCCGCTAGTGGAAAGCTTGAAGGCACAGAGAAGACAGACGGGCAGAACCTTTTTATATCATACTCAAATAAGATTGGAAAAGCAGTAGCTGCAAGAAACAAAGGAAATATTAAGACCGGAGGTTTAGACGCTGCTGGGCTGGCAAAGAAGTTTCAAGGCAGAGGAGCCTTAGAAGATGCTTTTAATGATGCTTTTTCTGCATTTGAGCAGGCGGTATCAAAACTTTCTGAAGAAGCCAAATTAAGACTTTTTGGTGAAAATGCTGAAATCTTTTATAACTCTGAAGTCCAAGATCCTAGAGCGGCCAATGTTATTAATTATGACGAGCCTAATTTGGTCATTCATAAAGTTGGGCACATAAGGTATAACAAAGAAACAGGGAAAATAGAAGGATTTGAACTTGAAGGGGTCGAGCAGTTTTTTAATGAGTTGATTGGGCACGGCGATCAGCGAACTGAAGAGCAAAGATTTAGAATTCAAAAAAACGCAATCAAAAAACTTAAAGCAATCTCTGATGGCACGGTGCTAGAGTATGCTCTTCAAAAACTTGAGAATGAAATAAATACGGCGGGCATTAGTGATAATCAAACTGTTTTAGAATATATTATTGCTAAAATTAAGCCCTCACTAGAGGGCATAGAGTTGCCTGAAGAACAATATAAGCTTCTCTTTAAAAGAGTTTTAGCTCCAATGACCGGCGAAAAGGGGTTGAAAAAAACTGAAATAACAAAGGGTGTACCACCCGAAGTAAAAAAACAAGTCAACAAGCTTATTGATTCCGCACCTTCACTTTTAAAAGACGCTATAAAGCCTTTGGAAACCTTAATTCACGACTTTGCCGTTGAAGTCTTGCGCGGCTTAGAGAGCGCTTTTGTGCTTGACAATAAAGAAGAAGTAAAGCGACTACAAGGTAAAGTTTCAAATGCAATTAATGCGATTGAAGCTTCCGGCGATGAAGACAAAATTGCAATTCTGCAACATCAAATGAAGAAGCTAAAAAGTGCAGAAAATGTTTCCACGGCCGCAGAAGGCTTCGTGTTTGACTATAATGGCGCAACATATAAGTTTACTGGAAACTTTGCCCCTGCCAATCAAATTTTAGGACTTTTCAAATACGGCAGAAAAGGCTCAAAACCAATGGATGACTTGTTCCTCGACGCTGGTGCTTCAAAAGGAGAAGCAGAATTCTTTTATGGTGATGAAGAGCCTGAACAACCTTACATTAGGGAAGCAACCGAAGCCGAACCTTCTGAGGAAGAAGTATCAGAAGCTGGGGTTATAATTTTATACCCCGGCGGATTTAAGCCACCACATGCAGGGCACTTTGAATTAGCAAAGAGATATGCAATTCAAGAAGATGTCGAAAAAGTTATTATGCTGATGGGATCAAAAAAGAGAACCAGCAAAGACGGCAAGATCGAAGTCACCAAAGAAGATTCAATTCACATTATCGATCAATTTTATAAACAACACTTAGGTAACAAGATCGTCATCGAAGCCGCACCGGACGGAGAAGAAAACCCTATGAAGGCAGCCTTTAAATGGTTGGAATTCCGCTCAAAGCCCGGTGAAACTTATGCGCTAGCAGCTAGCAGCAAAGATACCGGCAGGGCAGAGATGTTTAAAAGAGGCCATTGTCACGAACATGGCAAGTATTGTAGAAAGGGCGTATATGTGATCGTATATCCGGCCGACACAGAAGCTATCGTTTATGAGGGTAGAACAGATGACAAAAACGGCAAGCCAATTAGTGCCTCTACAATGAGAGAGGATTTGACAGCAGAAGACAGAGAAAACTTTAAAACAAGTCTACCAAATGAAGTAAAAGATCATTCAGATGAAATCTATGATTTATTACAAAAGCAGACAGTAGAGGAAATGTCGGCCATGGGTGCGGGAGCAGTCGCCGGTTATGCCGGCACCCCGGGGAAACGAAACAAAAAGCGAACTATTTACTATGAAGATTTATATGGGAAAAAACCAATGAACGAAGAACAACTTTTAAGAAAACACATTCGAAAAGCAATAGAGAGAAAATACGCTTCTCAACTACAAGAAGAGAACTCGTTGCGAAACTACATACGACAAATTATATCTGAGGCCAAGATTGAAGATTCGCCAACCAAATCGACTGGGATCAATAAGCTGGTTAGTGTACTTAAGGTTATTTTACCGACAATCGAGAAGTCTTATAAAAGCTTAACGTCAGATCCGGAACAGAGAGAGTCTTTTATAAAACATTACATTCACGCAGTGATAAACACCTTATCCCCGCAAGATGCAATGGGATCGGCTTTTGACGAAGCTGAGCCTCCAATGGCAGAAGGCTTGTTGAAAGAACAAGAGGCCGACCCAGATAAATTTATCGACATTGGGATAAGAACTGAAAAAGAACAAGAAGACGAGGAGATCGCCGCGGCCGCCGAGAAAGAAATAGAAGATAAGGCTTCAAAAGAAGAGGCCGCGACCACAAAGAAATTAGACGCTGAAGCGATGGAAGACATCGGAGGTGAAAAACAGCCATTCCCAGAGCTACCCGGTCTTGACTTAACTGGCCGCGACGAAGCAATCGATGTATACAAAAAAACCATTGACGCTATTACCAGAGGTTACAGCCGACTTCATTTAGATAAAGACGAAGAACACTTTAAGGACTATTTGATAACAAATCTGCTTCTCTACAAGGACAAGTTTGAAGCTGACGTGGGCGCAGATCTACCTGACTTAACGACTCCGGAATATGAGGCCGCGGCCGACTCAAAAGAGAAATATACCGGCGCCGAAACCGTTGAAGAAGAGCCTCCGTTGGAAGAAAATATAAAAAAATCAATTTATGACGCTATTACTAAGGTGTTGAATGTCTAAACAGAATTCTAGTATTAAATATTATAGCATTTCTAAAAAATTAAAGAGAGAATATAAAATAACTGAAGATTTTGAGGTTATGCTTAATAGCCTTTCTCTAGAGGAGTTAATAGCTCTCAAATTAGAATTGTCTACAAAAATAGTAAAAGGAAAATTATATGGATTAAATATCTATAAAATACTTCCTTTAATTGCCAAGGATGCCGCATTAAAGTATGCGATATCAGCCTGCAAAACAAAAAAATCGGCAGCTGCCTTTCTTGGAATAACATATAGAAGGCTAAAGAAGATACAATCAGATTATAATATTTATGGTTATTTTGAACAACAGGATTGACTTATCTTAAAAAACTAGTTATAATGTATATCATATTATATGGGGTCGAAACGGGTTCGACTAGGTAAGGAGGATTTTTTGTGCAAGGAAGAGGG
>Ga0098061_1001657_pt1 | contig 10719 bp, 10 predicted proteins | sample 22_taG_FD_92579 | JGI IMG/M metagenome (GOLD analysis project Ga0098061, IMG submission 92579) | Marine viral communities from the Subarctic Pacific Ocean - 22_ETSP_OMZ_AT15343 metaG | ecosystem: Environmental > Aquatic > Marine > Oceanic | place: Subarctic Pacific Ocean | collected 2015-01-20 | reverse complement strand
TAATTTTTGGAAAAATTGTCATGATTTAATGAAACCCGGAGGAGTTAGAATTCATGCACTCCCACCTCCTAACAGCTGGTCCGGGCATTGCAAATTTAGATATACAAAAAATTTCTTCAAAACGCTGTGTCATAACTTCAATTATAAACTAGAAAATTTTGAAGAATTTTGTTGCAACAACAGAGATGACCAAAGGTTATTTATTTGTAAAATCATCAATTCTGAATTAGATTTTAGTAAAGAAAAATTTAACAATAATTACATGAAAAACATAGAAGTACTTCATGGATTTGTAGATAATGAATCTTTATAGGTTATACTCCTCTTAAGTCTCTACCGAAGGGGAAAAATAATATATGGAGACTAATCTTTAGTTCAGCGAAAAAGGTATGATAGAAAAAACGGAAAGACCATGGGGGTTTTACGAAGTTCTTTTAGAAGACGAAAACTGTAAAGTGAAAAAAATTACAGTTAAACCGGGAGAAAATATAAGTTATCAATATCACCTAAAGAGAACCGAGGATTGGATTATAGTCAGCGGAACGGGTAGCGCGCGCCTAGACGATGCAGTCCTTGAAGTATGTCCGGGACAAAGGATTCATGTTCCGGTAACTACGAAGCATACAATAAAAAATATAGGATCTGAGAATTTGGAATTTATAGAAGTGCAGACCGGTCAATATTTTGGAGAAGAAGACATCGTTCGTTTAGAAGACAAATACGGAAGAAAATAGACACATGTCAAAATTAAACAAAAGAAAAATTATCATAGATGCTGGTGCGCATATAGGACAGTCCATAGATCGTTTACGAGAAAAATTTGTAGGAGAAGAAGTAGAGATTTTCTCTTTTGAGCCTCACCCAAGATGCTTTCTGGTAGCAAAAACACGTGAAAACGAGACAACTCGAGTCGAGCATAAAGCCGTATGGATCGAGGATGGAGAAATAGAACTTTACTGCGATTCACTAGACTTGAACACAGGAAGAGATAATCCGGGTGAAGGCTCCACAATATTTGAAGTGAAAACTAAAGAAAATACGCTACCAGGACAATTTGATAGCAAAAGCAAGGTAATTGTACCGGCGTTTGATTTTAGTAAATGGCTAAGCGATAACTTTTCTAGAGAAGATTTCATCCACCTTAAGATGGACATAGAGGGGGCCGAATATGAAGTCTTAAAAAAGATGATCGAAAATGATACAATTTCTTATATAGATGAATTAGACGTAGAGTTTCACTGGAACTTTATTCAATATCCAAAAGAAGAGCATGATAAAATTTTGGAAAAACTCAAGGAATACAATCTATCTCTAACGATCCACGAATAGAGAAGGAACAACGCGACTAATGAATAGAGACATTTTTTGTATTGCGACTGATAGACTAACGGTTCATCGTATGGATCTTTACGGGGGCTACAACAAGCTACCAAATGTTGATAAGATTGCAAGAGGCGGCACGATATTCAAGCATCCTGTTGCGTGTTCTGCATCAACGCTTTCGTGTCATGCATGTGAGTGGACCGGAAAAAATCCTTGGGAAATTCATGATGATATGGAAATTCCCTACGAGCATAGAAGCTATGATCTTCCAATTGCGACGAAAGAGTCAATGTTCACAGACCTGATAGAACAGGGCTACGATGTCAATCTGGTTTTTATGCATAAACCAAATAAATACTTTCCTAGTTCTTACAACCAGATCATACCGATTTTTCAAAATACAGGTGCCAAGGTTCACTGTATTCCGGAATGGGATACGCCCGAAGGGTTTGGCATCAATAGAATTAAACACATCATGTACTGCGCTGATATTATTGAAAATAATAGAAAAGCTGGAAAGAAAACATTCGTCTGGACTAAAATAGCGGGAATGTACCAATCCCAAAACCCAGATAAAAGCATGATTCATCTAGGGCATAAATACCACAGTTACGCAGGACAAACTCGAGTAACTAGAGACGATGTTTGGCAATGCGCTGTCGATGACGGTATAGGAAAATTTTTAGAAAATTTTAATTATGGGACTGTAGAATCGACGTGTCCGGAAGTAATATTTTCCTCTGATCATGGCGCTTGGTATGGCGAGAGGGGAAAAGTTTATTACGGCTATGATCTTCACGAGGAGATTATTCGAGTGCCTCTTATCTCTTCATATGGGACAAATGATGATGGGACCCGGGTACCAGAAAATATAAAGCCAACAATTGTTGATGAGCCTTTTAGCATGAGAAAGTTTAGAGACTTTGTTTCTGAAAAGTACCGTCCACAAAAAGATAAAGAAGAATTCATATACGCAGAGACGCTCTTTCCAGGACAAGTAACGACACACCCTGGACAAAGGTACTCAAAAGCTAAATCGAGTGTAAGGTGGGGAAAATACAAGTATATCTACAACCCCTTTGGTGACAATGGCTTGTCTGCACACCCAACTGAGGAACTATACGATATAGACTATGATCCTCATGAAAAATTTAATCTAGCACAATATAATAATGAATGGATAGACTGCTCCAGAACAGACCCGACTGTAGCTTGCAATGGAGAGAGTGGCCTAAGATTTTGTGATGTACTGGCTAGATTTCACAGTGATATAGAGGTTGTAAAGAGAAAAAAAGACCCGCCAGAAGCTGCTCATTGTGTAAAAAAGAATCCTAACGAATCCGGATCTGGAGAAAGAACTGGGTGGAGTGAAGTTTCAAATATTTTAAGCACGCTTAGACAAAAGATCAAAGTTTTATGGCACAACACAGGTCGTGAAGAGTTTTACAGGGAAATATTATGAAGGAAAAAGCGATTTTTAAGTCTGTCTATGTAGGTATGTGTGCCGATTTACTTCATGAAGGACATTTAAACATCCTTAAACAAGCCGGGAACTTAGGCAGTGTTACAGTGGGAATTCTTACAGATGCAGCAGTGGCATCTTACAAAAGGGTACCTACACAAAACTTTAGTACAAGATGTACAATTGTTGAGAGCTTAAGATATGTTGAAAAAGTGATCCCGCAGACAACTTTAAGCTACGTTGACAATCTTAAACTTATAAAGCCTGATTACGTTGTTCACGGAGACGATTGGAAAACAGGCGTTCAACAAAAAATAAGAAAAGAAGTAATAGAAACGCTGTCAAAGTGGGGAGGCGAGCTAGTAGAAGTTCCCTATACACCAGGCATCTCATCTACACAGTTAAGCGAAAAAGTCAGGATGCTGGGCGTGATGCCTGACAATAGGCTTAAAAAATTAGGAATACTACTTAAAAATAAAAATATCGTAAGGGCAATTGAAGCGCACAACGGCCTAACAGGTTTAATCGCAGAAAAAACAAAAGTGTCTCTAGATGGTGAAACTAGAGAGTTTGATGCGATGTGGTTGAGCAGTTTAACACACTCAGCTTCAAAAGGCAAGCCAGACATTCAATATGTCGATATTACTTTAATGTCTCAGACTATTGGCGAGATATTTGAAATAACCACTAAGCCAATGATAGTAGATGTAGATAGCGGCGGTCTAAATGAGCACTTTAAGCTAATGGTGAAAACGCTTGAGCGCTTAGGGGTCTCAGCTGTTATTGTTGAAGACAAAACTGGCGCCAAGCGAAATTCGCTATTTGGAACAAGCGTTCCTCAAACGCAAGAGACAATAGAAAAATTCTCAAGCAAGATAGCTGAGGGTAAACGAGCACAAGTTTCTAGCGATTTTATGATCATTGCTAGAATTGAAAGCTTAATACTTGAGCAAGGCCAAGAAGATGCAATAGCAAGAGCGTATGCTTATATTAGAGCCGGTGCAGATGCTATCATGATTCATAGTAAGTCAGACTCACCAAAAGAAGTACTAGATTTTCTTGCAGAATTTAGAAGTGTTGATAAGTTTACACCAGTAATCGTCGTACCATCTACATACAACGCTATTACAGAGACAGAACTGCATGAAGCAGGAGTAAATTTGGTAATTTACGCTAATCATTTGCTCCGAAGCGCGTATCCGTCGATGATCAATACAGCGAAAAAGATTCTAGAGAATGAACGCTCTTGGGAAGCAAATGACGACTGCATGCCAATAAAAGAGATCATAAGACTTATAGGCGGTTTCTAATATGAGATACCAAGTAGAAGATCTAGTATCAATTAATAAAGTAAATGACTGTCGATTCTTCACCGGCGTACCAGATAGTCTTTTGAGTGACTTTATAAAATCAATTGATTATAAAACCGGCGCTAAGCATGTGCCTGCTGTCAACGAAGCTCATGCTGTTGCAATTGCATTTGGGACAATGCTAGCAGGGATAGACGCTTGTGTTTATCTTCAAAACTCAGGTCTAGGAAATATTATTAATCCCATTACAAGTCTTTGCATACCGTCCAACATATACCCTTTTTTGATCATAGGCCATAGACATACAATGGCCCAGCACAAAGTTATGGGAGAAATAGATTATGACTTGATGCGACTATTAAAATATCCAGAAGATCGATATGTAATAGTTTCGGGGGGTAATAATGAAAAGTAGAAAAGAGGCGCTCCATGATATTTTTAAATGTCATGGAGCAAACGCACTATACATTTTTTCTACAGGCTATATTGCTCGAGCAGCATACGACCTCTTCGAGAAAGAAAAATGCATCTTCTATATGAGCGGTAGCATGGGATTGGCACCGGGCATTGGGATAGGACTAGCGCTTAACACAACTAAAGATGTTGTTGTAGTATCTGGTGACGCTTCTTTGTTGATGCATTTAGGGATAACTCATACAATAAGAGATTTAAAAATGTCAAATCTTTATGTTTATATTTTAGACAATAACTGTCATGAGTCAGTAGGCGGACACCCATGCGCACCGCTAGAAAAAGACTATCCTGGAATCAAAGAAATTATACCAATTAGCAAGGAAGGAAAGACCCCAAGGGTTGGAATAACATTTGAGGAAAACGCTAAACAAATAAAAGACATACTAGGTGTGCGTGAGTAAAGATGTTTCTTGTCTGTTCTAAATCTACTAGAGGATTCTTCCCTGATATTAGTAATGTAAAGGTAATAACCGGGCGCTTAAATACCAGCATTTTAAAGGAAGAGAATTCGCAAACTAACGTGATTGCGTGTGGAGGCGGTACGGTTATCGATGCTGCTAAAATTATATCAAAGGGTCCTATTATATGCTATCCGACGACCGCAGCCGGTTCAGCATGTACAGAGCATTCAGTTATATGGGATGGAACACAAAAGCTTTCTATAAGGTGTGATATTCCAAATAGGGTTATTGTTGAGTCTAGTTTTTTAAGCTCTATTCCAGATAGTGTACTTTTTGAAACCCGGGTTGACGTGGTCTCCCATTGCTTTGATTCGCTTTATTCTAAACGTTCATGCAAAGAGAGCGAGAATTTTATTTTTGCTGCACTAGAGATATTGGAAAATGTCAATATATCGACTAGCGATCTAGTTTATGCAGGAAATTTAGCAGGAAAAGCGATACAAATAACGCCTACTACAATATTACATTCCCTGTCTTATCCTTTAACCGGTCGCTATGGTGTTAGTCACGGTAAAGCAATGTCATATTTTTTGCCTCAGCTTTCTGATTATAAGAATTTCGAATACGAAAAATACATCAAGGGAGTTTTTAAAAAAGTTCCTGATAACATTGATATAAAATCATGTTTAAATGAATCATCGTCATATAGCAAAATGCGCGATTTTAAGTTTGAACAAGAAGAAGACGTAAAAAGTCTTGCAAAAATATTACGTCTCAACAAAATATAATCGCATTTGATAGAAACAACTCATAAACTAAGGGTAAAATTGGTTATGGAAAAAATAGTAATTACTGGTGGGCTTGGCTATTTAGGCTCTGAATTATGTCATCTTTATTCTGGCGAGACAAGATATAAGAATATTGTTGTAATTGATAAACGCTTTGTCTCAGAGAGGGTTAAGCAACTAAGAGAGTGGGGTTTTGATTTTAGGCAAGGCGATTTAATGGATAAGAGCTTCATGGCAGAAGTTCTTAATGGCGCCCATGTAGTTCATCACTTAGCTGGAATCACAGACGTTGCTTACACTAAAGATGAAGAGAATGATCAACACAAAGAGATTTTTAGAGTTGGCGTAGAAGGTTCTAAAAATATAATAAAGTTATCACCAGATAATTGTAAGATTATTTTTCCATCAACCCATGTAGTTTATGAAGGCAAAGCAAAAAAGTCTCAAATTAAAGAAATTACTGAAGACGTTGAGACTAGCCCTGAGCTTATATACTCTAAAAGTAAAAATCAAACAGAAACAGATCTTAAAAAAAGCTCTAAAGATTATGTTATTTTAAGACTAGCTTCTGTTTATGGCTATTCTACTGATACAATGAGAATGGGAATAATGCCCAATCTTTTCTCAAAGATTGCATCTCAAAATGGTACAATTAAATTATTTTCTGGCGGCGTTCAGTTAAAAAGTTTAGTACCCCTTATTGATGTTGTAAGATGCTTTAAGTTTATGGCTGAATCAAAAGAAATTTCTAGAGAAACTTTTCACCTCTCTAAAGAAAATATGACAGTAAAGCAAGTTGCTGAATTGTGTAAAGAGTTTAATCCGAGTCTATCTTTAATCGAAACAACTGACAAAATTCCAAACTTAGGCTACACTATTTCTAATCATAAACTTTTAAGTACTGGTTTTAAGTTTAGACATTCTTTAAGAGAGTCAATAGAAGAAATGATTACAAAATGGTCTAATAGAAAAATAAGACCAGAATTAGAATACACGATTCAAGGTGACAAAGAATATATCGATGCTAGAGGAAAAATAAGCAATTATGAACTTCCAGAACCAATTAACTTAATTGGCTATATCGAGTCTAAAAAAGGAACAGTTAGAGCGAACCATTATCATCCAATACAAGAACAAAAATGTTTGCTAATAAAAGGAAAGTACATTAGTGTTATAAAGGATTTGTCAAATTCAAAAGCATTAATTGAAACTCGAATAATTAACGAAGGTGACATTGCAGTCATTAAACCTAACGTTGCTCATGCGATGGTATTTCTTGAGGACTCTATTTTTCTAAATCTAGTAAAAGGCGAAAGAGAGCACGAAAACTATGGAATAACGCATACAATATTTTATGAACTTGTCGATGAGAAATTTAGAAAGTTATTAATGGAAAACTACTCTGATACGTGTAGAGTTTCTGGTAGTAAAAAATTGCTTCCTGTTATTTCCTTAGGCATGTCGCCTTTAGCAAATAATTTGCTTTCGGCTAAAGATGAACAAGACACCCTATACCCGCTAGAGATGATGTACTGTCCAGAGAGCCACAATTGCCAACTATCTTTTGTTGCTCCTCCAAAAAGTATGTTTGATCACTATTTGTATGTGTCATCAACAACTAGCAGTTTTAGGAAACATTTTGAATTAGCTGCTAAAAAGTATATTGATGATTTTGGACTTGACTCAAACTCATTAGTCGTTGACGTTGGGTCAAATGATGGTATAGCTTTAAAACCTCTAAGTGATGCTGGTATAAATGTTGTTGGCGTTGAACCAGCAACAAATATAGCTAAAATTGCAAATGAAAAAGGCATAAAAACTATTAGCGAATATTTTACTAGTTCTACTGCTTCTAAGATTGTCAAAGAGCATGGCAAAGCTAATTTAATAACAGCTTCTAATGTATTTGCGCACGCAGATAATCTTGTTGAGATTACGAACTCTGCATTTTCTTTGTTGAACGAAGATGGTACTTTTATTGTAGAGGTGCAGTATATTTTAGATACAATGAGGGATTTAACGTTTGACAACATATATCATGAACACGTAAACTACTGGAGCGTAACTTCTATTAAAAGCTTTTTTGAAAGGTTGGGTTATAGCGTCTCGAATATAGAGCATATTGATACGCATGGTGGCTCAATTAGAGTTTATGTTCAAAGGAATAAAGCAAACGTTAATCATAAATCGATTGAAAAATTTCTAAATGCAGAGCTAGAATATGGATTAACAAGCTATAAGACGTATAAAGATTTTGCTGAGCGCGTTAAAACAGTAAAGAAGAATGTCATTAAAAATATTAAGGCTTTAAAGCGTAGCGGTAAAGTGATTGTCGGTTATGGCTCACCAGCCAAAGCAACCACATCATTAAACTATTATGGAATAACGAAAAAGGAGATCGATTATATTATTGATGATAATCCACTAAAGCATGAAAAATATCTCCCAGGCGTTAAAATTCCAATATATTCTCGAGAAAAATTAAATGAAATTAAGCCTGATGTGATTATTGTAATGGCGTGGAATTATTTTAACGAGATTAAGAAAAATAACCGAGACTTAATTGAATCTGGAGTTGAGTTTATTTCAATAAAGGATCTGCAGAAATGAAGATTTTCTTAGAGCAATATGATTCAAGATATAATGATAGACTAAAATTTTTAGAGACTATTAAGCCAGAGCTTGAGAATCGAAGCTTTAGTTTTGTGGAATCTGAGCAAGAGTGTGATCTAGTATTAAGCCAGCAGATTTCTTACTCTCCAAACTTAGAACTTGTTAGAACTACAAAAAAAGATGTTATCATTTTAGAAGTAAATGATACTGCCACAATCTTTAATGATGAATTACGACTAGCTATTAAGCAAGAAAACGTTAAAGGGTTTTTTAAAGTTACAAATTTTAAAGATTTGTCATGCCATAACGCAAAAACTAGCGGTGACATTCGTTATCATGCTAATTTCATTAATGAAGTTATAAAAATTAGTGAATACCAATTTCCCAATATTTTATTTACAGACGATGAATTAAAAAAGATACAAGTAGCGCTTCCTGCATTTCTTAATTTTAGAATGGATCAAGTTAGAAAAGTAGAGCTAGATATTGATAATGATTGGAAAAATAGAGGCATAGACTTAAGTTTTGCCGGTACCACTGATTACACAAAAAATAAAAATTATATTCAGCTTAATCATTCTGACCCAAGGCTCGAGCTTCCAAAACTAATAAGCGCTCAAAGAAAAATGGCTCTTAATGAACTAACAAAGATTAGAGATAAAGGCGCAACCGTCTTAATGTCTAACGTAAAACCAATGTCTCAACCAGAATATTGGAGTTCTCTGCTTAGCACGAAAGCATGCTTATCACCGTGGGGTTTTGGCGCTTATAACTGGAGAGATTATGAGTCAATTTATTTAGGCGCTTTAGTTATAAAACCAAATACCGATTTTCTTGAAACGTATTGTAACATATTTCAAAGTGGAAAATATTATGTACCATGTGATGTCGATTTTGCAAATTTAGATGAAATATATGAAAATATATCTAACAATGAATACAATCATAATGAAATTCGTAGAAATGCTTTACAATTGCTAGAGGCAAATAATAATAAATCAAAAATCGCAGATCGATTTATAAGTCAAATAACTCAAGCTTTATCACAAAATTAGGAAGATAAATTTTCATGAAAATTGCTATTATTGGTTACGGGTACGTTGGGAAAGCAATGACGTCATTTTTTGAAGGTCATTATAACGTCGTGGTTTATGACCCCTATATTTCAGGCGTCTTAAAGAGCTCTAGCGCTGTATATACGAAGAGGAAAGAAGAAATAAACCAGTGCGATGTTGCAATCGTTTGCGTTCCTACACCCAGAGATGATGATGGAAAATGTGATATATCATCCGTTGAAGAAGTAATATCTTGGCTAGAAACACCGCTGATCATTCTTAAGTCAACAGTGGAAATTGGGACTACTGACAGCTTAAGAAAAGCCCATAATAAAAGTATAGTGTTTTCCCCAGAATATTGCGGAGAGTCTTCTTACTGGACTCCTTACGCATTTCATACAGACGTAAAAGAAACTCCATTTTTTATTTTTGGGGGTGAGCAAAAAGATACTAGCTCTTGTGTTGATCTTTATATGCCGATAGTTGGTCCAACAAAAAAATATGCTCAAACTTCAGCAGTTGCAGCTGAAACTGCAAAGTATATGGAGAATGTTTTTTACGCAGCTAAAATTATGTTCTGCTATGAAATGAACGAGATCTGTAATCTCGTCGGCTCAGACTATAATGAAGTTAGAGAGTTATGGCTATTAGATCCTAGAATTAATAAAATGCATACATCAGTATTTTCCGGAAACGATAGGCCCTTTGGCGGGAAATGTCTTCCAAAGGACACATCTGCTTTAGTAAGCGTGGCAAAAGAAAACGGCTATGATGCTAATTTTTTAGCAGAAATTTTAAAGTCTAATGACAGAATTGAAAAGATTAGAAAGTCAAGGAAAAATTAATATGAATGTTCTTGTAACCGGAGGTCTTGGTTTTGTTGGTTCACACTTAGCTGACTTATTGGCGACAGAAGGTCATGATGTAGTTGTCATTGACAATCTATGTTCTGAATCTTCATCTCGTGAATATATGAGAAAAGATGTGACTTATTGGATCGACGACGTTAAGAACCTGGATAAATCAAAATATTCACATTATAGTTTCGATGTAGTCTATCATCTTGCTGCTCATGCCCGCATTCAACCCAGCTTTAAAGACCCACTAAAATATTTGGAAAATGATATTATGGGAACTGCTCACATTTGTGAGTATGCAAGGCAAATGAACGCAAAAGTTGTGTATGCCGGCTCTAGCTCTGCATATGCAGGCCCGATGCTTAATCCCTATGCATACGCAAAATACACTGGTGAACAGGTTTGTGAAATGTATCACAAGGTGTATGGGATGAGC
>Ga0098061_1001656_pt1 | contig 10724 bp, 18 predicted proteins | sample 22_taG_FD_92579 | JGI IMG/M metagenome (GOLD analysis project Ga0098061, IMG submission 92579) | Marine viral communities from the Subarctic Pacific Ocean - 22_ETSP_OMZ_AT15343 metaG | ecosystem: Environmental > Aquatic > Marine > Oceanic | place: Subarctic Pacific Ocean | collected 2015-01-20 | reverse complement strand
TTAGCCATTCAAATATTCCTTTGGATTAGTTATCTTTCCATATCTACTAACTTCATAATGTAAATGGGGACCAGTTGAAAATCCGGTACTGCCAACTGTTCCTATTTTTTGTCTACCACTTACTATATCTTTTTTTTCCACAAACATTTTATTCATATGAGCATATAGAGATTTATAGCCACCAATATGTTCAATCTCAACACATCTGCCATAACCCAATTTCCATCCAGCTTTTATTACTATTCCGGAACCTGTTGCGTAAATTGTATCAGTATAGGTTCCTTTTAAATCAATCCCTGAATGACTCTTCCAAATTTTTAATATAGGATTTTTACGTATACCAAATTTATCATTGACAATAATTGTATCTAATGGAGATCCCAAAGGTAAAGAATCTAATTTTGATTTCAAATATTTTTTTTCTAATAACAATTTATTATTTTCTTTACACAAAGAATTTGTCTCACTAATATGACTTCTTCGATCTGCAATCAAGAACATTATTATCATCATTAGCGTAATAATGATCCCAGTTAATATAGATATATTACTAGACGACTTCATCTATTATTCCATACTTTAAAGCTTCTTTAGCAGATAAAAATAAATCTGTTCTTGTATTTTCTTTCCACCATTTAGCAGTCTTCTTTGTTTTCTTTGCTAATAAATTATTTGCCATAGATTCCATATGTAATGAGTGCTTTGCTGATGCTTGAATGTCCGAATTTTTTCCTATGTTCCAAGCTGACCCTTCATGTAACATTATAGTTGAATGTTTACTTGCAGATCTTTTCCCAGTGCCACAAGCTAAAATCATAGCTGCTGCACTCATTGCAAAACCTCTACATATAATATTTGTCTTTACTTTCAGATTGTGCATATAATCAATTATTGAAAACATTTCATACATACAACCACCAGGAGAATTTATTATTACATTTATAGGATCGGATTTTTTAGATTCCCTATAATTAAGGATTGTCCTACATTTTGTTATAAAATCATAAGAAGAATATTCTTCTATACTACCAATAACATATAATAAAGAATCTTCAACACTTAGTCCAGTGTCCATTTCTTTATATAAATATTTTCTAGGATCTTCTATCTCAATTCTATTATCTATTTCCTTTTCCACCTTTGGGCTCTTTCCAATCAAATAATAACTTTAATTGATTTTTATCAACTGTAACTATATTTTTTTTTAATTGCTTGGAAACAAATGTTTCAAATTCATCCCTAACATCATCTATCTCTAATTCGCCAAAAGCTTCTATTATAGTTTCTTCTTGATATCCTAAAGCTTTTGCCATTCTAATACAGACAGTTCTATATTCCTGGCAAGTCAGATCATCCGGAATATCAAATTCTATCTTTTGAGGTTCTCTTGCTTCTTCACCCCTATCATAAATTAGTTTATCCATTTATATCTCCCGATTTTTTAATGTTGATTAAATATACAAAAAATAATTGAAATAAAAAAATTATTTTGATATAAATTGATCTATATCAAAATTCCTAGGAAATCTACCCGAAGCTATCTTATTTAGCTTCCTGATTTTAGATTCAGTACTAGATTTCTCTCTTTTAGTTTTAATATCACCCAGAGATTTTTTAAGTGAACTAATATCTCTTAATGCAATTGTTATAGCTTTTTTCTTTTGTTGTTTTGTAGGCTTTTTGGATATCTTTATAATGGTGGGTGATAGAGTACCTTTCAATTTAAGCTGTTCTTTTCCACGATAGAAAACATTTCCATCTTTATCAACAAACTCATTCATAAATTGCCATCCACGAGGCCTTCCTGTTGATTGTCTTCGATCCTTAAACTCAGGGGGATCTACTAATCTACTGGAGCATCTAGGACAAACTATTGCCTTAGAATATTCATCTACTTTAGTATATTTAAAGCAAGATTTACCTTTCCAATATCTACCATTGAAAGTTTTTCCACCTTCTTCACTATTTACACAAACCATATATCTATTACCATCTTCGGCAATATATGAATCCCATACTTTATTTTTCTTAGCCACGATTTTCAAATTTAATTAATATTTTTAAAGCTTCTTCTAGATCGCTTTTACGGCCGGTACCCAATTTGGTCCTAACCATTCCTCCAGCTGCTCTAGGTAATTTTTCAGATCTTTTATAAATCTCTCGCTCATTTAATTCACCATAAACATTTTTAATTTCATCACTTTCATTTTCTTCTACTTGAGGTTCTTCCTTTTGTATAGTTTCAATTTCATCAATGGTATATGGTTTATTATATTCTAGATTATTGGGTATAGACATTTTTAATTCCCGCTTATTACTAAGTTGGGCAAATGCAAAATTAGCAGCTACAATTAATGCGATAGCTAGTGGGTCAAATACAAAAATTATCAATAGTAAAAACCAATTAACAACTTGATCCATTTCTATTCCAGTTAATTCCGAAATATATTTAAGGGGTCCAAGTTCCCGTTCATCCTCATTAGATATTTCTTTATTCAATATCTGCATATCTACTACTGTTAAAGAATCTATCAAAGCCTCTAATTTCATATTAGTTTTATTTCTATCTTCTATGGTAAATTTTAATTCGCTCTGTAAAGCTCTTCTTGCTGAACTAGATGATGTCGTTATCAGCTGACCGGTTTCTCTATCTATATATTGTACCTGAGATGGATTAGAAAGAGCTATCCGTAAATCTGATATTGATTCATTCAGCTGACTTTTCTCTAGTTTAAGATCTACCTTAGCTTCCTCGAATCTTATTTGCTTTTGATTTAATACTGCTAAGGATTTATCTAATAGTTTAGATTTTACTGCTGTTGAATGATATGCTCCAGATAAAAATCCATAAATACCGCCACTAGTAATAACCATAAGAATAAAACATGCAATTAATAAATAGGTTCTTAAAGCTTTATTTATGATAGACCAATACTGATAAAGCAAGGAAGCAACTACCAATTTAGCTACTTCCAAAGATCCTGTCATTATCATAACTTGGAAGCTAGCTCCTGCAAATAATTTACTTAATCCATATACCGAATAAAAAGCAGCTGATGCCGATACCGATAATGCTGATAAAGCTATTATATATGGTAGAATCTTAGCCCGCATCGGATTCTAGATTCACCTTTTCTATTGCTTCATCTAGTTGTGATAGAGCTCTTTTTAATAGAATAATATGTTCCCCCTTATTAATGCGAGGGTTTTCAATAGATGAAACCGTGGATGATATTAGTTGTCTAGCATTCTCTAAATATCTTTCAGTTAATACTTTATATTTCATTTTAAACTTTCCATTTATTTAATATATATCAAAAATTAATTAATAATTTCAACTTCTTTAATAGTTTCACAAAATAAAAAACGATCGGAACGTTTAAAAATTTTATTAATGTTTTTTCCGCTACTTCTAAGATACGCTACCCAAACATTTAGCATCTTATTGTTTGGATCTATATTATGAGCTGGTACACTGCGATAGACCATATACATTATTCCATCATGTCTATATATTTCTTCTATCATAATAAAAAATAAGGGGGATATTACTCCCCCAATATTTCACCAACATAACCCAATTATTGAACTTCAATAATCTTAGCTTTAGAATTTTCCTTTTTGGGAAAAACTATTTTCAAAATACCATTATCAGTGGTTGCTTTGATTTTATTTGTATTTACATCCTCTGGTATTATAAATGATTTCTTATAGGAAGAAGATATAAAAGAATTCTTATTTTTAGTTTCATAGGATATTGTTAAATTCCCATCCTTAGTTTCAATATGGATATCTTCTTTCGATAATCCAGGTATTGCTAATTCTACTTCATAAGATGATTCTGTTTCATTTGTTGTAAAATTACTTTTTGTTAGATTTGGGATATCCCAATCTGTTAAAAGCGGATATGTAAAAAAATCATCCAATAAATTATTTAATTTTGTATTTGTAGGTAAAAACCCATTTCTTAGTGTTAACATAAGTACTCCTTTTAAAGTTAATAATATTTTTATTATATTAACTTATATAGATCAAATAATATGCCATTTAATAAACTATGACATTATGTCATAATAATGTGACATTTTGTCATAATAATATTTGTCCCTCCCAGGGCTCTATCCTGTAGAGGCACCCACCCAGGATTCTACGACATAATCCTTGTAGCCGTTAGCTCTGGGTGCCCTTAGGCCGCCATTGCTAGTTCAACTTGTTCGCCAGTTGTTGCGGTGAACCTTCCTAATATCCTTATCACTATGTCAAATGCTATGTCACCCCCATATTGTAAATATTTTTTAGTGGAGGTGCCGGGAACTGCCCCCGGGTCCATCAGTGCAGCTAATATCAGTACTAACGATTCATTAATAAATCTCCAAATATAATTTATCTCTTAAATTAATAGTCTCTTTAATTAATTCTAGAATTTTATCTTTCTGTTTTTGATATCGATCATCCTTAACTCGTATTAATTGATATCCATTATTTTTACACCAATCTTTCAATAATAAATCTTTTTTGATCTTATTTTCTAATTGGCCATTTATATCTTTGAAATGCCAAATTCCATCATACTCAATACATACTTTTAATTCATCTGAATAACAATCTCTAGAAAGACATTCCTCTTTATTAAGTTTTAATGCCCCTCCGGAGGTAAATTTATTATCAAATAATAAATTAATATTTTTTAATAAATCTAATTCCCCTTTAGAATTAAAAAGTCTTCTTTTAGAATTCTTAAGCATATTGTTTCTATATTCAGGATCTCTCCATTTTAATTTACCAGCTTTAGAATTTGATATACTTCTCTTTAACTCTGTTTCATGGGAAAATTTTCTACTATTTGCACAAGATCTTGTACAAAAATATTTAGCTTTCTTTTTTCCTTCTCTATATTTTATATTCATAGGAGAAGAACATTTATAACAGCTATAACTTTCATAAATCCATTTCCCAAATCTTTTTTCATTATTATGTTTCGTAATATTAGACATCTTTTCTCTATAGCTATCTAATATATCTTTATGCTTCCAACGAATATGATTAGCATACAAAGAATTACTTTCAAAGCCAATATTACATTTGTCACAAATTTTTATTATCTTTTCCATATAATATAAATATCATTGGAATTGGTAAAAATTGAACCCAATATTAAAAAAGACAAGTACTAACGGTTCATTTATTTTTTATTCTTTTTTACGCCATTATATCTTTTCTTTTTTGGATAATAAGGCCGTTTTCTTTTTTCTACTTCTTCTCTTAATAGTTTAATTATAATATTAAGATCTATAGTTCTCTCCTTAAATTGCTCAAGAATTTTACCATACCATCTAAATATAAATATATGGGTAAATGAATATCCAATCAATAAACCTGCTATTAAATAATAATATTTTTCCATTTTGTTTCCTAAAATCTAACTATATTTTTAGCTTTCATTGGGTTTCCTAGGATTCCCAACCTTTTTGCTACATTATATGTATATTTGCCATCATCTAATTCCTGACAAATCTTGGAGGCTTCAGTCCAAGTAATAGGAATCCGATGCCTATCTATTAGAAGGAATCCAATTATATCTACTCCTTCAGAATCTTTTGTTCTACTATGGTTTAATTCAAACCCTATTGATTCCCAATTGGAACCATATTTTTTTCCATTAAAAATTTTACTCATTTTTTAAAATTAAAGTTAGTAATAAATTATATTAGTCTAATATACGAATTTTTTTTATATTATTAAAATAAAATTTGATTTATTTTATCTGAAGTTTTTTCTCATAACTGGTTTAATAGTTTTAACCATTACTGGTTGTGTCCGAGGTTTTTGAATATTGGGTCGTTGTATAGTTTTGGGTTTTTGGTTATCGGGTCGTTGTACAGACCTAGGCTTCTGAATATTAGGTCTATGTATTACTTTGGGTTTCGTATATGTAGGAATAGTTCTTATGGGTCTTGGAACACTAACGGATTTACTATATCCAACTGATTTTGGTTTATTATAAGTTCGATATGTGGGTTTCTTTATATCTCTAGGTTTAGAATGTGTTTTATATACTGGCTTCCTGATCTCTTTTATTTTTGATATTACTTCCTTTTTATTTGTATTAGATTTCTTATAATAGCTATGATGCGAATAATAGTAAGTCGATGGATAAGTATACCAATGAGAATAATTATATGATTGGTGCCAGCTATGGTAAAATGAATTCCAGCTATAGTATAGTAGTGTATTGTTCCACCACCAATAATAACTTGTATAAAATGGATAATAATAAGAATACCAATAAGGATTATGATATGACCAATAAGACGTATAATAAGGGTGTCTATGAAATCTATTTATTCTTGATGTATAATCTGTATAGTAATTATTAGTTACGTAAGTATTAGTTTCTTCTTCAACAGTATCAACATCATATATGGTCCAATAGATATCATCATTATCTTGTGAGAAAGAAGTTAAAATAAATAGTGTAAATAATATTGTTAATAATTTTTTCATATCCGGACGGCTAAATATTCAACAGGAGAACCTATTCCTTTTTTTATTAAATAATCTTCTAACCCATCTTCATCTCTTAAAAAATTCTGTGCCATATCAAATTTTTCATCATATGACATTCGTCTTGTTGTTTTACTAACATCCCGGATGAATTTGGCCAAAGAAGCCGGCGAATTAATTCTTGCTTCATTTACTTTATCTACCTTATGGAATCCTATAAATATTTTTTTGGCTTCTTTCTTAGCATTCTTACCGTCTATCTTTACTTCTGTAGCGGTTGCTTTTGAAGGATCATCATACCAATAAAAGACATCATATCCTCCGGATTTTTTATGTTGAATTACTAATCCGCGAGCATCATCTCCTTCTGCCTTTAATACTATTTTTTGACCAGGTGCTAAAGGTAGTTGCTGTGAAATAGCATTATCCGTTGGTACTGGTTCATATCCGGTGCCAACCATTCCTTTGGCTTCTAGAAGAACAGATCTAATCTGCCTTCGTATTAATTTTTTAAATTCTGATTTTTTCATTTTGATAGCTCACTTTAAAATAAATATTCAAATATTTTCTTTTACACCAATTATTTTAATGGGTTCGGCAATATATTCATTCCACAATGAAGTTTTAATTTCTCCGTTACAAGAATCTAATTCATAACATATATTAGTCTCATCAGTTCCTGGATACCCTAATCTATATAAGTTACAGGCTCTACGGCCATTATCTAGTGCATAGCTTTTAATATCACTCTTAAATCCAGCTTTAACATTACCTATTAATTGAATAATTAATGTCGAGCCTGGGCGGAAGAAAGGCCTTTCTGCTACAGTAAATGTTGATATATCAAATGTATTTCCGGACTTAATGGCTTTATGCAATCGTTTAAGACCATCAGGCGATACATAATGATTTAAGACCTTTTTATTATCTAATGACTTATATAATTGCATAGTATAATTTTCATCTAACATTACATAAGGTTCTATATCACCTCGGGAATAAAAATAAGCAAATTTAAGTGCATATATATCTGGAAAATAATGTCCGTATTCCTCATCAATAGACCAAAAACGATGATTAACAAAATCTTCTATAAAATCTAAAACATTTTTTGTAGTTAGTAGATCATATCGTTCTACTTCGACATTTAATTGATAAGAAAAATATTTGTTGATTAATTTTACAAGTTTTGGATTATTAGATATATTACCGCCTCTTGTATCGTAACCTTGTTTTTGTAACGCCAAAAATTGTTCAACTACTTTTTGCCACTCGGCTAATGTATGAAAGGACTCTGCAGGCCTTACATAACCAAGTACTTTATAGTTTTCTTCTTTTAGTATTTCTGTTAGCCGTATCATTATTCTTTAATAAATATGAACTAACTAGAAATACAATAATGGAACTTATAATTTTTTAATTTGTTTTTGGAGCTTATTTATTTTACGAGCAACCTTGGCACGCGCTGTTTTTTTAGTAGTATTTAACATTACTTTTGTTAATGTATTAAATTCAATAAGTAACTTAGTTTTTAGATTTAACTTTTCTATTCTAGATAATTTTTTCTTTTTAGCTTTTGGTATGATTACTGTCGGAGATAAAGTATCCTTTAATTTTGGTTGTTCTACTCCTCTATGATATACGGTACCATCTTTATGTACATATTCTTTCATAAAATGCCAGCCCCTAGGTTTATCCGATTTTCTAACGACTGATTTTAAAATGGGTGGGTCTACTAATTTTCTTGCACATACATGACATACTACCGCAGTAGTATAATCAGCAACACGAGTAAAATTATGACATTGTACACCCTTCCAATATTTTCCATCAAAAGTTTTCCCATCCGGTTCGCTATTAGCACAAATCATATATATTTCGCCGCGGGTGTCTTTATACGTTTCCCAACTATTAATTTTTTTAGAATTTTTCTTTTTTCTAGGTTTTCTCATTGATTGTAGTTTTAAAGTTATATCTAAATATAAGAAATATATTTCAATTATCCTAAAGCTTTATAAACTTTATAAAAATACATATATTTAATATAAAAAGGTTTATGTAATGGATCAAATATCTATATCAAATAAAGATAAACAATTTGCTGAACAAGCTCTACAGTTTAACAAACATTTATCTTACTTATGTGGCAAATCGGTTAATGTAAATAATAAAAAATTAACTATTTGTGGTCTTAAAGAAGGTCGGTTATTGTTAACAAATAATACTTCCACATTTAAAGTTCCTATACCAGACGTTGTAGAAATATATAATCAATAATTATTTTCTTAAAGCATTTTGTTTTGGTTTCTTATCTGTGGTTACGAAAGTACTATATTTTTTTTCTGGTGTATTTTTATACTGTTTAATTGTAACTTTTATTTTTGGTTTCCTACCAGGAGGTAATTTATTTTCTACACCAATAAACTCTACATTATCAGGAACTAGATAAAGGATCATTTCTTTCTTACCTAAATTCATCAACAATTGACTTGATGTCCACAATTTATTTTGAGCCCTAACCAAATCATATTTGGGTCCTTTATCTTGTTTATGATTATAAAAAGCCGGGAATAATTTTTTATAATCGGCATTTTGATGTAATACATTTAAAGCATTTACCAACCTTAATTCTGATGATAATTTATCATTACCATTTTGGTATCCAGCTTCTGGATGTTCTAAGCCATGATTAGTTCTGACTAATGGTTCTTTATTTAAATCTTTAATTTTAACAATTGGTTTAAGTCTACTAGTATTTTCAATACTTATAATTTTATTGCCGTCACCAATAAGTGTATGGCCTTTAATTCCGCCATGAAATTTAAGTGCTGTTATTACTGCATCTTTTAAATTACTCTTAGCTAATACTTCTCTAATTCTAACACCGTCTTTAGATCGAAGTGCTGTTTTCTTTAATTTAGTTTCCTTTTCATCTCGCTGTACAAATAACGCTGAATTTACTATTCCTATTCCGTGACTATTCATTCCTTCCGTCCAATCGGTCATGTTATCTACAACGTAACATACTTCAATACCATACCCGGTCATATCTCTAACAACTTTTAGTTTAGGATGATAATTTCTATCTCTGTTTTTACCTAAAACCATATTACCATCAAACATTTTAGCTACAGTAATACATTCGCCTAATGGCGCCGGACTAGCAAAGGCCCTAGGGCCGGCTTGTTTTATTCGGCGTTCTTCTTCTTCAATTAATTTTTCAATTACATCTTGTAATTGTTTATATGTATTTAGTTCACCAACTTTTAATTGTGCCGGGAACATTCGCTTTATATGACTTGGCTTAATTAAATAATATTGTTTTATATCAAGGATGGCTTCATCAGATACGCCACCAGATAATGTCTTCTTATAGCCATCAACTAAATCTTTAATATTATAATTTGCATCAACAACAGATGTAAACTTATCTGCGAACAAACTTATTTCTTGGTCTGATGTCTTTATTAATCCTATATCTGGTATTTTCGGATTCTGGTATGAAGCGAACCAACCTTTAGGAATAAAGATATATGGTTCACCAAACTTTTTCGCGTTATCATAATCAAATGAAGTAAATACAGGAGGATGTTTAAATCTATATTTATGTTGTAGACCTTTTACAATTCTTTTAGCTACTGGATTATGGCCGCCTTTAGTTTCTCGTTCTACTGTATTGGAAACTTGAACGAATGGTAAATGAACTGCATCTTTTCTAGGTATTGGAGCTTTAAATCCTCGATATAATATTCGAGCTGTTTTAAATCGTTTAAGATTTACTAATATATTTTTTAGAGCAGGTAGGTAACTACGATCGGATATTAAATCATAATCTTCATTTAATATATCTTTTAATTTTATCATTTACCATCTGTGTAATTTAAATGTCTGGCCGGCCGGTACCATAGTTAAAGCCGTCTTCTTTGGTGTCCATTTATTCTTCCAACCCTTCTCTAAAGCAACACCAAACACAGTTTCGATATCATCTCTATCCCCCGGGCGGATATTAAACCGAGTTTTAAGTTCATCGAAAACCTTTTCAACAAATTCTAAATATTCGTCAAACCAATCTTCTTTTAATATTTCATTTACTATGTCAGTTAGTTTAATCATAATTGTATTAATACGTCTCTGGGTATAGGAACTTTCTTTTTTCCTATCTCTCTCTTATCATCTGGTATATCTTCTGCCATTACTGTGTCGCCTGTAATTTCCCAAGG
>Ga0098061_1001648_pt1 | contig 10761 bp, 3 predicted proteins | sample 22_taG_FD_92579 | JGI IMG/M metagenome (GOLD analysis project Ga0098061, IMG submission 92579) | Marine viral communities from the Subarctic Pacific Ocean - 22_ETSP_OMZ_AT15343 metaG | ecosystem: Environmental > Aquatic > Marine > Oceanic | place: Subarctic Pacific Ocean | collected 2015-01-20 | reverse complement strand
TTTCTAATTTCTAAATGAATACCACCCGTCCCAACTATAGGTCCTTCACAGGGACACATTGCTCCAGTTATACCAACAATTTCCCCTTCTTCAATAGAACGAATATTAGCAACAACCTCTTGGAAATCAACAGAATAAGTATTTCCAGATGTATTATTAAGAGTTTCACCACCAAGAAGAACACCACCAGTACCAAACCATAAAATATGATTACCATCCCAAGAACTACCAATTACTTTATTTTGTCTAATGGTAGCATATGCATATTCTTTATATTGATTTTGATCAAAAGTAAATTCTAATGTATAATCAATAGGATCTCCTGATACTTCAATATAATTACCATCAGGAGAAGATAGATGGATAGAACCAGAACCAGTTAATGATCTAAATTCAAATGTTTTTCCTAGAACATCATATAAAATCGGTTCACCAATACTTGCTGTGATACCATCAGGTAAATCAAAATATCCAGTTGGTCCCATAAGACCCCGAACTGAAACCGAATCCATATTACTCAGTATAAAATTATAAAGATTATTATCATAATCGGAAACATCAGAACCAAGAATAAAAACACCAGTATATCCAGTTACACCAGAATATCCAGTTGGACCTGAGAATCCTCTCGGTCCTTCGGCTCCATCAGGACCAGTAATACCAGTAGGACCAGTTAGTCCATGTGACGATGGTATTATGCTGCTTCCGTGAATGAATGCCATGTATATTAAAACTTTCTAAAAATAAGTATATCTTTATATATTAACGTTTTTTGTGTTTTCTTTTTTTGTTTTCTAATCCATATGGATTAGATGGATCTTTTATTAATTTACTGAAACTACGATTGGATCTTGTGTTTCTTCTTGCATTACCAGAAAGAGGATTTGGACCATGTAGATTATTACAAATTTCTGCACCTTCTGAACACCAAGGACATGGTTGAGATAAAGCGTCAGCACAACAATATGAGTTATTTGGATCAACATTACCTTCACCACAAATAACTTCAGCAGAATAGAATGTCCAAGAAATATTTGAATCCAATTCGCAGGATGGTGTTTCTCCCGGAGCATGGGCTTGATGTATACATGTGCAATACCCTGTAATATCGGAACAATGGCAACATATACCATAATTATAATCTTCTCCACCATCTCCTACATCCAAGCAAGGGGAATTGTCACAACTGACATTTTCTCCTAAGAAAATTCCATCCAATTCTTCACATACTATTTGTGGACTGTTTTCAAGACAATTTACTACTACTTCTCCCCCACCCTCTTCTCCCCCACCCTCTTCTCCCCCACCCTCAAGACCACCACCGTCTGTCGTGGTAACACAACATGCACCCAATATAGGATCATAGTTTATCTGTTCGTTATCAGAACAACAAGAATATGTCACCCACTCTCCGTATTCTTCTTTCTGGTAGAGACCTAATTGTAGTTCTTCTCCTGTTGTTGGATTTACTTCAAAATAACAACCAATTTGATCTTTGAATGGAGTTTTTTCAATCCAGTCACACTTTCCATCTTCTTGATTAACAGATACTATACATCTGGTTCCAATCCCTTTGAATATTCCCGGATTGCCCTTAAATGGATCATTTGGATTTGAACCATCATTTAACACAGTTACACATTCTTGGGGTGTGACTCCATCAAAACAAACTTCATCAACACAACAGGCTCCAAAGTTGTTTTCTTCATTGCAACACAAAGCAACAGTTTGTCCCTCCCCACACTCACCCGGGCAACAATAACCTTCCAAACAAATTGAATTTGGAATGAGTCCACACGCAAGACAATTTAATTGAACACACATTCCTCCCGGAAGACAACATGCACCTTCTCCCGGACAGGTAATAGGACATTCTCCAAATTTTTGTTCTATTTTTTCACATGTCCAAAATTCTCCTTGCTCATCTTTCCAGAAAAAATATCCTCCAAATGTTCCTTCACATATATCTCTATTTGCTTTAATACATGCTCCATTAACACAACAAGCCCCTTCTGTTGCACAATATGGATTCATAATACCGTCATCATCAGTTCTGTATAGACACGAAACAGTATCAAAATTTCCCCCTATATAATTGCAATATTTTTTACTAACCGACTCTATACAGTCAGTAGTTACAATGTTTGGAACATTTTGATTTCCGGGTAAATCCAGATCGACATCAATATTAGGATCTGTTTTACAAAAGCAACATGAACCTAATTCAATCTTATTATATACACTTCGTTCATCATCAACAGAATAAAAGGATGGTTTATTTAACAATCCCATATGTTGTTCTACTCCCCCCCAGTCGTTTCCAGATATTCCCATATAAAGATGAGGAAATGCTTCGTAATAGTTTGTAGACTGATAAGAATATTGATCTATTGTATGAACAGGAATAAAATTACCAATAATATTATCACCATCATGATTTATTGATTTAACTCGACTTACATCATGTAAGTCTCGATTATATTTAATATTTTGTCCAATAGTCGTATTGTAATTATAATTGCTATGGTGTTCACCATGTGATGGAATATTATGTGTATCGTTTATTATTTCACGATTTGTGTGGACTCTTGCAAATATTACATCATTACCAGACACACCCCATATAGTATTTCTAGTAGCATATGCTCTTAATTGTCCTTGAGAATCTTCTTTTAAGTAAAGTAATGCTCCAGTGTTTCCTAGACTTCCATAAAACACCTCAGATGTAGCACCAATGATCTGTAGTACTTTGCTATCTTCTTCTATTTTTATTGAATTACCTACTGTAACAATATTCTTAAAGAACGCTGTTTTACCATTTCGAGTTTTAAAGAAGCCTGCAATTGGATAAGTTTTATCACCATCATCATCATAATTTCTTATATCATAATATTCGTTCGGGAGAGTTACACCATCATCTCCACCAGTTATACCTCTAACACCAGTTATAGTAAATTTGGTTTCTGGAAGCACGCCCGTGTGATCAGTTTCGAGTGTAATCCCAAGAACATTAAAGTTTTCATATGTGTATCCACTATTGAGAACATCGATACCCTGAACAGATATAAAATTACCATCAGGATCAATATAACTATGTGTTATTCCTAAACCATATATTCCCTGATTTCCAACAGAACCAGTAGATCCAGTAGCCCCAGTTCCTCCAACGGGACCAGTGCCACCATCAGGACCAATATTCCCATAAGGAATTGGTATTCTGCTGCTGCCTTCAATTTGCATCCAGTTTGATGTCATTTATTTACTCATTCGTCCCTTAATGTTTTTGGTATGTACCAAAGTTTAGCATTATTAGATTCTCCAGTAGATCCTTGGAATGGATATTTGAGATCTGATCTTACTAATCTAATTGGTCGTGCTTTATATTTATTGGTAAATCTATTCTTTTTATGAGTAAAGTATTTCATATTATTCTGATCGATTCCACTTTCTGGGAAATACATTGCCCATGCTACCGATCCTGGGTCGGGAGACAAGAAAGTATTGTCCATAACACCTTCTACGTTTTCACCAGTAACTCCTAATGTTTCATTGAATGAACCTGTTGATGTCCAATGCCAACCTGTTATTGGTCGTCCACCAGACTGAGTTATTTTATCATTCAAATCATATCCATACAAACCAATACAGTTAGCAGCAATGAATGACATCTCATCGTGACTTGGAAGATACCAATCGGAAATATATGGATGTGGACCACTTACACCTTCACCCAAAGAATCAGAAAGAAGTCGTGTTGAACGGAATGCAGTATACAACCCAGCAGTAATACCAGGTCCAAACGAACCAGCCGTATAACCATGGTTTCCAGCACCACCGCTATATCCTGCAAAGTTTGCATTATCTGCACTAATTGCTCTAATGGTATTATATAAACCATAATTCCTATGCCACAATCCATGTGCAGTTTGTAGTGGTTTAGATAATAATTTTTCGATTGGACCAGCACCATTAATTCTTGCATTTTTACAAAGATCAAACGTATTTAGTGGAATATTATTAAATGATGCCGTTTCACCATGAATAGTATCAGCCCAAATTCCTTCAGAATATCCATATGTACCCTGTGGATATGACGAGTCTAAATCATTAAAATCACCAAAATTACTGTACAATGGACCCCACGAACTTCCTTTATTAGACCAATGGAAATCGTTGGTTGCTCCGGGATATTTTCGAGAATCTATTAAGTTTCCATCACCATCTATAGCAATTTCATTTGGATATATGATAATATAATAAGAATCTTCATGTTTACCACACATATCTGTTTCTGGTGCGAGACATGGATTCTTACTTGTAAATCCATACCCATGATGATCTGTTCTGGATTTATACAATTCAGAATTGTATTTCTTATTGTCGCCAGTATTACCAGTAGAACCTAACATCAAATCTTCCCATGAAGATCTTCGAGTCCCTCCAAAAGATGGAGCCCCGAATAAATCACTACAAGAAGGATCATACAACCCAACTACAATTCCTCCACCATATTTGGATCCCGGAGATAAACTTAGTGGTTTATGTTCCAATCTTATATGGTGTGATTTCTTTCCTTTTCCACCACCGATTGGTTTTTTGTTACTGATGTTATGAACTATAGATTCTTTTCTTTTTAGTTTATCATTTTTATCTTGTAGATAGTTGTTCTTTATTTTTTCAAGTTTAGGTTTGATTATACTGATACCATAGTCTGGATTATTGATTGTATATCCAATCGGATCAGTTTCATCTCCCAATACATCACATGAACATTTATCACAAGACGAAATATTTAACCCTGTTTGATCACATTGATTGAATGACCTAATCGAAATATGTGAAATGTTACTTCCGATTCCACCGCATTCTTTATTTCCATCACAATTTGGATCACCCGTAACTGCAAGATTGCATTTTCTTTGGAAATCATCAATTTGTGTTGGTGTGTTCGGTATTCTTAAAACTTCTTCGCACAGATTTGTATCAGAATACACATTGGTTTTGTTGTCATAAGAGCAACAACAGAGTGTTTTCTTAGAGCAATCTACACATTCTTCTCCTAATGAATTTCTAGAAGAACAAGACATACTTGGGACAAAATCACCATGTAAGTTGTTATTTCTTGCATGTATAGTACAATATTCTTTTGTCATTCTGTATGAATTTCCATTCATGTCTGAATATTCGTCCAAACAAATACAATCCATATTAGAATCGCATACACAACAACATCCGTTGTTGGAGAGAGAAGGATCACAAGATCCATCAACACAACTGAAGTGTCTCCATTCAGTAATTAGTTCAGTATTTCTTCCTAACCCAACACAATAATCAATAGTAATATCGTCATCACACTTAGAGGAATTTTTATCTGTCTTGCAGCACGAACCATATTGGTAACAATTTCCCGCAGTTGTTCCACAAGTAGATCCCTTTCCTAAAAAGAATCCTTCATAACTATCGCATAGTTTTTTCCCGGAGATTATACATTCAGCGTTTCCTAAACAACATGCACCCGTCATTCCATAAACAATACTTTCTGTAGAATAATTAGAAGATCCCTCTAGTTCATCATTATTTTCCATAAAGGTATTAGATCTACCATTACAAATGAACATATCATTAGGATCAACAAGTTGCTTATTCTTAACAAATTCAAATTGTATTTCGTCATAATGGACATCATAATCTGTTATATAGTTGGCATGTAAAGTAGTTAAATCCAACAACCTTGGAGCCGAGTATTCTCGGGCTCTCTCAAGTCTTGTTGCTTTTATGACAGAATCTGCTTTTTGTTTTTCTACTTGCAAATCTTCTGCTGGTGTTCTTATATATTGACCTGAACCATAATTAGCAAATGCTAAAGATCCTTGCGGTGGATCAATGTCTGCTGGTAGTAATTTCATATATTCAAAATAATATTTGTATGATGCCCCTCCGACATAACCCGGACAAACTTGACCGTGTCTAAAATCAGCATCTCCGTAACTTGTTGGGAAAGGCGCCCTAAAAACATTATAATCAGGAGTATGACTAACACCATCGTACCAACAATACATTGCTGGACTACATTGAGTGCCGTTTTCAGAACTATTACATGTTTCCCCGTCCCACCATGCACGACAAGAGAAATCTCCACCACCAACCTGACTTGGGCTGCTGGCAGGATTACCACCAACAGAACCTTGTGTGGCATAACGGCAATTACCCATCGGGTTGTCGGCGATGTTGGGCGGGATCTTTGGCCAATTTCCAATATAATTGAGATTCAATCCATTATGAAATGGTTGCTTCAGATCGTAACAATTAGTACCAGTACCCAAAGTAAGGTGCCCAAGCCACCACCATTTCAGAAAATGATATTCAGACATCCAATTACATTCGTAGTCTCCACACACAAAATCTGCTCCTGCATTACCAATAGCAATGCAACTATGTTGATCGTCGTCAGCATGATTTGGTGTTGTTCCCGGTTGAGATACTCTTAGTCCCGGAATTCCGGGAAGAGCAAATGCAATATATCCAGCAATACCAAGAGGTAAAGCAGAAGTTTCAGAGGGATACACATAACCAGATCTATCAAATTGACCCTCACGGATATTAAAAGTCTCTGTTGCTGGGTAATTACCATAAGCACATTTATAGAAATGTTCATACATTTGGAATATATAATAACAATCTAATGTGTCCCACTCTCCAGGATGTAACCCGGACAAAGGATGTTTTACAAGACTATGTAATTCATGGGATAAAGTTTGTGGTGGTAATCCCTTAATAGCAGAAGGTTTCTCTCCATGAACGTTTGTATTGCAGGTACCTTCGCCGCCCGGACCACCGCCGTAGCCCCTATAGTCACCTGTCGTTACATATTCGGGAGGGTCTGTCCCCTTTTCAAATATAGCACCATTAGCAGAGCATATTTCATTCAGACCATCGCTATTGTCTCGGAAATTTGCGTAGGTATGGTCCGTTGTCGGTCCAATATCAACACCGCGTTTACAATAAGAACAAGGTCCACCAATATTTTCATCATGCCAACCAAAGTCACTACAATTACTTCCATACCTCCAGAATTTTCCGCCATTTGCTTCACATATAATTTTTGGTACAACGCTACAACATCTTCCTTTATTTAATAAACTAACCGATCCTGCTAAATCATAACCTGTATATGGGGTTGCGAGTCCCTCGTCATTTAAGCATCCATCTGGATCTGTTGTTGGATCGCATGTCGGTGCGCCAACAAGTTCAGAATCATTGTATCCAACACACTGACAACATGCCCCAGTACCAACAAGACCATCACAAGGATTATTTTCACATGATGTATTGGATCCCATCCACATACCAAAATCATTAATACAATCACTTTCTGTCATACCTTCGCCCATATTATCATCGCATGTAAAAATCACACCATCGGGTTTACAACATGCACCTGTTGGTTCTGGTATATAACAGTCAGGATTGTCTGAGCAGAGGTTGTAGTCGCCACTCCACACACCTTGTATTTCATTTACGCATTGGTCTTCAGTAGTATTATCATGACATTCATACGGGTCATTGTTACTATCAGAAACACAACATGTTCCCATATTAGGAATACATGGAGCCCATTCACAGGAAATACCATTAAAGAAAGTTCCCCCGGTATCATCACAATAACTTTCCACAGTACTTCTACAATATGGAGTAGGAGACCCAGGATTTACTGCATCTCCATAACAACAAGCACCACAACCAGTCTCTTCACATGTAGTTTCAGGCCCTTGGAATGATCCACCTTTTCTTTCACACAACGTTTCAGTAGAAGTAAAGCAAACTCCTGACTTACAACATGCACCAAATGGTTCACCATCTAAATCACAAATGAATGGATGTTCGCATGTAGATTCATCACCAAGATAAATACCCCCCACACTTAAACAATTTATTTCTGTGTCTTCTTCGCAATACGAACTTCCATCATTATCTAATTTACAACAGGCACCATATAAGTTTGACGTTCCACACCAATACCCATTACATATCACACCTTCTACAAATTCTCCACCTATAGAAGCGCATGAATATTGAGTTTCATCGTCATGACAAACTATTCCGGTACAACATAAACCAGTTGGTTCTCCACAAGAATAACCAGCACTACAAAGTTCATTTTCAAAGAAAATACCATCTCTACTATTGCAATCTATTTTTGTAAGATCACCAATACAAACTCCATCATCACAACATGCTCCGACTAATGGTGTATCTAAATTCGATGCAATCGTTAAATCTACTCCCCACGCAATAACATTACCATACCATTCATTTTCTAGATTGAAAAAGAAAAACACATCATCTGCACCACTAAAACATGGGGCTTGAATAAAAGGCCAGTTAATATTACTAGACCATCTGGGAGTTTCAGATGTTGTACTAGATGCACCGGATACTACTAATATAAATCCAGTAGAAACTGATGCAACAGGCGGAGAAGTGATATCAAAAATAATTTTATTCTTATCTTCTGCATCAATACCGCCTGCATTAAAATGGAATAATTTTTCATGTGTTATTCCACTTCTTGATGGATCAATAAAACATTTATATCCATTATTTCCTTCCACCTGAATTGAATCACATTTACAAATACCATCTTCTCCCTCTTGGAGAAGTTTTGATTTTCCTCTATAATTTAAAACACCAACCGATATTGATTCTGTTCCTGTATTATATTGTGTTCCTGTTGCACCACTTATAGTGACTGTACTGACACCATCAAACCCTGTGGTTATTGCTAATTCTCCAGGATTTCCAGAAGAAACAACAATGCTTGATTCTGGTGTAGATCTCTCTATTTCAATAACATCATCTCTTTCAGTTATTGTAAGAAACTCTGGAGTTATATTCTTTAATGATTTTAATGTAATGTCGGAGGGTGTTGCTTGATCACACAGTAAAGAAACCCCCCCAGCAACCCAACCAACATCAAACGTTTCACCCGCACCAATAGGAGTTTTTATAGTTCCCGTTATACCTCGAATAGATTCTTGTGTGGTGAAAGATCCAGTATCACCTGAAAAATATACAAATTCTTGATATAATTTACCATCTGGTTCTATTTTTAGATAATTAAGTTGAGCGCCAGTACTTCCGGTAACTCCAATGTCTCCAATATAACCAACTGGACCAGTGGGTCCAGTTGCACCAGTAGCGCCAGTAGCACCTGTTGCTCCGACGATTTCGCTCATTCTATATTGGCTACTACCTATTACATATGCTACCATTATGATTTGTCCTATGAAATATCAGTTACTGGTGCATTGGTGTTTGTTTGAGAAGTAGTAGAGAATTTTTCAGCATATGCTGTTACATCCGCATCAATATAATTAAGAATTTTAGCAACATCAATTACCTTTTTATTTATATCAGTTGATGATATGGTTGCCTTAGAAAGTATTTCCAGTTCATCAATTATTAATTTCTTAGGAACTGTTAAAGCAGAATCATCTCGTACCTTTAATGCTATTTTAACTTCGTCATTTGAATATGATTCACCCGACTGATTGGTAACTTTATATTTTGCAGAACTGGGAGTTATTATTGGCGTAAACACATATGTCACTTCTACACTAGTCGGAACTCCATATGAAATATTATTTATTATCAATTCCTTTGAAGTATCAAAAAGTTTCTTTGAAGAAGTTTTAGATTTTACGGTTATCTCAATAACATTTGCTGAAATATATTCAACCTGACCACTTAAATATGTACTTCCTGTAGAATATATTTGTTTTGCAGATTTTTTCTTTACAGAAGATGAAACAAATGATAAATTACTACTAGTATCAATAGTAACTTGACATTTATATCCATACTTAGTTCCCATTGTTTCATAGTATCTGGGGTAATCCAATACTTTCAATTCATAAGATTTAGAAGCATCAACATACGCCTTTCCTAAACTACTAATATCACCTAGAAAACTAATTACTTCTCCTACACTAACTTCCCCATCACCAGCATGTGCTAAAACCGCCCCACCCAACTGATATCCAATGTAATTATGTACAACACCATTGTATTCCCCATTGTCTGCTCTTTGCATTATGGGTTTAACAATTTTTCCGACATCGGTTGGTGCAAGATTTTGTAATTTTCCCGCTTCACTGTCACTTAAAAAGAATATATCTTCACCACCAGCAGCACCATCGGCTTCTAGTGGTCCACCAGCATCTGGATCAATCTTCCTAATTGCACCCATGGGATATTTAATCTGTCCTGCCATAACTACGGTAATATTATCATCTGAAACTGATTCCACAACACCAAAAACTTCAGAGTTTTCTGGAAAATCTGCTTGTGATAATCTATAGAGATAAGGTTCCCCGGCTATTAAATCATATCGTAAAACATCACCAGCAGTAACACCAGATACTATACCACCATTGGTCGAACTATGATTGAGAATATTAGTAATTAAACGACTACCAGAGGCAGAAATACTATTAATCAATTTACTTCCTGCGATATTTGAACTATTTTGAGAACAACTTCCCATTTATCTTCTCCCTATAAGTCTGCGTCTGCTGTGTAATGGAATGATACATTATCCCACAATACCACACCTGCTTTTATTGAAACTTTCATTCCTTCGTATTCAACAATATCAGTTGCTATTGTAGTAATTCCTGTTGGTGATACTCGTATACCGTACGGGGAACTTGTTCCTGATGCTTTACCTAAATCAACTCCTGCGGTTCTATTATATACATC
>Ga0098061_1001646_pt1 | contig 10775 bp, 10 predicted proteins | sample 22_taG_FD_92579 | JGI IMG/M metagenome (GOLD analysis project Ga0098061, IMG submission 92579) | Marine viral communities from the Subarctic Pacific Ocean - 22_ETSP_OMZ_AT15343 metaG | ecosystem: Environmental > Aquatic > Marine > Oceanic | place: Subarctic Pacific Ocean | collected 2015-01-20 | reverse complement strand
AGTGGATTTACCGGTAGATTGTGGTACAACACTGATAGACCAGAAGGAATTAAAAACAGAGCAATTGATAATTCAAGGTTGAAAGAACTAGGATGGACACCAAAATATACATTAGAAGAAGCACTAACAGAAACATACGGATGGTATTATGATAGACATTAACAACATTAAACATAAAAGAATATTCTGTTTCGGATGCAGTTTTACATTCGGGACTGGCACTTGGGCTGATATATTAAAGAGATATTACGGAGATTATCCAAGAGAAGATTTTCACATTCCATCGGATCATCCACAAATGGTCTATAATTTTGGTCATGCTGGCGCTGGTAATTTTTATATATTTAATAACATAGTTGAAAAAAGTTTAGAATATAATTTTACTAAAGATGATTTGATATTAATAGAATGGAGTGGCGTTCTCAGAGAAGATAGATATAAAAATGGTGACTGGCATTGCCACGGCAACGTAACGAACAACCCTCAGTATTCTAAAGCAATGTTAAGAGATTGGTTTTTAGATATAGAGGGCATGATAAAACGAGATTATTCATATATCCATGCGATGCAAAAGATGTTAAAAGCAGACAATATAGATTATGAAATGTTTAGTATGAATGGCGTGTCACGTTACGACCCTGCTAACATGGAAGTGAAGAACAGAGAGAGTGAAGCAATCAACTCTTTGATAGAGTTATACAAAGACACACTAGATGAATTACATCCAAGTATGTTCAAGATAGTATTTGGAGATGAAACAATGTGGCCAGAAGAAAGAACTCCTCTTGGAACGAAATGGCACAGCAAAGAAGGAGATAAGTATAAAGTTGGCAGATACAGAGACGTTCATCCATCGCCGATTGAGCATTTGGATTATTTAGAAAAAGTTTTCAATTTTAGGCCATCTGATAAGTTAAGAACGTGGACAGAAGATTTCACACGACAAGTTATAAGAGACCATTGGGAAAATTATGTTTACCCCTAACAGCCACATGAACCCAGTATATGGGGAAGAAGAAATAGAAAGTGTAACAGAGTATATCGCTTCTGGTGGATGGATAATGGAACACACCAAGACTAGAGAGATGGAACAACTTATATGTGATTACACTGGCGCCAAATATGCACACATGGTAACAAGTGCAACAACTGGTCTCTTAGTTGCATCAATGGTCGCTGATATAAAACCTAATGAAAGATTTGCTGTAAGTGCCTACACTCAAGCCGCAACGGCCAATGGTGCTATTCTAATGGGAGCAACACCAGTTATAGTTGACGTTGACCAGTCTTCTTATACTATTGACTTTGAAAGTATACCTGATGATTGTCGTGTTGTGTTTGTTACAAGTATTAATGGAAGATATCCAGATGATGCACAAGAACAAATAGAAAAGTTACGCAGTCAAGGAAGATTTGTAATTGAAGATAGTGCCCAAGCATTAGGAAGTTGGCATAAAGAAAATCATATTGGTACAATGGGTCATCTTGGAATATTCAGTTTTGGTGCTCCGAAGATTATCACAACAGGTCAAGGTGGCTGTATCATCACTAATGATGAAGAACTAAGCAAGAAGATACATGCCATAAAGAACTTTGGTAGAACTGTTGCTGTGGGCGAAGTGTATAATGTAATGGGTATGAACTTTAAGTTTACAGACATTCAAGCCGCATTCGGTGTTGTACAAATGAAAAAGTTGCCTGGTATAGTTGACCATAAAAAAGATATCTATGATGCATACACTGAAGGACTACACGATGTTTGTGATTTTGTTTATACTGATTTAGAAACTACTACTCCTACTTATCCAGAAATATTAGTTGACAACAGAGATGCGTTAGCAAATTATCTTAGAGAAAATGGAATAGGATGCAGAGCAGTATATTATAGTTTATGTGACCAACCATTTCATAGTCAATGGAAAACTCCAACTCCTAATACTGATTACATAGCAAAAATGGGATTACATTTACCAGGTCAAGCAGACTTGACTAGATTAGATGTATTATCTATATGTAAGATTGTGAGAACTGGCCTTATAGAGTGTAACAAGATTTAATATACCAGAGTCAAGTGTTTCTTTTGCTACAAATCCAGTGCGTTCTTTTATCTTAGAGTAATCAACAAAGTAATTTCTACCATCTTTGTCGTGTTCTAATGTTGTGTTCACTTCAAGGTCATAGTCAACATATTTTTGAATAGTAGTTGCTATGTCTAACTTTGTATGATTAAGAGTTTCATCACCAACGTTCCAAACTTCACCTTTCATCTCGTCATACTTCTCTATTCCGAGAGCAAAGCCCCGAACTAAATCGTTGATACTTAGGAATGTTCTTTTGAAATGACCTTCAAACAATACGAGTTCGCCCACATTAACTGCTTGATTAACAAAGTCATTGACGAGTAAATCATTTCGTAATCTATTACTGACACCAAATGCAGTAGCGGGTCTGAGAATAACTGCATTGTCTTGTGAGTATTCTTCTCCTATCAATTTGTATTCGCTGTACTTACTAATTGGATTTGTTTCAGAGAGTTCAGTACATATACTATCAAGGGCACCATACACACTACCTGTACTTGCATACACAAATGGTTTATCATCTGTAGCATCTATAACTCGTTTTGTTGCTTCAACATTGATAGAGTGTGCTAGTATTGGCTCGGCATCACACGCTGGATAACCAACAATGCCTGCTAGATGAATAACTGCATCTGCTGATTTGATTACAGACTCAACTTCTTTGTTGCGAATGTCCATGACGTGAAGATGAAAGTTAGGATGGTCTATGATATTTAATATCGGAGTAACTCCCCATCGCATCCAGTCAATACATAATACTTCACATCCATATTTTAAAAAGTGTTCACTAAGTCTACATCCAACGTATCCGGCACCACCTGTTATTGCTATTTTCATTATATATTTCCTTAATTAATAATATTTATAAAAACCATTTTTTAGTATCTTTCAACAACACAGATGCCATATGCTTACAACCATTACTGTTCCAGTGACCATCTTCAAATCTATAATCTTCTTGTGGTTCAGGAAAAAAATAAGAGTGACCGATTTGCACTTTAATATCAATATCAGGATTGATGTTGTTATTTTCTAAATTATTTTTTAATACTTCTTGTTCTGATACTAATGTGTCAATAAAAATAAAATGAATATACACATTGAAGTTGTACAACATAGCCTTTTGTTTAATTGCGATTAAGTTCTGTTCACAATAATGTATATCATTAACTTTCGATGATAAAGTGATAAAAGCCTCGTGTTTGGGTTTTGCTAATTTCACTTTTTCAGAAGAACCTGATAAGAAATCAAATCTATAATAATTAGAATTATTATCCATCTTAGAATACACATCAGTTTCTAAATAACTATCTAGAATTTCTAGACCGTCATGTTGTTGGATTTTTTTTAAAATTCCCCTGGGTGATACTTTTTGCCAGTGAGTTCTTCTAGATATCGGTGGAACTCCAAAATACACTGCGTGAATATTTTCTGAAAAAGTATTACACCATTGTTGTAATCTAGTTACAGACCATTCTATTGAGGTTGCAGTTGTTCCTAAATTAATTACATAATATTCATCATTATCTAATAAAGTCTCAAACCACGCAGATATAGTTTCATCGGCTTTAAGTCCATGTCCATATGTAAAACTATCTCCGAGAAACAATATATGTTTTTTCTGTAATAATTGTTCTTCTGAAATTTTAGTTCTTGTGTAATACTTATTTACCTTTCCTTTACATTGATTTCCGAGAATATCTTCCAGTTTATCATAACATCCAGCAGAAGCAAATTCACTAAAATATATATTATCTACTGGGACACGATTAATCACTTCAACATCAGGCATAGCGAATATCATTGTGCCTCCACTATCTATCCATTCTTTTTCTTTTTCTACAAACATGTCTTTGAATCCAAAGTTAGGAACAAAGAATAGGTCAGCATCTTGTTTAGCATCATCTTCGTGTACGATAGGAATATTAGTACCAACGGTCACTCTTCCCACTTTACCTGGATGAATTTCCGCCGCACCCTTAAAGTATTTTCCTAATTTCCATAGTTGTAACATTGTGTTACCTTTTGTACTTGCTCCGTATACATAACAGTTCTTGTCGTTATATGTTTCAAGTGTATCTCTTAAAACTTTACCATTATGTTCAATCTCTGAAAAGAAATCTTTCAGTGTTGATATATCTTCATCATATGAAATGCTACCATCTTTTAAATGTCTTGCCCATAGTTGATAACTTCCACCTTGTATGTCATTTTCTTCAACGTGATATATTTCTAATCCGTTACGTTCATATAATTCTACAAGACTTGCATATGAATAATATTCTAAATGCTCGTGACAGACATTACCTAAATCTCTCATTCTTAGCATTGGTGCAAGTGTCATTAACTGTGCAATAAAAATGCCATCATCTGTTAATGCTTCTTTCACACTTGATATAAAATCATTTGGATTATCCATATCATAAAACATACCAATAGCGGTGATTGCCTTTGCTTTGTTGTTGATGTATTCTGTTGAAGGATGAGTGCAGATGTATTGGTCAAGATATTTGTGGTCCCACATTTCTGGAATCATTATATCACAACTGAATTTTAATTTTTCCCATAAGTTTGGTGCTGGTTCACAACCAACTCTGACTCTATCGTCTTTTACTCCCTCTAATAAAGAGCCATCGTTTGCTCCAATGTCTAACACTGTATCGTTAGCATCAGTGTGTTCATTAATAATATTTGCTATGTCAATTAGATTACTCTTTAGTTTTGGATTCAATCCACTTTCATACCAATAGTGTTCACCATATAAAACTTTTGGGTCAACAGTGTGACGAAGTTGAACTAAGTCACACTTCTCACACTGGTCTAACACCATTGGTGCAGAAGAAACTGGGTCGTTACTAGATTGAGGAAAATCGTTAATACATATCTCACCAAAGTCTACAACTAAATGAACAGAACTATTACAAACCCTACAAGTATCTTTCTCATTAATTATCATTACTCACCTGCTCTAGTGATAGGTTCATCACAATCGTTCCACTTCTTTGTTATCATAGCAACCATCTTACAATCAGCCATTGGAATGAATGTATGTGCTATGTTCTTTGGTAAGTATACACAGTCACCAGAAGCAACTGGAGTCGGGACCTCAGTACCATCGTCTTGTAACTCTAAGTATACTCCATTGCCTTCTACAAACATAATGTATTCATCAAACTCTTTATGATAGTGATGCCCTCGTTGTGAACCCTTGAGTGTTACAATATAACTCCATTCTACAATCGGGTCACCTTGCTCTGGATAGTATGTGAATATACCACCTCGACCATCTTTAAGTGTGATTGGATTAATCTCTGGGTCAAGTTTTCTAATATGCATATAATTATCTACCGTTTATTAACTCTGTATATAATTATATTTATCATATAAAAAAAGCCCTCATAAAGAGGGCTTTTGTATTGAGATTGAAAAGTTAATTACTGAGTGCATTTAGTGAGGTAAGAACAGTCTCCAACATTAGCAAATGGAGAATCTCTATCTTCTGAAAGAATAGTATCGTATGTGAATTTTCCTGTGCTTAGAAAAACTGTTCCATCTCCTAGACGTTTTACATCAGTATACTTTGGTTGTCCTGGCATTGTTGCACCGTCAACTACAATGTCAATAAATCCATCTTCGTTGAAATCTCCAAATTGTAAAGCAATTTGAAAACAGCCATATTCTCCGCCCTCCCAGTCTGGCCACACTTCTTTAGATGGAGGACCTTTACACCATTCATCAACTAATGCAGTTCTGAATTGTCCATTACCAATGTTTTCTTCGATTACCATAGCGGCACCTTGATAATTAACTCCTACTAAACCACTAATAACATCCAAGTCACCATCACCATCTAAGTCAGCAACTGATATATTTGGAACATTTGAATACCAAAACCCATTACTATTTTTGTGCTGAGGGAACTCAAAACCACGTTCATAAAAGTTACCCGTTCCATCGTTTAACAAGATTCCGTGATATGACCTCTGTGGGTCTGGATTGTAGAATCCCCAATGTGCCATTGAATTGTGAAGCGAACCACCAGTTACGATATCTAAATCACCGTCATTGTCTATATCGCCCAGTTCTACCTCGAAGCCCCATTGATTACCACATCTACGAACTACCATATGACCATCACCTTGATTGACGTAACATAATATTTCACCGTTATGTCCAACCCATCTATTGCTCGGGACAACAATATCAATATCACCGTCACCATCAATGTCGCCAACTGTTGCTTGGTGTGAATAGTTTGCCAAACCCTTACCCTTTTTAACATTGTGTCCAGTAACGTGAGTGACCGTGGATTCTAACCAAGCACCATTTGGTTGCGATAAGTAATACAAATCGTTCTTTGGCTTTTGTTTGTTTTTCGTTCCATCCCAAGTATTAGTTCCCGAATCACTGATAAAAATATCTAATACACCATCGCCATTGAAGTCTGCAAGTTTTATCGCATTTGATTCTTGTTTACTCATATCAATTGGATTGTTATTGGCTATTCGTTCAGATATGTTTGTCGCTCCGAGACCGATTTCTGTTTTAAATTTTTGCTTATTTCCGTCCCAATACTTAAACGATATATCATCTTGTAATGAATAAATCTCTATGTTATTCCGTTCATCATAACAGTCAAAATTTTCTACAGTAATATCACAAACCTCGTGTGCAGTTATATCTGGTCGCTCACCACCTGCAATTCTATTCCCATTATTTTTTGACGTTGCTAAGACAACTAAATCATCAATTCCATCATTATTCATATCACCGTAGACAGTTGCACTAAGCCATCTGTACTTTTGACCTAATCGCTCTTTGATTGTTACTGGATAAATAGAGTGATTCATCCAATCACCACTAAAGGGTTTTATGGCTACTTTTACTGTTCCAGCATTTGGATTTGAATTAGTGGTGCCACAGTTATATACAAAATAAGTCCCATCCGCAGAAATACTCTTGACTGGCTCACTGCCATCAGGACATCCTCCTGCTTTGGTAACGCCCGTGCATCCTAACATTAATACTGCTAAGAATAGCAGTGATACTATATTTTTCATTTTTTCCTCTCCTTTTGTGTTATACTTTACTAAATTAATCTAAACGTGAACCCGTAGTTAACTTGATGCCACTATCTAGTTCGTTCATCTTTGAGACATAAGCCTCAGCACCAGCCTCTTTCACATCAATGTTCTGTGTAGAGTATCCTGATGGATTCCAAATTTGATAAGTCTTACCCGTCCAGTCCTTTTCGAAACCAATACTTTCAAGTATCGCTCTCTCTTCTTTACCTAGACGTGTATTACCCTTATTAACTGGATGAGCAGTAACCCAAGCAAAACCACACATGCCCATACGGTCACCCCATTTAGCATCCATTTCCATTGCCGCCTTCTGGGCCGCAAAAACACTTTCTTCATGTATTTTCTGAAACATTGTCGCCATAATTAACTCCTCTTTATTAAATATACTATTATTATAGCATAAATCTAGGTTTTGTCAAGTTTTTGCCGTTTTTTATACAGATAAATACATTATATCAGTATATAATAGAGGAAAACTATGAAAAAACGTTGGAGTTCACTGTCAAAACCAGATTGTCACGCTGACCACTTAATCGGAGACACTCGAACTCCATTTATCGTTAAGGACAAGAATGGTATTGCTATTGGGTGTGATAAATGGGAGAATGAATACGGCACGAGAAGTACAGTAAATGACGAAACACTAAAGAAAAAACATATATTATTTCTGGGTGACAGTTTTGTCTATGGTCACGGAGTAGCAAGAGGCAACACAATATCAGATTATTTTGATAACATAACATCTGATGATTATTCTTGCTTTAATTTAGGAGAACCGGGAACTGGATTTGATACTGCTTTATTGAGATTACAACAATGGTGTAATGAATTTGGAGACAATGTTCATACTATATATTTTGGATTGTCTGCAATAACTAGGTGGCGTCATTGGGAATTCACCAATAAAAATTGGCAATGGGAAGATGATGTTTACACCGAAGAAAATTATGACGGAGTTTTCCACGACTACTTTAAAGTGGACTTTTTAGATATTCGTGGACCTAGCGAAGCAGAATCCTCGCACAAAAGGTCTAACTATATTCGAAAAAGTTACGCCCAGTTATTGTCAAAGGTACACATTTTTGCAAAATTAGATGCTACAATTATGGCAGTAATAAACTTATCAAAGGTTTATAATTTTAATGTGTATTTTTTTAATACCAATGCTAAAAACTATACGATAAAAGACGGACAAGTGTTGAAAGAACAAACTGAAAGCCACCAAGTTAAGTGGTGTACTGGTTTTCAGTTTGACCCAGTTATGATAGAGTGGACACGAGTCCAAGAATCACTAAAAGGTGATGAAAAAAGAAAGAACGTTGTTTGGGATATCAATTATATTCCAAATGACGGACACTGGAATTCGAAAGGATGCAATCTGGTTGCCAAACTGTTATATGAAGAGACCAAACAGTGGTATTAACTAGAAATATTAATTAGGTCGTATGACAAGGGCTGTCGTAATGAATAATCAAAAGACAGAACATCTGGGTTGTCGTTGGAATCTATAAGATGTTTTAGATTCTTTTTTATAGTTGGCAACATTTCTTTTAGCATCATTGTCCATTCTTTGTGTGACAAAGAATTAAGTCTTATAATTTCATTTCCAAGAACTCTCATTCGTTCTTTGTTGTCTTTAATATTATCGTATTCGTGGTTTATCCAATTATCGTATACATCATATCCTTGTAGTCGCAACACATTTACTGTGCCTGATTGTCCACACAAAACAAATGGTTGACAAGAGAGAAATGGCTTATATGCTTTTTCAGATAAAAATATACCGGGTTGTTCATATAACGTTTCGGTTATCACTTGGTAGTAAGTATCATATATGTGTGAATAATTCATATCAAATGCTTTGTTCTTACTGAGGTCTTCGTCTCCGTGTGGCGGATGAAGTAACATCATTTCATAATCATCTTTATATTTGTCATCAAGTAATACTGAATCGTGTCCACGAAAGTCATACATCGTCTTTTGCCAAGAACTAGCACCTTCTTCTTTTTCTTCTTGAAAGCCGTACCAACTCCATATCATATTATCTAATTCATTGTGGTGTCGTAGTTTACTAAGCAATGCTATTCTATGAAAATGTGGTCTACGATTGTATGTTAGTGCCATTGATGGTCTCTCGTGTAAACTATTAATAAGATTTAGTTGTTTTTTAATCCCAGGACCACAACAATAACCCATTTGAATTACTATTCGTTCCCATAAAGGATTATATCTAACCTCAGCAGAAGTTTTGTTAATTGATATGTTACAGACCATTCCATTGAAATTATAATCGTCTTCTAGTTGACATTCAGCGAAATTATACATCGCCGTCAACCATATAATTTTGTCTTCTTTCACTTGAAGTATTTTGGTAATCCATTCCCAATCTATATCCCAATATCCTTCTGTCGAATAATCTAAAACTAATTTAGCCCTGCCAGCATTTATATCATCTATGACAAGGTTTGATATTTTGCATTGTTTTTTACAATTCTCAAGGGTTGATTGATTCTTCACAGACGTGTCTGCGTCTTTAAGTAAAACAGTCTGCTCGAACGCAGGAGATAAAAACTCTGTTGTCAGACGTATATAATATAGATAAAACTCTCCAGGAATTTCATCAAGTTGAGATGCATCATATACTAGATGCTCGTTTAAGAATTTTCTACGCGGCGGGATATATTCATTGTTCATATTTTTTATATCTTAAAGTTATAATCAAGTATATACTTTGGTTGTTTATTACACCAAAATGTTCTGTAAGATACCATCTTACTTATGATATCAGCATCAACTTTCATTTCGATAAAATCTGATATCTGTTTAACACATTCTGTGTAAACTTCCTCATCAATAACAAAACGATTAGGATTTATTACCAATGCGTTGTCTGTGATATTCTCTGTTATCTTGTTAACATTGGGTGTAAAAATCCAATCGTATTCATTATTGATATCTGTTTTTCTACTGCATATTTCTCCATAAAACTCAGCATCAGTTTTGTTTGGTAGAAGGAAAATAAGTTTTTGATTAAACTCTGTTTCAAATAAATCCATCAATCCTGTAGGACTCTCATCACAACAATGTGATAGTATCACATCTATGATAATCAATTCGTTATCATTATTTTTATCGTCAAGTTCAGAGATAGGGTCCCCTCGTGTTGAATTATTTATTCCCATATAAACAGCAAATAAGATATCGTGCCTTGTTTCAAGTTCGTCATTAACAGCATTGCCCAACTTAAAAGCAAAATGTGTAATATCTTTTATCTTGTTTTGGTTTATTTCTACTTTTCCTTCTGAAGTTAAAGGACACAGTGATGATGCATTGGTAACAAATATACTAGACCACAACATATCACCAAAAGTACCACCTGGAAATGTTATATGAACCTTATTGTTTAATCTATGACTGTAAGATTCTAAGACTTCAATCTCTTCACTGCTGTATTGTATTCTGAGTGCCATTTATTCTTGTGTTTCCGAAATGAATAACTGTACAATTCTCGTTCTCATATTGTCTCCAAGGGTCTATTACTACACTTCCATCAAGAATTCTAACACTGTTTGTTGTATTTTCTTCTGATATCTCACCAAAATTGTGTGCT
>Ga0098061_1001645_pt1 | contig 10777 bp, 6 predicted proteins | sample 22_taG_FD_92579 | JGI IMG/M metagenome (GOLD analysis project Ga0098061, IMG submission 92579) | Marine viral communities from the Subarctic Pacific Ocean - 22_ETSP_OMZ_AT15343 metaG | ecosystem: Environmental > Aquatic > Marine > Oceanic | place: Subarctic Pacific Ocean | collected 2015-01-20 | reverse complement strand
TTACGGAGCAGTAACGGAGCCAGAGATATGTCAATAACAACAGGAAACGAAATACCCCTCACAGATGATACGATTAGCAATTTTGGTAAGTTTCTGCCCGCACCTTATATCGAAAGAGTAGAGGTCCATACCGACAAAGTGACGGTGTTTGTTTCGTTGTTCTTAATGACGGATCTTTATGAAGACACAAACTCTATGATAGATTACTTAAGCGGAAAGCTAAACTTCTATGTTGTGCATGCGTGGGATGGTCCTCATTCCAGGTTGGTTGATGATGAAAGCAAATTCGGACTCAATGAAGCTGATTGGGATCCAGTTATCGATGGAAAGAATAATATATTTGCTGCTTATGAGGAAGCTCTTGAAACCACTATCGTTAGGACACTTGGTTTTGTGAGCCTAAATGCGCTCAATCCTTTGAACACTCCTGTCGATTGGAGCAAATCAGACGAATTATATGATGACAATGGCAATAAGATTATAAAATTTCAAACTAGCGTCGATTATGAGTGGGCTAAATTTACCCTCGAAACTGCGATGTCAGCTCCGTGGGATAGTAGCCCCAGCACCACCTCATTAGATTTTTGGAATGTTTTTGCTTTCGCTTCATTATATGAATACAATACAGACGATATCGAAGAAACTCTCGAAAATATAGCACTCCTCGACAGACAAGTGAGTGATATAAGTTATGAAAGACTTTTCAAAGACGGAGAGTTACAACACCAAATAGTTTCATTTGTGGATGCTGATGATTTGGCTTATGGCGATGTGCCAATCCAAAGCATAACGGACCCCTCCTATAAGACAGATAACATAACTCGCGACGACATGATAGAATATTTTGAAGAGTTTGTGACCGGGTTCAAAGAAGCAGACACTTACGATCCAGATGATGTAGAACTAAACAATATGCTCGATAGCATCTCCTACATTGTGGAAGAATATGGCGAATCCACACAATTTTTAAAAGAGATGGATTTGTTGAGAGCTTATTTTCCAAGTAAAGACCCTGTCACCCCTGTCGGTAAATTATACACACGCTTTCGGAAGAGAATTTATACAGCAAACGGAGCGCTCGAAAACGGAACTCAAGTTAAAAAGATTCTAAACAGAAACCCTAAGATTGTTGATATGCGTTTTGGTGAAACCTTGGAACCCGCGGGCACACACGCGCAGGGGACTGATCTTAACACACACATTTATTCCGAAAGTTTTGTATCTAGGGCAGCTTTTTATTATACTACTGATGAGTGGGATGAATCGATTGAGCCCGAGGTTGTTCAAAATCGAGGCTATTTCTTTTTCGATTATGAAAAAGCACTCAGACAAAATGCAGTTATTAATGATGTATTTAGTGTCGACAAGCTCACTTCTCTGGGTATTGATGTGGTTCCTTATGATGCTTTCAAAATTACCGAAGCATCTCTCCTTCGCGATGAATCCTCGGAGACGGACTCGCGCGTAGTGACTATTTCTTGTGATTTTGATGAGAGTGTTAATTATCCCCTCCCTGATACTACTACAATTAATAATGAATCCGACCTGGACGAGCTTATTATCGCAGCCCCCACCCCAAGTGAAACATCAACACTCCCCGAGGGCGAAACAAGCTATCTGGTACTCAGGAATTTTGTCCCTAATCAGACTGGCTCCATCTCTTCCGTGATTCCCGATTATCGCCTATCGTGTTTTGAGTTTCAAGATTTCTGTGACTACAATTACGCGGCCTCCAGCGACTCCACTGAATATAGTGTTTCGGTGACGGTTAAAGATAGAACCATAGAAGTTGCGGCAGGGCTTGTTAGTTATTATCAGTTGGTCCAAGAACTTTTGGCAGCGTACCTCGACAGCGCAGATGACGATCTCTCTTACAATACATTCGGTGAGTTTAACACGTTCTTTAGTGATGGAATAACATCAACTTATGCTTCTGCTGAAGAAGCCCCTTGGAATGTGGCTCCGGTTATTTATTGTATATATCAAGATTTAATATATGATCTTTATGGTGGTGATATGGATAAAGTCACCGACGCTGCTCAAAAAATTATGGATGGAATTGATCCATATGTTGGTAATTTTTTCATCTTGGAAGCTTTCAAAAGCGCTTTTGATGATCTCTACACAGATGCTTTATCTCCGACGAGCGATTTAGGTAGTCAAGTAGAAACACACGAAAAAGGTTTCCCAAACCCAGACGGAACCTATGACACTACAGATCACACATATGAAGGGACAGTTTCATACACAGATAGCATATATGATGTTGTTGAAGAAGCTGCTGTTGAACCTGGAGCCCCCGTCGAATCATCCACAAGTCCATCAGCTTGGTCGAGTCAAGGCCCGTGGTCGTTCGATTTTGGTAGTAATTACTACGGCTCCGAAAAAGAGACAGTAGAGGATGGTTTCGGTATGACTGAAGCTGCTTGGGATGATCTCGACGCATTCTTGGAAGATAATGACAGGGGCAAGCTCCCAGATACAGGCACACGTCTCGTGGGGTGGTATTATGTGGGCACACCTGATTCCGGCGGCGGCAACTCGGATAGTGATATCACCTTTGGCATGGACGAAACTATAGCACTTGGTTATTATTGGTTTATATCGACCGATCTCCATTCTGGAGATGGTACAATATATCTTTATAAGGCTACGGCGGATTTGGTCGGTTATGGGCACGCGTCTTTCACTAGCTACATTGAAGAACAAATGGGCAGTGCAACCTACGAATGGGCAGACGGCTATACCCCAAGCTAGCCGAAGGAAATTATAAAATGGGAAGACAACGACAACTTACATTCAACAACCTCAGAGACCCTAATTTCAGATCCAAGAGATCTGAAGCCAGATCTTATGGACTTATTGATGGTGTCAAGGTGGATTTGAGAACTCAAGGTGGTGAAGCTCAAACCCTAGCGGCAGCTCAAGCGTTATCTCGAAACGGGTTTAGTGAATCTACTGATGCGCTCCCGATAAGCGAAACTTCACTTGGTGTATTGGAGGGTATCGGTTGTACAGTGATGGCTAATGCGGAAGAATACGGTGACTATAGCTTGCTCACCGATGAGGACGATTCGGTTGCTAATCCTAATATTGAGGTTGATCTCACCAATAAGAGAAATGAACAAATATTAGCGACAGGCATGTTTCCAAACTCTAGTGATCCATTTTATGAGATGGATCCAAAGCCTTCGAGAAAAGTGGAATTAATAAGAAAGCAATCGGATTCCACTCTGGTTCAACAAGGTCATATTAAACTCGCCGCAGATATCTCAATATTAAACACACAAACTAGCACAAAAATATTAAAATATTTCAAGTAGTATAATTATATAGTATAAGGAGTGAATACATGGCCATAACAGACGGAACCGGCCCCGGCACCAGTGACTCGGCCAGCGACTCGGCTACTTATGAAGAGACTGTGACCGATTACTTGCCTAAAATGGATGGTGATACAGAGCTTAATACAAGAGGTCTTATTAAAGCAGATACTTTCGCTCTTGAGTGGGAGGCTTTTACTGATGACTCTGGCACGTCGCTACTTGATTCAGGAGAGATGACGATTTACAAATATCGAGCCATGGTCACCGATGAAGGACTCTCCCCCATGGTCTACAATCTATATGAGAGTATCGTCAACACCGGTGGTGACATCACAACTACAGATACAGAAACCGGCGAGGATGACACTACAATATTGAGCGTCGGACTCGATTCCGACGAAGCATCCGCGTTAGAAGCCAAATACAGTCAAACTGATTATAGTATAAGTGATGTGTCTTATAGTCTAATAAACCCTGGTATTTCCTCTATAACCGGCTCCATAGGTACAGCTTTTAGTTCAACAATATCAGAAGCGCTTACTACCAGCAGACTAGATAGCAAATTTACATGGAATAAAAGCAAACAAAAACCCTTTAAAAAACCAAACGAAACGGCAATCGGCATCCCAACGGACGATGAACAATGACCACTAGAAATTACACATTTACCAATGCTACTTTACTTTCGGGCTCAAGAGATGCTTTTAGAACAGCTCTCGGAGGCTCTTGGCAGTCTGTGGCCTCGGAGGATGATTCTTCGTTTGTTGAATTGAAGGCTCCAGAGTTTGATGCGGCCGATCTGCCTAATAATTTTATTGATAAGATCGAATATAACGCAGACTTAATTGAGAACACATCGGACACCCCTGTTAACCCCTCAAAACGAGTTCCGGTAAGGATATTTGGCACCCCTGGTTCTGTAAAAAATAGCAAACACTGGGAAACTATATTCTTGGGAGGTACTTTTGGGGAAGAGACAATAAATCCCATTTTCTCGGAAGATGTATTTGAAAAGACAGACTTCGAATATGAGACTCCATATACCAAGCGAGAAGAAAAAGAAATGTCAGATTTGGGGCTATCATCGATACAAATCTCGTATGAATATAACAGCTATTTGCCATCCTATGAGAATTGGGTAAAAGATCAGAGTTCTGAGTTGTTAATACCTAATTATTGTTTACTTACCGATTTACAAGGTAGAGACCTCAGCGAAGGGTCAAGTGATTTAGAGCTTTATGATAGCCAGATAATATCTTACACTACCCGCGAAGGGCAATATCAAGCTGTTGGTGCTCTGTATAAATTAAATAAAAGTGCTTTGTGGCAGATTGGTTTTGATTCAACAGAGGCCAACTCTAGTCAACTGCAAGCGAAAAACAAAAGATACACCAATCTTGCCACCACATATTTAACTCCTGCGATAGAACTACATCCTTTATCTTCATCGACTACCCAATATATAGAAAACAGGATGAAGAATATATATTTGGACGCCTCGTCGCTAGATAGAATCTATACTCAAAAACGTGCCGATAGTGAGTGGTCGCGCAAAAAATTCCCTTTTTATGTTAAGATTGATTTTCCATTAGACGACTCCGCCGGCGCCACCAAAATTTCGAGCATGTTTGAGGATGAAAATTATAGCGCTAGATTTTTAAAGGTATTAAAAGAAGCGTTTATGGGCGAGTTAGACACCGCAGATCTTAAAACGAACAGCAACTCATTCAATGTTATGGGGCAACATAAACAAAAGTCTGATGAAATAACCGAAGAAATCTCCGCTGTGAACGAAAGTGATTATAACACAGTAGATTTTGAAAAGATGTTGTTTTACATGTACAACAATTACAAGTCAGTATCCAACGATGGACTTTTTATAGGGGCGAATGATATATCACGCCAAGCGTGTTTTGATACTACTGGGTCTTATCGTCACTTTAACAGTATAGCTGCGGCCGGTGTGATAGGGCGCTTTTATGATGCTTTAGAGGCGATTACCAATTGGTCCGAGACTACCTTGGGCCCTTTAGAAGAGATATACGGATCCACGGGATCCTTGAATACTACTTTGGCATATCGCATCCAAAAGGTCGGCGGCACACCGTCAGGAGACTCTCGGGCCCAAAATACTCTACAAAACTATTGGTTCAAAAACGTGGATTCGATGGAAGATTTTACTCTTATCGACACGCAAGTTAAATACGGGACCGACTACACCTATAATGTTTATGCCTATGTTTTGACAGTGGGTAGAAGATATAAATTATCTAATCTATTGTTAACCCATCAAATGAGTTTTGACGAAACACCCGGAGTTGAAAAATGGGGAGTTGAATTTTATGACCCCTCCACGGGCGATGTAGCTGACCAACTTTATTATACTGATGCTGATGGAGTCTCCCCTGACCCCGATCCAGTCGATAATGAATTCACTACTGACGCCCACGCATGGGTGTCTGCGCCATATATCGCAGACGCATACCTGGAATATGAGTATTATCCTAAGATCATAGAAGTGCCAATATTTTCCAAAACTTTGAAGATATTAGACAACCCAGCGAACGCCACAAACGTGTTCCCATATCAACACAGTAATGCCTCTAATAAACTCGGATTTGGACTTTATTATGATACGTTTAGTCAAAAAAGTATTCCCACAGCTCTATCAGCAGATGATATTTCCTTACGCGAAGCCTACATTAATGCAAATGATTTATTAGAAGATGAAAAGATATCAATAGAATCAGTATCTCGACCACGCTTTGTTGAAATCTATAAAATTACAAAGGAACCTACAAGCCTCGCAGACTTTGCCGCTGGTTTAACATCTACAATAGATCTAATAATACCAGACTACACTCCCCCGCCAGGTGTGTTTACTGGTGATATTGCACCTCACCCAACTTATACATACACAAACACTTTCTTTGACGAGAAGGTACAGGTTAATCAAGATTATTATTATTTGTTCAGAATTTTGAATGGACAGAAGTCTTTGGCATATTGGTCAGATATTTATAAAGTGAATCTTGTTGATGATGGGGGATTTGTTTATTCTCAATTTGATACTTTTTTCGAATCAGATTTGGAAGAGAATACATTTGTTACACCATCTAAGGATATTAAGAAACTAATTCACCTACAACCTAGTGAGTGGCACATGGATCTAAACACCGAAAGGGCTGACTTCAATAAAGACGCACAGTCGCAACTTAGAGAAGTTTTTGCTGGTTCTGCTGATGATCTGATTTGGGGAAAAACTTTTAAGGTTCGCCTGACTTCGAAGAAAACAGGCAAAAAAATCGATTTAAACATTACTTACAATTTGAATAGAGAATAAAGAAATCAAACACTATTTATACAGGAGAGGTACATAAATGGCATTTTTAGATAACTCTGGCGATATTATTCTAGACGCGGTATTAACAGATGAAGGCCGCAAGAAGATGGCCAATGGAACTTTTACAATTACAAAGTTTGCACTAGGGGACGATGAGATTGATTATGGTCTATACCAAAAGAATCACACTTCCGGCTCAGCTTACGCAGACCTAGAGATACTGCAAACTCCGGTATTCGAAGCATTTACAGGCGCCGAAGCCGGCATTAATTATGGTCTATTATCTTTAGCGGCTACGGATATTTTATATATGCCCGTTATGAAGGTCAATGAGAAGGCGGCTGTTTCGAATATTGTCAGAGCTGCCACCAGTCCTACAACGGGAATGTTTTATTTGGCCGATACGAGTACTGACACCTCAACCAACCTTCTACTTTCGACCGCGCTAGCTTCATCTGACAAGTTTTTGGTTTCAGACGCATCAGCGGGCCCAGCCATTCTTTTTGAAACCGGTTTGGATACTACCCTTATTGCCGGCGACGCCGCCAATAAATCAACTTATCTGGTTTCGAACAATTTGGTCGATAGTTCATTTTATGTGTCTTACGATAATCGTTTTGTGGTAACGTGCCTCGGAGGCCGCTCGCAACAGTTTGATAACACTAGCGCCGGAACTTCTGGTACCCCCACATTGAGCTATACCCTCTCAAGAGGAACTGCGGTCAATACCGATCTACAACTTAGTAATTATTCTACTTGCAGAATTGCCGCTGGTAATGATGGGGTTGTTACAGACTCTACTTATAGTGTCACTGACACGGAAGTTTCAGCTATTGCTGGGCCCCGCGGCGCCTTCGGTGTTTTGGGTTTTGTTATCAAAGCAAATTTGGATTCAGAATTTACTCTATATGGTTCTGTGTCACAAGATGTGTTCGGAGATGGGAAACTATATAGTTATATCGACACCACAGTTTATGCCAAAGGTACAAAAACCGGTTGTCAAATTCAGATTCCATTGAGAATCATTAAATATATTAGCGGTTAAGCTTGGAGATTTTAAATGCCACTTGTTAATTATGAACCCCTGGATAGTAGCACAGATGTAACTACTACAAAGACGCTACTTTACGAAGCTATTCCACTGACTGGCACAATAGTGAGTGGAACTTACAGTGATGAAAATATCAAAAACTTTACTCATGGTATGTTTCAGGCAGTCTATGATTATCCTTACCTAAGTTCATCTGCCAACCACATTTTTGATCTTACTGTTGGTTATAGTTCTAACTCATCACTCTCGGGTTCCGCAAACTCAGTTCAAGAAAGCAAAAAGATTAATATGTATAATCAGTTTGCTCAAGTACTGCTTGGCTATACAGGTTCTAATAACGTCGTTAGAGAATTTGAGAAAGACTTGACCCTAGATGGTTCGGGCGCGATGCTTAATGCGTTTATGATCAATTTTTCCCGGCTGATCACAAAAGATCAAATTAAGAAAGGATCTTTCTCTCTTATTGTGGGCACTGGATCATGGGCCAGTCCCTTTTCGTTTACTGAGACACTCACAGATGCCAGCGCGTCAGCAACCGGGGGAACCACCAACACAATTGGCGGCGATTATGGTGTCTTATATAACGCCAGTAATACCGCCAGAGGTGTTGTCTTTTATCAAGCAGGTATTGCCATTCTAGCAACCGGCTCTTGGGATAATGTGACTGATTTCAACAGTGGCTCGGCGCCAATATATTCCTACACCACAGCTCAATCATTAGTCAGCGCCTCTATATCCGGCTCTTGTGATGCTGTGAGACACAGAATTCAAAACATCTCTTTTAATAATACAACAGAGATCAACTCTTCAATCTACTTCTGCAGAGTTCCTCACAACAAATATAACTATACTTCAAATCCGACATACCTTAGCTCTAGTCAGATTGTAGTCAAGTCAATCGGTACAGATACCCCCATTTCCTATATTACAACGATCGGACTCTATAGTTCCAATAATGAATTGTTGGCTATTGCTAAGCTCTCTGAGCCTTTGCGAAAAGATCCAAGCAACGAGATAACTTTACGCGTAAGATTGGATTATTAAAGCGGGGCGTAATCTCTTATGGCTTTGAAAAAATTCGGCCCCAATGATTTAGTAATCAACACCCTAAAAGCTCAGCCAAGCTTTGAGTTTTTAGTGTATGACTCATCTGTATATTATAACAATGTTCCCCAAATGTCGGGCGCCAATACTGATAATATATTAGGTACCACGGGCTCTGGGTACATTAGTTTGTATGAAATGAACATAGATCGTGCCTTTACTAATACTGATAGGATAATCGGCGCGCTGGGTTCGTATGCTACCAAAAACGCAGCAGAGCCCAACAAATTTGTTCTTGATACCGGACAAATATATCCCTTTATTATAAAAGATTCCAGTAAGCAAACTTTTAAAACGATGCTCAATAATGAGTTTAGCGCTTTTGGCGTTGGCGATGTTATTTCTGGAAGCACGGGTAGTGCTTATATAGATTATTCAGATCTGCTGAATCCGATTTATGTCGCCGGTGGCGCTGGTGTTGCTAAACAATATCAATATCCAATGTCTGCGTCCATTACTCGCGAGTTTATGACGGGAGCCGCAGGAGCAAGTTCAACCGGCGCCGGCGAAAGAAAAACGTGTTGTAAGACGTTCGAGAATACCCACGACCCCTCTATCACTTCTTCTCCGTGTATTTCTGGTCCTGATAGTTATTCATGGTCCTGCACGCCTTATCATCGGCACTTCTGGTCTCTAAAGAACAGATTAAATCACTATGGAACTTTGAGCGAGCACTATAAAGTTAGCTCTTCTTATGGAGACAAAAGCTTACAGAAAGTTAACTTAATTTCAATTCCAGAGATATTTTTTGGGAGTGGGATAAAACCAGGATCTGTTTCTTTAAAATGGTATTTCACGGGATCTCTAATTGGCGAACTTCAAGATACAAAGAGAAACGGTGAGCTAATAGGGGTCTCGGGTTCTAATACCTCTGCGGTCGCTGGTGTCGTTTTATATGATGAGGGTTTCATATTGTTAACCGGATCGTGGGCCCTCAACAACGAGAGCTTGGTTATGGAGCCGGGAGCTGCAGCAGACAACCCTAAGTGGATTTATTTTGCCGCTGGTGCCAATGATGGTGTGAACCAAACAACCACCGACAGCAACAATTTCGACAAAATAGCATTTAACTTATCGTGGGAAGGTACCACCGAAACTCAAGTGATAACAATGTTTGCCCATGCAAAGAAAGGCGAAGTAAACTACTCTAATAATCCCACGTATTTACAATTCGGACAAAGACAAATTCAGCAAACTAGTTCGCAGATTTATGAAGAAAACCCCAACAGACAGATTGCGAACACTGTTAGTTCAAGTTATGCGGGATATAGTGCGTCTTTCAAGAGGCAAGTTTATATTTCTAGAGTCGGTATTTATGACGACAACAAGAATCTTTTAGGCATCGCAACCCTGTCTAATCCCATCCTAAAAGAAGAAGACGAAGATTATTCGTTTAAAATTAGGCTAGATATCTGATATAATAAGATTATGATTTTAGGCGTCGACGTATCCACCAGTATCACTGGCTTTGCTGTTGTTGCAGAAGGCGAACTGGTCTTTTATGATTATATCGATCTGCGAAAAGAGAAAGGCGCCTTTGCCAAGACTCTCGCAATAAAAGAAAAGATAATGGATATCTTTGAGATGTACCAATGTTATAATGAAGGGCAGTTACGAATGTTAGAGCCCATCGCAGAGTATCCCATACAGCATATCTATATCGAGCAACCCTTCACGTTCTTTAATAGCGGCGGCTCATCAGCCAAGACAATGGCTGTTCTCCAAAGATTTAATGGCATTGTGTCGTGGTTGCTTTACGAACTCTTCGAGATTGAGCCCGAGTATATAGGAGCAACAGCCGCACGCAAAGAGGCGGGTATCAAGATCCCACGCGGAACGAAAGCAAAGAAAGTTGTGATGGAACACCTCTTAGAAAACGAAAGTGCTTTTAAGGTGGAATATACGCGACACGGAAACCCTAAAGCGCAGTATTTTGACATGGCAGACGCAATC
>Ga0098061_1001644_pt1 | contig 10778 bp, 18 predicted proteins | sample 22_taG_FD_92579 | JGI IMG/M metagenome (GOLD analysis project Ga0098061, IMG submission 92579) | Marine viral communities from the Subarctic Pacific Ocean - 22_ETSP_OMZ_AT15343 metaG | ecosystem: Environmental > Aquatic > Marine > Oceanic | place: Subarctic Pacific Ocean | collected 2015-01-20 | reverse complement strand
TACAAGAAAGAATTACTCGCCTAGCTTCAGGGATTGCTATCATTAGAGTTGGCGCCGCCACAGAAATTGAAATGATAGAGAAAAAACATCGAGTGGAAGATGCCCTAGAGGCCGTCAAGGCCGCACAGTTAGAAGGGATTTTGCCTGGAGGGGGCACCTTCTTTATTAAACAGTCTGAAACGCTTGTAGGGGAAGTCACCGCGCAAGCATCTAATGAGTGGCAAGAATTAGGAATTAAAATTGTAGCCGACGCGATTAAAGAGCCTTTGCGCCAAATGGCGCTCAATGCGGGGGAATCTCCCGATCTTATCGTTTCTCAAGTTTTAGGGGCCTCTGACGAGGGGTGGGATTTTGTTTCTAATGGTCTTGTCAATATGTTGGAAGCGGGGATCATCGATCCAGCCCGCGTAACGCGGTGTGCTCTACAAAATTCTTTTTCAGTTGCAAGTACTTTAATTACATCAAATCATGCAATAGTAGAGGCATAATACTATTTAATTGTAGAGGAGACTTTTCAATATGTCATCGGATGAGAACACCCAAGTTCAAGTCACTTTTGCCGAAATTGACGGAAAATTTGATCAGATTATGCAAAGTGTTGATACCATTAAAGAAAAACAAGAAGAAATGGCAGACGATATATTTAAAATCAAAACGGCTGTGTACGACCCTGATTCGGGATTGTACGCACGCTTGCGCGAACTTGAAAGTTGGAAAACTACCTCTTCGCGTTTAATTTGGATCATAATCAGTGCAGTTGTAACGCTCACAGTCGCCTTGGTTTTTAATAAATTAACATAAAAACCACAAATAGCTTGACAAATTTAAATTAAAAATGATATAATAAAAATGGATGAGGTCCTATGAAAGTTAATATTAGCTATTCGGTTGCCATTGAAGAGGTGTTACCTTTGGTAGAAAAACTTTATACCGAAAGCAATCAACAATTTAAAAAGTCATATGTAGAAGCAAACACGATGCTTGAAGCATCTTTTACTGATGATGCGCTTCAGGCGATGCTATCCCAAATCACCAAGTTGAGACAAGAAATGGTAGAATTTGATAGCAAATTGGGCGAATTATTGGGGATGGCGAAGGGATATCAGCATATCTTAAATGGCGCGCCCACGTCTCACGAACTGGAACTACCAGCGGCCTTCCCGGAGGAAGGGATCAATGACACAGCTTAAAATAGGGGATTTAGTGTGGATCCCGGATTTGACATATGCATATGGGGCGGTAGATGCCACCACCCGCTATAATATTAAAGGCCCTACTTATGGAATCGTTTTAGAAATCAATAAAGAGAATGACCCTTCCAAGGTTAGGGTCTCTCTGGGGAAAGAAAACCCCACTAATGATTTATGGTTCCGAGAGAACGAAATCTATAAAGAAGACGGAGACGTATATGGTAAAATTTGTTGAAATAATAAAAGATAGAAATAACTTTTCGTTGCGAGAGGTGTTTATTAATCCTACACACGTTGTATCACTTAGGGAAGATGGCTTTATGAAGCGGAACTTGAAGGAAGGAAAACTACCCTCCGACCTTGATTTGCGTCAAGACTTCACCAAAATAACGCTGAACAAGGGCACCACTGGGCAAGAATTGATAGTAATTGGCGCGCCAACCCTGGTAGAAAATAAATTGAATGGTTCCCCTCAAGAGCTTCTTCGTGGATAAATTAGAATATTCTTATTTTTTTATATGGGGAAAGCGGAGCTGCCCCTATTGCCAAAAGGCCCAACAACTATTTGTAGAGAGGCAGCTGCCTCATATGGTTTACTTTTTAGATGAAAATTTGCCACTTCTCCAAGAAGTAAAAAAGAATTTTAATTGGGATACCGTACCTCTCATTGTCGAACAAAAAGGAGATGGCACGCGCCAGTTTCTAGGGGGCCATGACGATTTTGTTAAATATCTCGAAGAGTTGACCGTGCGCGACTAAAAGCATTTCCATGACCGAAAAAGTAATTTATGCTTTAAAACGCGAAGAATATGAAGGATACATCACTCAGATCTTTCAAAATCGCTCCTGCGCGTTGGATTATCTATATACCTTTTTAAAAGATAAAGATCCCGAAGTCTATCTTGCCACCTTTTCTTATTTGTGTGAATATTTTAGTATTCTTTACCAATTTGAAAATCTGCTAGAAGACGTCACCGTCGCTAGCACCTGGGATGCGTCTCATGAGCGATGGATTGTAGAGGAGGCCATGGCTTTAAGTATGGTGGTACATGTCCACGCGCTTCATACTTGCACGAAGGAGCTTCTCAACCATAACATAAGTTTTTCTCTTCACTAATAATCTCAAAGAAATAGGTGCGAGAAAATACCATCAGGCATCTTCCCTTTATTAATTTTTAAAACTAGTTATAGCATGCAAAAGTTTTTTAATTCGTTTCGGCATTATGCCACCCTCACTGAAGAACAATTATTAACCGAAGGGCGAGTTCAGGATGCCCAAAAGAGATACCCCGAACTAGCCAAGAAGCGAGACACCTTAGATGGTGAAAGCGTGCTCGATGTTCTCATTCAAGCCGACCCTTCGGGAAATCAAAAGTATCTGGAAGGCGCAGCAAAGATATTAAACAATTCGGTCCAAAATGCGGCCGAAAATGGTTACGAGATGTTCTGGGCAAAGAAGTGGCCCGACGACTCCACCGTCACACAGACTGCCGACGGCGCCACCGTAACGTCACCTGTTGCTCCCCAAGACACAGACAACTTAATTTCACCGTGGGGCATTGCGCGCAACATAGCAGATTTACTCCCGCGCTTTCACAAGCTCCAGCCTTTCATCGCACCATCGCTACGAGACATCAATCAAATTGAGACTTACAGCCATCTCAGCCAAGCTGTTAACGTTGCCGAGCAAACACAGCAAGATAAAGAACGCCGCAAGCAAGCCAAAGAGCGAGAAAAAGCAGAAGCACGTGAGGGATCTAGCGTCATTGCCGACAATGACTACTACACAATGATCCGCCCCACGACAGCCGAAGCCTCCTGCTACTACGGCAAAGGCACTAAATGGTGTATTTCCTCAACCCAATCCGCCAACTACTTTGATGAATATACAAGCGAAGGGAAATCGTTCTTCTTTGTTTTCTTTGCGAATATTTCCAATGATAGCAAGTTTAAAAAGCTGGCATTGGTAGTTGATTCCGGCGGCGATTGGGACGAGGCCTTCGACGCAGAAGATAACAGTCTATACGGCCACGAGGTAGTAGACGCCATCATCCAGAATATGCTTTATGAAAAACAAGACACAGGCGCTCTCGAAGCTTATCGTTATTTGGATAATAGCACGTGGTCCGACCCGTTGCTTGACCGAGACAAAGAGGATTTTGTAAGAGTAGTAAAAGAGTTGGGGATCCCTTGGGACGACTCGCTCGCCACCACGCAGAGCGGCTGGGAAGACCAGGGCGAGCTAGCTGCAGCAGCCATTCAAGACAAGGCCAATCTCTGGTTCAGCGAAATGAAAGACGAGGCACAAACAGACGCGCGCGAAAATCCTGCTGGACCTGACCCGGCCGAGTTTGTTGCGCTACAAGACGCCTATATAGAACAATCCACCAACATTAGCGTAGAGTTACAGTTTCCTTATGATACCGGAGCTTCCTATGTCACGTGGGAATCACAGGCTTATGTTGACGTCGAAGAGATTATGACTAACAATATGCTCGTTAAAGAGAAGAGACTAAAATGGCGCATAAACCCCGAACAAACAACTGATGAGCAAGATGAAGAGTTAAAAGAAGCTGTTGAGGCAGCACTTAAGTATATTGATGCTTGGCCCGACGAGGTAGAAGCAGACTATAGCAACGCTTTTGAGTTCCATGTGAGGTTAGATAGCGGCGGAGGCAACCTAGCCGAATTTGATAGCTTCCTCGATAACACCTTATACCAAGACCGCCAATGGGATGAGGGCTTTGTTGAGGGTCTGATCGAGGCTCTCGAAGAGAAGGGGCTCATTGGCCGCGATGAAAAAGAAGAAGAGTATTGGCCCGACCCGGCGGAGAAAGAAAAACAAATCGAATTACCTTTTGAAAAAGGAGCCAAAGAGGGAGCGCAATCCGAACGAGACTTAGATTATATAAGAAGCCCAGAAGGCGCTGCGCTCCGTCGACGGGTGGGCCTCCGCGAAAATAAAGTAATTAAACTACGCATCCGAAGGAAGTAACAATGCTTCATGTTCTGTTGATGGTGCCCTTGGCATTTATCTACTCCGCGATCCTAGAATGGCTCACTCATAAATATATTTTACATGGCCTCGGAAAGAATAAAAAATCCTTTTGGTCTTTTCATTGGCATTCTCATCACAAAACTTGTAGAAAGAATAAAAACTTTGATGAAAATTATAAGTTTCGGGCGCCACCTGTAAAAAAAGAAATTGGAAGTTTAATTCTTCTGGCTGCTATTCATCTTCCCCTTTGGTTTGTGAGCAAAACATTTTATTTAACATTAGTATTTTGTGCAGCCCGATATTTTTATTTACATCGTAAATGCCACACAGACATAGAGTGGGGCAAAAAGAAGTTACCCTGGCACTATGACCATCACATGGGGAAGGACCAAGATATAAATTGGGGGGTCACTACTGAGTTGGTGGACCTAATTATGAAGACACGAATATATCATTCAACGAGGGTCCATAAAAATGAAAAATAAAAATATATATTGGATATTCATAATCATCCTCATGGTAGCTTTATATCTGTGTATGGTAAACAACTCTTTGGCCAAACCACCAACCAAGTCCAAGTTTTATGATTTTAGCGAACAATTAATCAACGGGGAAGTTAGAAACCCCCAGACTTTTTATGCCAACGTGAGGGATAAAGTAAAGTTTGAACGACTTTTAAGTCTTAAGAAATCTTTTCTGCGGCCCATGTTTGAAACAAGCAAGGAACGGATATTTAAATAATGCAAAAGCTTTTTGAAAACTGGCAAAAATTTATTAAAGAAGAAGAGATTAACGAAGTCACCGAAGACGAATTGGTCGACATTGAACAGGTGCTGAACAATCTTAAACCGAGCGACCTTCCCTTTGGCGACATCTTCGGTGACAAGATGCGCCTCATCCAACCGTTACCCACGCAAGACGAAAACCTAGACTATCTTAAAAACATTCTCGGTCGTTCGGGCTACGACCCTGACTTCTCCACTGGGCGCGCCACCTACTACACTATTACTTTTAGAGGGGCGGGAGATGACGGTGCTTCCACCACCGTCATTATCACACCCGAGCAGCGCGACGCGGTGTTCGCTCTTAAGCCGGGAGAAGCGGAAGAAGAATACCTCGAACGAGTAAACCGTTTTCAGAAGAGAGAAGTGAAAATAGGGAAGCTCCTCCAGAAGGGTTCGCGCCTGTACGATATTGCCAAGAAATCTCAAAATGAGGCGGAAAAGGTAGGGGATCCACCCCCGCTCCCGACTGAAGGCGACTCAGCCCCAACGAAAAAAGAACTTGACGATAACTTCGCTCAACACAGGCGCACCCTAATGGATAAAGAAGACAAAGCTCAAAAAGATTTGGGCAAACTTCAAGACGTGTTTCAGGACTTCACTTCCCGTCCCACAGGCGACGTTAATCCCTTTCAAAAGCTCGCGGGTTGGTGGAATAAGAAGTCCACCTATTACCGAGAAAACCCCGAAGCAGCCGCAAGCGGCGAGAGCGTCGGCGAATACTCAATTATCTACACGCGCCATCCGATTGACGTATTGCGAATGAGCGACTTCGATAATATCGAAAGCTGCCATTCTCCACGCTCTCGCGGAGGCGGCGCAACCTATTACAAATGCGCGGTCGCAGAAGCTCATGGTGAAGGAGCGGTTGCTTACGTGGTTAAGAATGCCACCCTAGATAGGCTCAAAGAAGAATGGGGCGCGGAGAGCGTCCAAGATCTGCTGGACAAATTTCAAAGCGCGGACGAAGAATTCTTCAAAGACACAGAACGCGGTACGGGCGCAGTCACCCCGGTTTCGCGTATACGCCTCAAGCAATACCGCAACCCGAGCGCCGAGGTCAGCTTGGCTGTACCGGAAGAGCGCATCTATGGCCGAAAGTGGCCGAGCTTTCGCAAGACCGTCACGCAATGGGCAAAGGACACACAAGCTAAGGAAATCAAGAAGTTGGAGGCCACCAAAGATTCCGACAATCCCTACGAGAATGCTTTTGATGACGATGGCGCGCTGAACCTGCGGAATTGGGAACGTTACGGAGGGAGCTACCAGGACACCAGCGATAGTACTTTTTTCCACAACCTTCTTGGATACCAGACTGTCGGCAGTGCCCGGGTTGATTCCACTACCGAAGACAGCATTGAACTTAATTCTAATGTAGCTGCGGAGTGGGAGCGAGCGGTACAGGAACTCGTAACCCATTGGAATGGTCGCTATCAAGCTATTGAGGTGCGCGGAGAGGTCGAAGATTATGACGAGGAAGCATACATTTCCGTGTCGGCGCGATATATCATCAAAATCGACGAAGACGAGTTTGTCCACAGCGCTTTTCAGGATAAGACGCGCCAGGCCATCGAGTCTATACCCGACGAACTCAGGAATTACGGTTATGATTGGTTAGAAGATTATATTCGTTACACCGTCGAGGGCGGCGCTGTTGTAATGGAAATCCCTATTGACATGGAAGATATGAACCCCGATGGTGGTGGTGGCGTCGCTTACGACCCCGACAATTTTATTCAGATTTGTACCGCATTAGACGAAAAAGATGATATGGCCGATGGCGTCACAGAGGTGGCCAGGGGTACGCTCAAACGTCAGGGCATTCTTGAAGGAGCCGCTCTGATAGAATTAGCGCGCTCCCTCGCAGACGAATCTTGGTATGAGTGGGATTACGATGTGGACGATGATTGGGATCCAACCCAGGTTGAAGTTGAGACAAAGACCTATGTGAATTTTAATGAACTAATCAAACAAATTCCAGTGAAATTCTCTACCCAATTGAAAGTCCCTACCCAAGACTTTACGGCTGAGCTACACGGTAGCCAGATTGCTATCATTGAGACGTGGGAAAACCAGGGCGGCGGCCGAGCCTATCGAGTTCGTTCCGAAGAGTTTGGAGATGAGACAGGAATGGATGTCGCCAATAAAGCCGCTGCGTTAGAATACATCCAGTGGGAAGTTTCCAAGCTCATTTTGCGACCACCAGGAGGTTGGCCCGGTCAAATCTCTCGCTCGCGCTACGAGTCTAGCCGAGATTTTAATCTTGCGATTAGAAACTTAATGCGCGAAGAAGCGGGAGGGGTTGCTGGCGAGTTTGCCTATCCCAATTCGGAAACGTGGGTGGCTGGTCCCGACGCAGACGACGAATACAAGGTAGAATATAGCATGCGCCTTACAGATAGCGATCCCGACGAGGTGGTAAAGAACGCTCACACTATTATTGTGAACACCGATGATGAAGACATCCAGCGTAACATTTTCTTGAAAGCCTTTGCCCAGGTCTTGAAGCTACCAGGAGCTAGCGTCAACGAGACGCGGAAATATTTTAACAAATTTAACATTTTTTAGTTGACATCTTTTTTGCATTGGAGTATAATAATATTATGGAAGTAGGTACCTTAGTCAAAGAAAAAGAGGGCGCGCAGACCGGCGGCGTCATCGTAGAAAGCCGCACCTCCCCTTGGAAAGGAAAAGAAATTACGTTCGTAGAGGTTCTATGGCCGGATGGCGAAAAAACCCTCTATAAATCTACTTTTTTGGAAAAAATCCTTTAAAAATCTCCTTTTTACTCTTTTCTTCATATCTATTATAGAGGGTGCGTAACTCATTTCGCACTTTTCCCCCTAGTCAAATGACCAGTGAAGTATTCTTCGCTCCCGCAAGATGAAAAGGAGGCAGTGTATAGATGTCCTTGGTGACTAAAACTAAATATTTAATATTATTCATTTTTCTTAATTTAGTCACTTATTTTGGCATCCAGTTTTTTATCACTGCCAACGAATACGACCTTTTAACTCAATTTGATTTGCACATTCCTTTTATACCCGAATTTGTTTGGGTGTACCACACTCTCGTGCCTGTGATAGCACTCACAATGCTTGTCCTCGTAAAGAAGAAAGAACTCTTTTTGTCGGCTATGGGAGCCTTTGGAATGGCTACGTTGGCCCTCTCAGTCTTTTATATTGTTTTTCCTTCTTTTTATCCTCGGGACAGCTTTCAGGTTACTGCCGATATTTCCGGGTTTGTGTTGGAGTGGACCCGTCTGATAGATGGGGCACACAATACTTTTCCTTCGGGCCATGTCACATTTGCATGGCTTTTGACTTTTTTGGTAGGCCTGGCGAATTGCGTCAAAAAAAATAAATTAATTTATTTAGGATTTTTTGTATGGGCTTCTCTTATCTCGGTTTCGACGGTCGTTCTAAAACAACATTACATAATCGATGTGTTCTCTGGGATGGCCCTGGCTGCAATTTGTTATTTTTTATCGAAGGTAATGATCTTTGAAAGGCTCCAAAATTCTAGTTAGTATATGGACACACTTTTTCCTGAAGAGGCCCAACAGAATGATTTGATGAAAATCATTGAGGAAGTATTGGGAGCAGCGAAAGTCTCTGTTTTCATTGGCGATTTTATTTTGAAAGAAGACGATGCAGCCAAATCTTCTCATATTTCATGCAAACTGCACTTAAGAAACCGCATCCTCAACATCAAAGGACGCGGAGATGGCCCGGTTGATGCGCTCTTTACGGCAGTGGTGGAAGCTCTAACACCTACATACATTTCCCTAGAAGGCGTACAATTTGATGACTTTTCCCTCAAAGTTAAATTCAAAGAAGGGCCTACAACTCGAAAGGCGGCTGCGCCAGTTGAAATTAAATTAGTATTAAAAAATGAAAGAAATAAAAGAATGTATTTTCATTCTCAATCGAGATCGTTGATGGCGGCCGCAGTTGCAGCTATTCGCAGGGCATTCGAATTTCTAATTAACGCGGAAAAAGCAGTCCTCCAATTGCGCGATGCCCACAGAAACGCTGCTGATCGGTATCGACGGGATCTCACAGAAAAGTACGCTCTTCAATTAGCCGAATTGGTTCAGGTTGCCAATTATGAAAAGCTTTTTCAAAAAACTCTTGATTTTTATTAAAAATTATGAAATAATAAACATAATGCGATTTCTTAAAGAAGAACTAAAAATGGCCCTTGTGTTCATCCTAATGGTGGTAGCGATAGGTTCCTTCATTTATTTGTTAACGACGATTTCCCCTCAGAAGACATCGCCCGAAGACGAATGTGAGTTGGGGTGTCCCATTCATGCCCCATGCCCCGAAGGTTGCGAAAAATGAAATATTTTTTACTGATAATGTGTTTTATCTTCAGTGCTTGTACTTTTCCTATAGGTGATACCTGTAGTGCAACAGAGTTGGTACCTTATCCCGAAGAATTATTAGAGGGCTGCAATGATAAATGTTGCGTCTGGCAGCTATTGGATTTTGACACGGGAGTGATGTGCGACGAGATGTGGTGCTTCAAAGACTGTAGTTGGGATATGATGCACGAAACGTGTTACCAAACCTAAAATATGCGTCTTGGTTCTTTATTATATATCGGTGAGTGCCCCGCCTCTGCGGCCCATTACGGTATCGTAATCAAATTGAAAAAAGTAAACAATGAAAGGGTGGCTACTGTATTGTGGGATGACGGATTGACAGTTGATTGGCGTTACGAATATTTTACCGACACCCCCGAAAGCCAGATCAAAATGTATAAATATTTTTGATGACAAACCAGAAAAGACTTGACATATAAAATAAATTAAAATATAATAATATTAACGGTTGATAAAGGAGAAAAGAATGCAACCAAACGATATTTTGATGAAGAAGTGGTGCTTTGGAACGGGTCGTACGAAGGTAAAACCTCGCGAAGAAGCTGTAATGAATGCCAATGGTGAACTCCAAACTTATTATACTTATCCTAAATATCGCACCGTCGTCTTCAAAGTCGAAAATGCTACCAAAAAAGGCAATCAATGGTATGTAGAAGGAAAACAATACTCTTCTTTGAACGGCAAACCCAAAAAAACCAGCATGGTCCTTGATGAAAAAAAGATGGGCCAATATAAATGGTTTGTGGTGGCGGGCCAGAAACGTCCTTTCTTGAAAATTGAAAAACCCACGGCACTCACCGAGAAAGGATTACCTCCGGTGGGAAGTCTTATCACTGTGAACAAAAAGCACGCGATTGTCACTGAGGTTGGGCGCAATGAGCTAACGGTTTGGGTAAATAATAAATTGCAAACAATCGTGTGCAAACCCGGCACAGTGAAGTGGCACTCAGATAAAATTTTGATGAACGCCGTGAAAAATTAGCATGGGACGTTCTAAAATCGAAGTAGGCAACATCGTACGCTATGCCAACCCGCGCCAATTTTTCCATGGCGCGAAAGCGGAGAAGCGGAAAAATAAGATTACAGGCCTTGTGGTGGAGGTTAAAGGCGTACAATGGGTAAGGGTTCAGTGGACTGACGGTGTGGTATACGATGAACATGCGAATGACTTAGAGATAGTCAACGGAAGCAGACATGATACTGTATGACCGTGAATTATACGAGGGCCTCAGAGATTTTATGATGGCAATCCTCCAGCTTTGCGGGATCGAAGGGTGAAAAATGAAGATAGGTGATCTAGTCGAGCTTTCCGCAAAAGGAAGGCGTATGTTGTATTGCCACCATTTAATAGGAAAAGTGGGGATTGTAGTAGATTTGAAACCCCAAGAAAAATGGCAATATTATATTCACGTGAGTTG
>Ga0098061_1001643_pt1 | contig 10781 bp, 8 predicted proteins | sample 22_taG_FD_92579 | JGI IMG/M metagenome (GOLD analysis project Ga0098061, IMG submission 92579) | Marine viral communities from the Subarctic Pacific Ocean - 22_ETSP_OMZ_AT15343 metaG | ecosystem: Environmental > Aquatic > Marine > Oceanic | place: Subarctic Pacific Ocean | collected 2015-01-20 | reverse complement strand
TTTACTCCAAATAGCATTCCATTTATCTATATCTTTTTGTCTTTTCTCAGGAGTTTTTTCTTTACTTACTAAAGAGCCTAGTCCTGTAGTAAGAAATCCTTTACTATCATAGTAACCTCCGTATTCACTAGTATTTTCATTGTAGAGTGGGGTAGATTTGTTTTTTCTAGCATATCCTTCAAGGAAAGCAATTCTTTCTGCTAATTTTTTTCTATATTTATCTGTTTTAGAATTTGGCATAACAACTCCTGAATATAAACTTAATCCTATTAATATACATTTAAAACATCCCCATAAAGCCACCTGATGCTTCATCTTCTGCCTCCGATAATCCTTGTTCTAACATCATTTTTGCCTGCATTTGCTGATTAGCATTTCTTGTAGCCTGACCCATTTGAGCATCAGATATTCCCATAGCTAATCCAGCTCCAAACTTTTTAGCAGACTGCCCAATATCAAATGTTTTTTGAGCACTATAAGAGGATTCAAAATTTGATAATCCTTCTCGTTTAGCTCGCTGTTGCTCTAAAAAAATATCGCGTTCAATTCCTGCTTGTGCTTGTAAGGATTTTTGTTGTTGAGTAGCCATAACCGCCGCCATACCTACACCTTTTCTAGCACCCATCTTAGAACCTAATGATAACCCTTGTTGCCCCATAGCTTCTGCCATCTGGGAGGACATATTTGTTCTCATTGCTTGACGTTCTTCTGAGGATATACCTTCCTCCATCTGTTGCCTACGCCTCTGTAATATTTCTTGCATTTGAGGGTCATCTGCCATTTTAGCAAATGCTGCTTTTCCTTCTTTAGACCCTGCTAATTTTTCATTAAAAAACTTCTGCCCACCTAATATATCATCTTGACGTTGCCCACGTTCTTTTTCAGGGTCTACTTTAAGATTTTGCATAGCTTCCTGCATAGCTTTCTTTTTCATAGCTGCAGCTCTCTTTTTGCGTTTTCCTCCCATTATACCCCCAACTCCTCCTAAAACTCCACCAATAGCCGCCCCCCATGCAGCCCCTACAGGTCCTGCAGCGGCTCCAATAGATGCTCCAGTACCAGCCCCTTTAGCTGCTCCTCCTAATGCATCTGATCCACCAGACATATATACTCCTTATTTATTTTAAAAATAGTACTGTTATAGTTACAGCACTACTTCCGTTATTTTTTAAAAATAGGTGATTTCGCGTCCAAGCATTATCACCTTTAGTTACTTGCCCAGCACCTTGCTGGCTAGTTATTATATATTGTGTGGGAATAAACTTTAATTTATTCTCAATCTTTTTCTCACTTGATGCAGGAATATCTACTCCTGTTATTTTATAAGTCTCCATATTTTCTTCAATATCTAATTTCTTTAATCCTGTAGATAATTTTTTAATTAAATCTTGTAAGTCTCTTGAAGATTCTAATGAAAATCTCATTCTTTAATCTCCTTTTTATATGGACCAGCTATTTCAACCTCATATCCCCCTATTAACACATTTTCATTAACTGTATCATTTGTAAAATCTAAACATAAAGCCCTACTTTTAGCACTAGGTAATTTAGTTTTAATACTTTCTAAGATTTGATTCCCATATGAAGAGACTCCCCAAATAGAATTACCCCAACCCCCAGCAGACGTTCCAGCAAAATCTAAAGGAATAATACCTATTTCCTGATTTACATAATTCTTTTGTACTCCAGTATTTAACACAAATGAGGGAGATTCAAAAGTACCATCAGGATCAATAGCAAATACTTTTAATCTTAAAAACTTTTTAAACATGGTAGGTTCTCCTACTGAATCCCATGCAGACTTATATTGAAAATTTATAGGAGAAGTGTGATCTACATAATCATAAGATGATTTAGTATTTTGAATAGTATATAGGTATGTAGCTAAATCATCTGTGGCATCTAAACTTCTTGAAGAAAAATATACTTCATCATTTACTAATGTTATCCCACCAGAAAAATCTAAATTTGTCCATTCTATCCAAGCATTTTTAGTATAATCATATATAAATATTTTACTATCTGTTGTTGTAGTTAGAGCGTAATTTGTACTTCCATCATCATCTAAAGTTTCTACTGGGAGAATAAACATTAAAGAGTTCTCTGCTACCCAGTTAAAGGATACTGCCTTTTTTAAATTAAAATTAACTTTAGGATCTTTAAATTCTGGTTGTAAAACTGCACTAATTTCCTTAGGGAATGCTGTACTATTATTAATATTGTATATACCGTTTTTAGATAGAAAAAATAGATTTCCTTGTAGTTCTTGTATGGATGCTTGTGCTTCACATCCGATACCACCTTCAGAAGTTAATAAATCAATTTGATAAGATAATCCTGTACTCTCTGTAATAGACCCACTTAATGTATGAATACTATTTTTATGGAATATATAAAGTACATCTTTAAGAGGAGCTATTGCAGTAATTTTATCCCCAAACCTACTTTCAACTATCTCTTGATTACTATCATTTGGAAAATATTCACTTCCAATTTCTCCAGTATTAGCATTAAACGGAAGTGAAAATGCTAAATTATTTACATTATCTTTTTGTCCAGAAAGAACTAAGCAATTTTGAAAATCTGTAATATATTTACCTTTAGGGGGAAGGTCGTGTCTTTTTATGTGGTCAGAAAATTTAAGAAATTCATTAAGTGTATAGGCACCTGTCGTTACTTTATCTGGATTTATATCAGAATCCTCTAAAAAGTCTAAATAAGTACCTGTAGAAGATGTTTTATCATTATATATAGGTCCATTAGTTATATCATTTCCATCTTTATTCACAAAAGAATTAAGAATTGTACCTGTAGCTTCATGGGGGGTTGTAAATGAATTAATTAAATAATATATGGCTCCCGGTTCTGTAGTTTCAGTTTCGGATTGTTTAGTTCTATATATTTTAATTTTTATTTTATCTTCATCTGTAGGACCATCTATATCAAATCCAGTTCCGGGTTGAATATATGAAAAAGTTACTGCTACACCTGTAGTATTAGACCCATTTGATATTCTAACTTTCGCACTTTCAGAAGGTGTACTTGTAATTAGATTACCCATATTATCAATATATTCATAAACATATTTATAGAAATAAAACTGATCAGCGTTACTAGGACTTTGATCTAATCCGTAAGCTGGATTTCCTCCAATAACTAAGGTTTCGGCAACAGTAGGTTTAACAGGTTGAGGTAAACCTGCTCTATATACTTTATTCCCATCATATTTCATTACCTCATCATATCCATTACTCATATAGAGTACATTATTTAGTTGGGCAAAACTTATATTTTCTAAATCTGTGTTATCTAATTTTCCTGCACTTTTAGCATATGCTGGAAAAGGAATATTTGAATTAAATGTCGCATCTCCTAAAGTAAGTGCTTCCAATACTAAATATTTAATAGTAAGGGGGCTTCCATAAGACATTTCAGCATTTGAAAGAAGTGGGAGAAATGCGGCTTTTTTACCATCTAAAACACTTCCCTCCGGAAGAGTCATTAAAAGCTTTGCCTCAGAAGGAGTTGATCCAGCAATAATACCAGACCATTCAGCATGATTTGCATTAGGTAGACCATAATTATCCCCATCACTTACAGGAACAGATGTTTTATAATCTAACAATCTATTAGCAGAAGTATCTACACCCGTACCATCTACAGCATCATAAGTTGAAGCTCCTACTAGGGTACCTTCTCCATATCTATAATAAGCCCAAATATTTCCATCAGTTACATATAAAGAATCATCAACATTATAAGTTGTACCTCCTCCGAATATATCTGATCTAGCATCAGCCCCTAAAGTTCCGTTATATAAAAGAGTGCTTAAGTAATCTGCTACTAAGGTATTGGTATAACCTCCGACTGCTGCAGCAACTGCTGTTGTAGGATTTAGTAAATCACTAGGATTTCCATTTTGCCAAGAACCTGTTAAAGAATGATTAAATCCATTTTCGTCCCAAGATCTAAAATTAGATCTACCGCCTGCACTCCAACCATTTCCATAGACGGATGTATAACAGACATTAGGAGATAGGGTTACTGCCTCATTATCAAAATAAAATTTAGCCTGAAGAACTAGTGCATCATTAAAATCTTCTATAGTTTCATCCCATGTACTTCTCCAAGTAAGGGTGGTCCATGTATTCTGTTGACCCCACATATGTCCGTTATTTACACAAGAAGCTTGATCCGTATAATTAGAATCAGAACAACTATGCTCTTCACAAGTCATTTGGTCATTAATCATAGGATCACTACATACTCCTCCCGAGCATTGATTTGCATCAGTATAGTTTGGATCAGAACAGTTTCCTGTATTACTTTCATCATCCCTACCCACGGCAGTGATTGATAGTCCAAAAGGATTATCTATTTCAAGTACATAATGATGAAAACTTCCATCATTCCATGCAGCAGGAAGTTGCCATTTTAAATAATTTACATTGCTTGTATTAGATGAGTTACTACCACTTACTGTATCCCAATCAAATGCCCATCCTACTGTCTTATATACTAACCATTGATTTCCTCCATAATTTTCAATATATAATTCCCAACTATCTACTGCTTCTCCTGCTGGGATAGTTCCACTAGTAGATCCATCCCATACATCCCCATTTGTCTGTTTAAATATTTTACCAGAAGTTACAGTATCAGCTACTTTTAACCATAAAGAAATTGAAAAGTTCTTATCTAATACACCAGTAGTTGACGTTTCTGCCCAATCACCTTTCCATTCTACAGTACTGTTATTCTGGGATGTATACCCTACATTCCCTAAAGTCGGAGCTCCACCGGGTAAATATGTTAATGAAGGAATTTTAGCTTCATCTACAACTTCTTTTAATCCTCCTGAACCTCCTAAAAGAATATTAGAATCTTCATCTCCAGTACCTAACAATTCATCTACCACATCTTCATTTTCTCTAGTAATTTTAAAATTAAACTGGCTTGTTACTGGGTCTAATGTATTTGATACAAAATGGGCAATCCCTTCATTATCTCCAGCATTTGAAATAGTGCCAGAAGTTATTGATAAGGTTACTTCTTCTTCTTTTACTTTATATACTTTATCTCTAACTAAAAGAAGTTCATCTGATACTATCCCTTCGTCATCTACTTTTTTATATGTAGTTAATCCATATCCCCCGTCTGCATCTCCTGAGGCAATATGCGATCCCCGCCTCTTACTTATAGAGCCGGTTTTTCTAAATCTACCATTCTTAAATTCTAAGGCAAATTCAGATCCTTTAATTAGTTCAGAAGTACGTTTATCAATACCTCCAAAAGAACTATATAATTTCTTTAATATGTGTTTTACTGCCATTTAAGTAGAACTCCAATCATCCCAACTATTTAGTTGAGGAATAAATTGCACATCATCGCTTATTAAAGCATAACTATTTACTATTTCTTTTGCCATCGCCCCTAACTCTATTTCTGCCTCTTTTGAATCAACTGAACTATCTCTTTTAAGTATTTTCCATGCACAGTAAGCAATCAAATATCTTTCTACACTTCTAGGTAATTCGCAATGGGTTGTCACATCTTTTCCACCTATAACATAATGTCCTTCTTTTATAGAAGTTGAAGTTTCTCCTAAATCCGCATCTACAGTATGGGAGTCTAAAGTTAAAAAATATTCACTTATAGCTGAAATTGGGATATTTTTAATTACAGATTTTCCCTCTTTGTCTACAATACAAACATAATCATGTTCTTTTAAAGAATCTGTATCTGTAGTAAGTGTTGCATAATCTACATATAATAGCCAAGTAGAAGAACTACTTACCTCATTAGTTTCAGACCCATCTTTATCTGTTATTAAAGCTCTACGCAAATCTAATTCTTTTACTTTTTTAATATAGGTTATTTTTAATTTACCACTTCCAGATGGTTGTGGAGATAATAATATTTTTCCTGACATCCTTATATAATGGGAAGGAGATCCCGATACACCTGAATTTTTCCTCTTTAAAGATGTTTCTTCTAAAGTATAGTATCCACTATCCTCCCCAGAAGCAGAATATTCTACATTATGTACTTTATTATTTAAAAAAGCATCCGAGGGTAAGTCATATTTTTCCTGACCACTTACTATGGATTGAATATTTTCTTCTAAAAATACTTTAGGATGTTGAGCCGCAATTAATCCCTGTAATCTATGTTGAGCATCATTTAAATATTGGACAAATTCTGCATCTTTAATTCCAACAAAATCCGAAACATCTTCATTCTCAGTTTGCCTTCTTATTTGGTCTATTAATCTTTGTAAATATCTCATCTAAAATATCCCGCCATTGCTTGTTGTAGCCCTGATAATGCCATTCCTTTTCTGTCAGCAGCTTTTTCAAAAATTGATAAGGTACTACTTATTTTCTTTTCATTTGCAGCTCTTCTAGCAGCCGATGCTTTAGCTCTACCTTCTTCTGCAGCAACAATAGTTGCAGCTAATTTCTGTCCTACTTTTGACCATTCTTTACCTCCTCCTTTACCTCCCTCCTCTTTTGATGGGGGTTGTCCTGCATTAATTTCTTTTGTTTCACTTTCAATTGAATCATTTTCATAAGATTCATCATCCATTAAAAAATCTCTATTTTCATAATCTTCTTGTTTTTGCTCTTGTATTTTTCTTTCATTATATTCAGCTTCAAGTTGTTTTTTCATTGCATTGCTAGAGGCTTTGTCAGTAGATTGTCCACCTCTGTTTGACATACTCCGAATAGTTTTTTCCTTCCTCACTCTATTTACACCAGAGGAAAATGGATCTGAAGGTATTGTAAGACCTAAAGATTTAAGTGGGTTTATATATCCATTTGACATTATTCCTCCTATTTATACCTTATATAGTATGCAACTGATACGTTTTCAGGGGTAGTTTCTGAAGCCCCTCCAGTAAGGGGGTCAAATGTACCTGATAATGTACTGTCAGCAATAGTAATAGTAGGTGCTCCCGGTGGCATTGCTCGGTAATTAGCAGATTCAAGAGGACCGCCATCTCCCTGACCAGAAGTTTTGCCAGCATCAGTATGACTAATACCGTGAGAGTGATTAAAATCAGCCTTATCAATAGTAGCCTCTATATTAGAGCCACCACCATCTTCACCATTGTCATTATGTAAACTAGTATTACTATGTTGATAAGTACCTACTCCGTCCGCATCATCATTTGTATATCCGTTCCCCCTATTTTTATCTCTCCCAGCAGTATCCCTACTAGAACCTTGATCATTACCTCTTAAAAATGCTCCCCGGTAGTCAGGAACATAAAATGTATCTCCACTTCCTCCGTATGCATATTTCAATATTAGAAATAATTCAGGGTAATGTATCCTATTAAGAGCGGCTCCATTACATATTAGTGAATTTTGTGGTTGAGCAATAGTTGGACCAACTGGGAAAATAACAATTTCACCTGCTCTTGATTGAGGAACAAATTTTTGATTTTGCCCGTCCCACACCAACATATCTCCAGATTTATACTGATATTGTGCATCATGCTGCCCACTAACCCAGTTAGGAGCCTGTCCTGCTTGTCCTGTGATAGTGGATATATCTACATCAGATAATTCATTAGCAGATTTTGAAGAGAGGTTTGATATAGTTTGACTTACTGGAATCCAGTTTGAAGAATCTGAGTTGTATTCTAAAACCTGTTTATCTGTGGGATTAACTATTAGTGTGTCCCCAGCTCCCGATAGACTTGCACTTGCAGATTGATCTACCCACTCATCATTCGAGTCGTTCCATAATTTTAAAACTCCTACATCATTGACATACAAATCTCCTGCGGAGGGGGAGGCGGGAGGTGGTCCAGGTTTTAAATTAATTGGCTTTTCTATTAATACCCTCTTAGTAGCTTTAATTGTGGTATCTTGTGCCGAACTTCCTACAGTGGAAATAACGGCTCCTTTTCCTCCAACACCGGAATGGTCATGGTCAGCAATCTTTTTAAATGTTTTTTCTTTTAAGGTGTCTGCCCAGTTAGTCGATCCCTTTATAGGGACTTCTATTTTTAATGTTGAATCATCACCTAATTTTGTTGAATCTGCCATATCTACCTCTTACTCACTCTATAGTGAAGTGTTCCTCCACCAGCAGATGTAATACTTACATATTTCAAAATTGCTGGGTCAGTAATTTTATATAAACCAGTTGCTATAGCAAATAAATTTATTGAGTAGGATGTAGTAAAAACTTTTTCAGCAGAACTTTCTGCAGTTACAGTTGTACCTTCTAATAAAATTGAATCAGCATAAGGAGGTAATTCAAACACCTCGTCCTGTGCTAATGTTTTAGATTGACTTGCTATCATATTTTACTCCTTAAAAAGTTGTCCAATGTACTGTTGCTACACATTTTCCCCCTGTAGAGGCTCCATCATGTATAATTACTCTTATATATTGCATTAATGCTGTATTTATTACTTGGCAATTACATAAACCTGCAGTTGAACTACATACTATGTTTCCGGGTTTATTCTCGTCCTCTTCTGAATAATGGATAGGATTTCCTGAACTATCTACTACAGGGCACCAATTTTCTCCATCTGGACTCATTTCTAAACTCATTGAACAATTACATACTGTACAAATTGCGCAAAATGCAAAATCATTTGCCTGTGAAGGCATTACAAAAGGTTTACTAACATTATATCTTGCGTCGTTTGGTCCAATATTATCTAAAGGACATATTCCAAATTTATCAGAACTTGTACCAGTAATTTTATTTTCTACAGAACAATTATCTATATTATTAATGCTATCTGCACAGTATTGTAATGCCACTGAGCTTTCTACCCCAGCTTTAGTTTCTAAGACAGTATTATCAAATTCAAATGTATGGTGAAATGCTGATGACATTATTTTTTTCTCCTTCTAAACCAAAGTTTTGCTCTACACTTATCTTCCCCTAAATCGCAGCTTCCTGCCCCACTCCATTTTACTCTCATATGAGGTAATTTTGGTCCTTTTAACATATGTTGTTTTATATTACTTGGAGCACACCCACTAGTTTGCACAATATTAGATTGTAATCCACCTTCTGTAGTTGATGAGGCAGGTGTTACATACATTGTAATTCCATCTGCAGTAATGTCTCTACTGTATAAAGTGCCAGAACCTGAGTCTGTAGTAGCTAAGGACTCTGTGTCTGTATGTTGCATATTATTTGCTAAAATATCTCTATCTAGGACTGCAGGATTACCTTCATGCCCTCTAACATCTTTAACAGATTCAGAGCAATCATTTATAGTATCTCCCCATCTATAATAGACTTCCATACCTCCTCCAGTATTTGTAGAGGCATCATATGGATTAGGATTTATATATTGATCTTGGATTGTAGTGGTTACACCTGCAGAGGAAGGTTCTCTTAAATCATATGGTTTTTTCCTATTTTGATATTCTGCTGCTACTCCAAAAGTAACCCCATATAGTGTTAAAGGTTTTTCTTGATTATAGTTAGTAGGTGTTGATGTGTTACCTGAATCCCACCAATTATTACTATGGAAAGAACTTTCATCAATGCCTCCTTGAAATGCATAAATTGAATCTGAAGTCCCTGTTTCAACAATTCCTGAAGCTAGATAAGTTGTAGGTACATATGTTTCATTTGTACTTACATGTTTCAAATGTTTATCTTTAATCACAAATCCTGCAGTAAGTTTCCCACTAGCTGCAGGCTTACTAACATTAAACCCACCAATTCCTGATAAAGTTCCTCCTGATCCATCATCTACAGTTGAAGCAGGGGTAATAGCTTCTAAATGTTGTCCATCATAACACACCACTATATGGTAGGCTTGAACAACATTTCCTTGGGTAACTTTTCCATATCTAATTTCATCTTCACCTAAATATATAGTTCCATCATTATCTGTAGTACCTTGATAGGATACTGTAACTGAGTGCCATCTCCCATCTAATAGATTAACAGCAGGACTTAAACCTGTTTGATTTACATCATAGGCAACAAAATGCTCAGCATCTCTTTCAAGCCCATTAAATGATAGAACCAATCTAGCAGCTTCATCCTGACTATCTACCCATGTACCATCATCTTTTAAATTTCTAGTCATTGATATGGATATCCCTTCCCCTTTAACTTGAGAAGCTAAATATATGGAATCTGAATCTGTCATAGTGACATAATTTTTTCCATTATTTACATTAGTTTTAAAGTGTTTAAATTCTAAATCTATATTATTACTGGTACTGTCTTCTGCCACATCACTTGATTCTGTTATTGCACTATCTGTATCAAAAGTCCACCACCCCTCTACCTTAGAATAATCTAAAGTTGCACTGGTTGCATAGTTATGTGGTTTTCCTTCAGTAGTTTTAGCTGTACCATAAAATTCTTGAGCTTTAGCTAGAGTAGTTTCCTCACTATGTAAAGAAAGATTATCTAATTGTCCCTGAAAGGGATATATGTAATTTGTTGTTGCTCCTGTCTCTGTCCAATTAGAAGCTCCAAAAGTTCCTGGAACAAAAGTTCCTTCTGTGAACTTAAAGTGTTTATCTGCTGCTGTAAAAGTGGTGGTTCCACCCTTATAGGCATTTGCTGCAACCCATGCTCCATCTATATATACTTTTAAATTATTATTTCCTTCACTAGCATGTCCATAAGTTTTAGTTCCAGCTCCACTTCCATCCCATGTAATTTGTAAATTATGCCAATTTCCGTCTAATAGAGAAGCTGCTGGATAATTAACCCAAGCATCTGCATCTCCTTCAAATCCATCTAAAGAAAGTAGGAGAGATGTGTCTTGACCT
>Ga0098061_1001637_pt1 | contig 10802 bp, 3 predicted proteins | sample 22_taG_FD_92579 | JGI IMG/M metagenome (GOLD analysis project Ga0098061, IMG submission 92579) | Marine viral communities from the Subarctic Pacific Ocean - 22_ETSP_OMZ_AT15343 metaG | ecosystem: Environmental > Aquatic > Marine > Oceanic | place: Subarctic Pacific Ocean | collected 2015-01-20 | reverse complement strand
CCACCGATGGAGAACCCGGGGGTGAGCCGGGCACCCAAGACGATAGTAGCGAGGGGCCTATCGTCACAGATCCCGCCAGCGAACCCTCGGTGGGCTCCACCGCCGACGTGTCCGACGACACCGATGCTGATCCAGAGCCCGAAATCCCTCCAGCCGATCCGGCTCAAGTATCGCCGATTGGGTACGTCGGTGAATGTGGTGAAGTTGTTTGCGGCAAAGTTGTCGAATGCTACACTCCGCCTCCTTTGGAGTGTCCTCCTCCTTGCGTTCCAGATGGATGTGATGACTCAGTAGATTGGACCACTTCTCCAAATAAGATAGTGTTTTTAAATAAAGGGACTTGTGAATATTGGGTACCAATAATTACTACTTATTTGCATGTGAAAGAAAAAGATATTAATACCGTAATGGAGGAGTACAAATCTCCTGGGGTAGAGTTGATTTTGAGTTCACTAGGAAAAGAATCATCAGAAACTATCATTAATAATCTTCTTCTTCACGTTACAACGGATTATTTTGTTGATTTTAGAAGCCGTGCTAAAATAAAAGTCTTGATAAAACTACCCTTTGATGCTGTTTTTGAAGTCGCGGATAAAGAACCAGAAGTACCGGAAGATTCTAGTAATTTTCCATTAAATGTAGTGTTTACCATCGCCGATATTCGTGGAACTGGCTCTATGTTTGATTTGGTAAGTCGAGCAATAGGCACAAAATATGCTGTCCAAGTAGAAATAGAAACCTATAAGGGACAATTTTCTGGATTACCAAAGAACATTTTGCTGAAAAAAGAAGCATATCGCTTAAGACAGTTTAAAAAAGCGTTAGTTGATCTTTTACAGACCCAAGGTTTTAAATTTAATCTTGAAAATAAGAAAAATGGTGTTTTGGAAGCAGTAGAAATCGCTTTTAAGGAAAAATATCAGGGGATTGAGTATATAAAAGCCAATAATGTTGGGTGTGAAGCGGTAGAACTTAATGGTGGACCAGGATGGGATACTTTCATGGCCCAATCTGTTGTCAATTATCCCACAACTTTAGCATTTGTAGCACATATACCCTCAATATATGATAGGGTCACTTCCGACGCGTCAATGCCTGCCGATTTATTTGTGAAAACCTATTTTTTTCCTCCGATTGAAGAGGACATTGGCGAAGATTTGACAATGACCCAGGGATCGGTTGACGAAAATGAGTGTAATACTACCGAATTGGTCGCAAATTTAACAAAACCATCACGTATTCTGGGCGCGGAAGTACTTGGAACCGCATTATCTTTTCCAGAACTGTTTGCAGCCGCCATTGGCGAGAAAACATGTTTAACTTTAGAGGGGAAAGAGATACAAGATGAGAAATACAACGCCCTTGAAGACATTAAGAAAAGATGGAAAGACGTAGATCTTCGAAAATATTTTAGTGGTGATGGCATTTTCGAAGATTTGCCCCACAAATTGGGAGAAGTTAGCAATCTCAAAGAACTTTATGAAGAAATACTCAATAAATTGGGAGCTTGTGGTTTAGCCGCTCTTGTTTTTGAAGCGTTGAAATGCATTATGCAAGGTTTAGATATAGATACCTCCAAGGATATGCTTGTTAAATCTTTTATAAAGAATGCTACGGGAAAAGAAATGGAGGATCTATTTTCCTCATTGCCTCCGGACATACAACAGGTCGTAAGAAATTCGGTCGCTGAAATTACTTCTATTCCTCTACCATGGGAAGCCGGCTATAGGCCCGGGAGTTATCAAGCGGCGGGAGTTAAATATTCTGCAGATTATTTAGGGGGAACCGAGCAAACCCAAGAAGAAAGGCTTGCAAAAACCCCCGATTCTAGTGGAGATACGCCGGAAGGGGATTTAAAGAGATTTAGAGAAAGATCAAAAACCACAATAGCAGAACAACAAGCAAAATTTAATTCTTTCACGCCTATCACGGTCATAGATGAAGATGGGAACACGGTCACAATTAGAAGCCCAGCAGGAGTATCACCAGCACCAGGCTTGGGCCCCCGTGGTTATGCTGGTCCGTTTGCTCATGCTGGTTCTGTTGGGACTGCCTTAGATAATATTCAGGATAATATCACCGACACCCTAAAAGAAGCAATGGTGGGTGCAATAGAGGACAAGATAATTTCTGGCGAAGCATTAATGGGCTTCGTCGACAAAATACCAGGCGCAGCCCTTCTCAAAGATACAATATCGGGAGTTTTAGACTGTCCGTTCCCGCCTCTCTTTTCACCGCCTCTTGATGACATACTGAAAACATTGGAATTGGATTTTTGTGAAGGCCATTATGCCATAACATTGCCAGTAGTGCGAAAAATTTCAGTTCGACCTTTTCTTGGCGATGTAAAAACGATCTTAATAGAAGCAGCAGAAGAGGCACTCCAACAATTAGTTGCAAAGGCCCTTACTTTAATACTCAGCAAAATACTTAAAGTTTTAATAAATGCTGCCTGTGAAGGCTTGAAAGACATCGGCGGCATGCTAAAAGATTTAAAGGGTGGTTCCGACTTCCGAGAGGTGGTGGCAAACAATCTCTGCGGTGATACTCTTAATGATGCCGAGTTAAATGCTAGCCTAAATAAACTTAACGATTCCTTGGGTTCTTTGGGCCTTCCTGGCGTTTGTAACCCGACCGACGATGACATGGGCGCCTTTATGGACGGCATCTCAGCGATCCTGACACAGCAAGAATTACTCGACTTTCTTGATGGAGATCCCTCCGATCAAGCAGTAGCATATGCTAGACAAATTATTGATGATATACCTAATTTGGCTTGCGCACTTCCTACCGACGAAGACATTAGAAATTTATTTGCCGGATTAGGGAGGGTTTTCGACCGCGAAGCTCTTCGCGATAGAATTGCAGCCACAGCCTCTCAACCAATTTGCCCCGCAATTTGTGCTAGTCCTGAAGACCTAGAACGATTTGACAATCTTCGTTGTTCGATATTACAAGAAAAGGGATTAACTGAGGAAGAATGGAAAGAACAATTACAGAAACTAAAAGACCGCGCTTTATGTGATTTTGATGATTTGGCAAATGTATTAAACGAGAATTATTTCGGTGACATCAATGTTGCCAGTAACAGTGCCTGCGCAGAAGATGGAGTTTACCCAAAAGAGGATCCTGAGACAAAAGCACTTACGGGAGAATTCTTTGATTCCCTTTATGATGTTATAAATGCCTCACTTTTAGAAGAGTTGGTTACTAGACAAGGATTATTGAATATGATTCTTTCTGACACTAAAGGCGCCGGATTTAAAATGCATAATGAGTTCTGGGTTCGGCTTTTTGGCCAATCACTAAGCGAGGATTTGGGGCTCTTCGGATTTACTGCCGATGCGCTCTCCCCTGGCGACGATACCGGAAAATCTCTTTTCGTCGGGACCTTCGGCCTCGCTAGGCCTCTCAATCTTTATCCGGAAACTGTGGCCTCTTATCTTCAAGGAATCTTGGCATTTGATGACGGCGAGTCCCCGTCCGGTTTACTATACGAAGATTCATGGGCAAACCATGACTTCTTCGTAGCAAGTGACGATAAATCGATGACCTTATATTTTAAGCCTTATACACCGAATAACGTTTTGTCAAACCACGAAGAGCCCGACTATGTAAAAGTTGTCTATACCCTTTATCCAAATACCGACACAATGACAAATATAGTCATTAGTTCAGAGGATGATAAATATGGCGCGCCCACCACATCCATCGCTATTCGTTCCTATGACACAATTGTTCCAGGGTTCCCCAACTCCTCGATCACAGATAAATTGGCCCAAATAGGCGCAGCATCCCCAACTTCTCCTGGCAAGCCACACCATATGGTAAATCAAGCTTTTGTACTCGGAAAACTTATCCGCGCTAGCTGGTCTTCGTATTCAAATGATGAAACGGCGCTGCAAAAAATCGACGATTGGGCCACCACAATCTGGGCCCCATTTAACAGTATGTACGTTACAAATTTTCTTAGAAGAATCTCAGAAAATTCAGACCTATTTGATTTTGGCTTTGACCCGGATAACAAAGCCACAAGACACTTCCTAGATCCCGAAATTTATGGCGGTACAGATAAAAATAAACCTTTTTATATCGAGCCACCCGTCTATGATGGCTGGATGGGATTATATGATAAAATAGTTCCAGCAGTTGATGGGTGCTCTCAAAAATCAATTATAAATTTTAATTCCATTTCTAAAAAAACCAACGAATATAATAGTAAACTTAAAGATGACCCTCGTTTACAAACCCCAGCGGCGTGTGCTCTTAGTTCAGAGAAGCCTTTTGATAGGGTGATGCCAGCTGCATCCCTGGCAGGAACTGATGGTGCTATTATGGCCACGGCGCGCCTATATGTTATAGAAACATTTTTAAAAGGCCTCCCGGCATTCTCCATATTTAGTCCAAAATTTCCAGGTACTTATGACGAAACTTTATTGAGTTACATAGCCACAAAAATGAGAGAAGGTTTATTGGAGACGGGACTAAATTTTAGAAAACCGGTTGGCAGAGAGAGATATTATTATACATTTTTGGAGGAAGTTGTTCAAAATTTTGGTAAGAAAGTGGACGTAGGAGAAATCATGCCAACCCAGGCACAACTTGATGCTATGGAAAAAATTAATGAAGTACAGGAAACGTGGCCACCCGAGGAGCTTAGGGGTTCTCCCGGCTCTGGTATTAATAGTACTCAACTCGGAATACGAACGAACCCTTCCGCGCGCGCCATAAATAAAGAAAAGAGAAACTGGTATTTTTCTTACATCAAAGCTGTAGAACCTCAATGTTTGGTTTTGTTGAACTATTATATCGCACAACAGTTGGTGGAAGTTGGTAAACTTTTTGAGGAGGTTCTGCCTCCATCTATTTCTAATTTGCAAAGATACATCCTCACATCACCCGACTGGATGTTGCTTGGCGCCACTAACACCGGTGGTCCAATAAATGTTGCTACAAACCCGCTTATTGATTCCGACGACACAACTTCGGACTATTTGGGTTTGTTGTCCAACTGGAACGATTTAGCGCTGCCTCTTGTTTTAGAAAAATATATAAAAGCAATTCCATCCGATGGTTCGGGTCCTCAAATTTTTGGGTTAGAGGATTGGAAAACTCAAATGGGCAGTACTTATTCCGGAACCTACATCACAGATAATTTCACTGAGATGAGGTGGGGATTGAGGCTTTGCTGGGTTTTACCTCTGGACCTTCCCGGAGGTCCAGGCGGACCTTCGCCGTTATCCTTCGATGGCCTCGACATCGCGAATTTTGATTCATCAATTTCAGATGAAGATATTGATAAAATTAAGTCATTAAAATTTGGAGGGGATCCTGCGAATAGGGTATATGCAGTGCCAATAGCCACTGCTGAAATCCCACTAGAGAATCAAATATTAGGTTCTAGTACTACTGATCAGTATCCGCTCAACCTTGAATGTCTGATCAATGAATTAATAAATACTTCAGAATATAGAACTCTTTTTAAATATTGTTTTCCTTTGGAAACTTTACTTTCATTTGTAACTATTTATATCATGGAGACATTTTTATTCTCTATTGGAGAAGAGTGGGAAGAACCCGACGGCACCTCGCGACCCGGAGGGAAAAAGGGCAGTCAGTTTAGAAGGTGGGACAAAGCTGGGAATTTTAAGAAAACGAAGAAAAATCTAAGAAGACTTTTTGAGGGATTCTACCACTCAAGAGACGCAACATATGTTGATGAAGAAGAAGAAACCAATGAACAAAAGACAAGAAAAAATTTCAGAGTTAAGAGAAAACTACCTATCGATAGTGACATCTCGTGGTGGCAGAGGAGATTGCAACGACCAAAGCCTGCGTCGTCGTGCGACACAGACAGTTCCGAAGGCGAAGCTGTCGGCGCCGATGAAAGTATTTGGGATGAACAGGGGGACGTATAAATAAATGGCAATAGGAATATCACCAGCATTACCGTTAGACTATGATTCATTAGATGGACCATATCGTTTAACAAAAACAATTAAAGAAACACTAACTCAAAACTTTAAGAATCTTATTTTAACAAATCCGGGTGAAAAAATGATGGATCCCGATTTTGGAGTAGGAATAAAACAATATTTGTTTGAATTGGATAACGGAGGAATTCAACAAGAGATTAGGGAGAGAGTTTACCAACAAGCCGGCAAATATTTGAGTTCAATTCAAGTTTTGGATATTAGATTTTCTGGCGGATCTAATCAAGAAGTAGATCAACTCACAATTGCTGACTCAAACGCAATGTATATACAAATTCTTTTTAAAATACTTGCTCTTGATTCGGCGAATGTTTTAACTTTGCCGCTATTTACTTAAAGGCACAAATGAAGGAATCACGTTAAATGGCCAACAAAAAAAGAACCCCAGTAAGATATACAAGTAGAGATTTTTCATCCATCAAGCAAGATCTACTCGAATATGTGAAAAGATACTACCCAGAATCTTACAGAGATTTTAGTGAAGCATCTTTTGGGTCTCTAATGGTGGATACTGTCGCTTATGTGGGAGATATCTTGTCTTTCTACTTAGATTATCAAGTAAACGAATCTTTTCTAGACTCAGCAGCAGAATATAATAATGTAATCCGGCTAGCCCGCCAACAAGGATACAAAAATCCGGGAGTTCCTAGCACAGCGGGCCTTATTGATTTTTTTATAATTGTTCCATCGAATGCCTTATCGCTTGGCCCAGATTCTAATTACTTGCCTATTTTAAAAAGGGGGAGTACTTGCTCTTCGGCTGGAGGTGGAAGTTTTATTTTGAATGATGATGTTGATTTTTCACACCCAAAAAATGAAGTTGTAGTAGCAAGAATTGATCCCGACACTGGAGTACCGACTAGCTATGCTGTCAAGGCGACGGGTAAAATACTTTCTGGTAAGTTTGTACAAGAAACTTTTACAGTCGGATCTTATAAGAGATTTAGAAAATTAGCACTTTCGATCCCCCGCACCGCAGAAGTTATTAGCGTTTTTGATTCAGAGGGCAATGAATATTATGAAGTTGATAACCTATCTCAAGATGTTATTTATAAGGATGTTATAAATCGTGCTGCAGATAGTGCCCTCGTACCCTCTGTTTTAAGGCCCTATTCGGTACCGCGCCGCTTTACGGTAGAGACTGTTGGTTCTATCTCTTTTTTACAATTTGGTTATGGATCTGATAGTGACACGACAGAGACTTCTCCAGTTGATCCATCAAGTGTTGTTTTAAAATTTCATGCAAAAGATTATATAAGTGATGAAAATTTTGATCCTTCAAAATTAATTTTTTCTGACAAATTTGGTATTTCCCCAACAAATACAACACTGACAGTTGCATATAGGGTTAATACCAGCGATAACGTGAACGCCGCGGCAAATACTGTAACTAAAATAACAAAAGGACTTTGGTCTTTTCGAAATGCTGCCACATTGATATCGTCGGAGGTACGTTCAGTACAAAATTCTGTAGAGGTCATGAATGCGGAGCCTCTCGTTGGAGATGTTTCGGAGCCCTCATCAGAGGAAATTCGACAACGTTCTATTGATTATTTCGCGACTCAAAACAGGGCAGTTACAAAAAAAGACTACGAGGTCATGGTTTATCAAATGCCACATAAGTTCGGCGCGATAAAAAGATGTAAGATTCGTCAAGATTCTGGCGCTTTTAAAAGAAATTTAAATTTATATATTTTATCGGAAGATACAAGCGGATTTTTGGCTCAAGCAAGTTCTACATTGAAAAATAATTTGAGAACGTGGCTAAATAAAAATAAAATGGTTAATGATACAATTGATGTCTTAGACGCTTATGTTGCAAATCTTGGAATCGAATTTGAGATAATTCATGATTTAAATTATAATAAATATGATGTTTTAACAGAATGTATCAGTTTATTGACTTCCAAGTTCTCAGATCCACTATTTATTGGTGAGCCGATGTATATAACGGATGTTTACAATTATTTAAATGATGTTATCGGCGTCATCGACGTAACCAAGGTTAGAATTGTGGCAAAGAATGGTGCCCCTTATTCAGATGTGTTTATTGATGTTGAACAATTGTTATCTCCTGATGGTCGATATATTAGTGCCCCCGATAACGTCGCATTTGAAATTAGATTTCCATCCTTAGATATTGTAGGAGCAGTTACTTAATGGCTATTAAAAGATATTTTGCAGATGCAGATAATACTATAACAAACGCATTTCGTCCGGACCTAACAAATCGTGGCACAAATGCGAATATGGGAGAATCTGATGTTTTAGAAACATTTTCTATTTATGGACAGGCCTCCTCTGGTTCGACAGAATTAGAAAGAATTTTAATAAAATTTCCTATCTCTAATGTCATTTCTGATCGGACTGCCGGCTCCATCCCGATTAGCGGAGGAGTCTCCTTTTATCTAAAAATGTCAAACGCAAGACATTCTCAAACTGTCCCTCGTCAGTTGACGCTGAATATTTCGGCAGTTTCAAGATCTTGGGAAGAAGGTATTGGTCTTGACATGGACGGGTATACAGATATTGTTTATCCAGGCAATATCGGATCGACCTGGATGGCTGCCGATGGGACTACAAATTGGAACTGCCCGGGAGGCGATTATCACACCTCTCCGGTTTATACTGACTATTTTGATACTGGAATTGAGGATTTAGAAGTTGATGTTACATCCTTAGTCGAGCAATGGATCACAGGATCTGCTGGAGGAGGAAAAGAAAATTATGGCTTCGGGATTCATTTGACGTCTAGCCAAGAAGCGTATTATGCAATATATTCTCCTCGCGAGGCAGTCTATTTTGATCAACTCGCAGTTTTAACCGGTTCCACGGCCGCAATGCTAACATCTTCAACGGGTGCTGATACTCTATCTATGTGGCTGTATTATGTCGACACGGCGGCAGACATAAATTTTGTTTCCTGGAGCCCGACAGCCGGATCAGTTAATCGTGCCCTGGACATTCTGAACGGCGGAATATTTAATCAATTCCGATCGTATACTGGAGGAGTCCGAACCTGTGCCACCACAGTGGCTCTCACTGAAAAAACTTGGTATCATATCGCAATTACCGAAAATGGGGGAGATGCTAGCCCTCTCCCCATTTTATATGTTAATGGAATTTCTCAGTCCGCGGACTTTCCTAGCGGTATACCTCCCGGACCAGCTAGCGATCTTGTGGCGCCAACATCGTTTGGGGGGCGCTTGGTTCCTATAGTATCCAATTTGTCCGGAAATCTGGATGATATAGCTTATTATAATAGGGTGTTAACAGCTGCAGAAATATTAGAGATTTATAACAATGGGTGCCCGAACAATCTCAAAGAAATTCAGAGTAGCAAAGCTTCTTTGAAGAATTGGTGGATAAACGGAGATGATCCAAAAGATGCCATTCGTTTGGGTTCTCCTCCAACTGAGATAAGCATCTATGACCAAGTTGGAACATTTGATTTATACGCATCGGGAATAGGAGATATGGCCATCGTCGATAGTGTTTGCGCGGGAGGCGCGCCTTGTAAAGAAGGTGTTTTCAGCGGCAGCGCCCCACCGCCAGCAGGCCAAGTAATAAATCTCGACGGCGCTCAAACAAGTTATTATACCAAGAAATTTTTTGGAAGAGGAAGCGAATTTTATTATAAGCGACCATATATTGAGGCACGCTGGAATTCGTCAATAAAAGATGACAGAGGCCGCGTCTATGTTAGTAGCTCTCTTCTTACTACGGCTGAAAATAATCATACTATTTATCTTTATAATATTTACGGAGGCCACCTGCGCAATATTCCCTCTATTGGAACAGGGCCAATTTTCGTCGAGCTTTTCTCGGCCTCGGCGGGCGGTGCATCTGTATCTCAAATAACCGGAGGATATGTTTCGACGGGGATCTACTCCGCCTCAATAGAAGCGGCGTCCCCGCCGTTTGTGGGAGAAACTTTCTATGATCGCTGGGGCACTGCGGGGCTAGGAACCGTCTTCCATACTGGGTCTTTTAAACTGCGTTCCCATAACGCATTTTCTTATAATCCAAACCCAAAATATGTTGTTAATATTACAAATCTTAAGCCATCGTATACTAAAGATGAGCAAGTCCGACTTCGACTCTATACTCGACAAAAAGATTGGTCGCCTACTATTTATACTGTAGCAAATTCAAATATAGAAACTTTGATAATTGAGAGCGCTTCATACCAGATCTTTAGAATAGTTGATGATTTGTCGATCGTTCCCTATGGAACATCCAGCGATAATTGCACACAAATGTCTTATGATGTAAGTGGAAATTATTTTGATTTTGACATGGGAATTTTACAATCAGGCTATTCTTATGGTATAAAAGTTGCTTTTTATGACGAAACTTCTTATGTTGAGCAGCCATACCTTTGGAAATTTAGGGTCGATAAATTAAATGAGTATTAAAAAACTTTTTGACAAAAGAATACCACAATCTATTGTATCTTCTACAGATTTAGAAAATTTAGGTAAATCTGTTGAGTCTTCTGGGAATATTAAACAGAAGATCATTGAAAAAAATAGGTTTATTCCTCAACAAGACTATAGTAGACCAGAAACTTTTGCGCATTTTGGCTCAGCTGTTAAATATTATAGTGATTCTTTTGACAGAATCATTAATCAATACCCCTATGATGGGTCTTTAAGAGAACGAACAGAATTTTTTAATAATTCTACTTATTTGGATTTATACATTTATGACAATGTGTATCCACGAACAACGGGCTATGTTTCCATAGCCGCTGACGGCGGTGACTATACCGGTGGCCACGGAGGCTCTATCGCAGATTACCCTCTT
>Ga0098061_1001635_pt1 | contig 10813 bp, 18 predicted proteins | sample 22_taG_FD_92579 | JGI IMG/M metagenome (GOLD analysis project Ga0098061, IMG submission 92579) | Marine viral communities from the Subarctic Pacific Ocean - 22_ETSP_OMZ_AT15343 metaG | ecosystem: Environmental > Aquatic > Marine > Oceanic | place: Subarctic Pacific Ocean | collected 2015-01-20 | reverse complement strand
TCCGCCAGGTTCAGAGAGTGTGTGCTCTTGCCATCCTTGGAGAATCGCCTCCCTGATTTTGGGCATATCTCTGCGTTGGGATGTTCTATCTCCTGAGTTGTTGGGGTTGGCAATAATCCAGATCCTGTCCCTCTGGTGAGGCGCACCGATGGCGGCACAACTAGCGGGTATACAATGAAATTCACACATATACCCGATCTCGCAGAGATTTTGTAAGACCAAGGTAAGTCCTTTAGATCTAAGGGCTGATACATTTTCAATAATTGCCCACGCCGGCCGTACATCTCGGATGAGTCGAAACATCTCCGACCACAATCCTGAACGCTCGGCTTTGATTCCTTTTCCTTTTCCGGCACAGCTGATGTCTTGGCAGGGGAATCCTCCTGTGATGACATCGGGAACAAGGTTGTCTTCTTTGAGTCTTTCATAAGTTAGTTCCTTTATGTCATTATAGACAGGTACGTTTGGCCAGTGTTTGTTTAAAATTTCTAGAGGGTATTTTTCTACTTCACAAAAAGCAATAGTCTCGAATCCCCCCGTGCTTTCAAGACCTAAAGAAAACCCTCCTATTCCTGAGAATAGGTCGAGTACTTTATACATTGTGGTACTCTTCTATTTCTTTTTCTACTAGTATTAGTTCTGCGACTATGCTGTACAAGGTACCAAATTCTACACCTTGAGCAGGGTCATCCATCTTATCAGGACTGAAGCATTCCATACAGTGGGCTGCTAAGTCTTGTCGTAACTCGAATTTCTCGTCTTCTAAACCTTTAATGTGTGACATTGTAGTCTCCTTTGTATTCCATAGATTGTAAATCATGATGTGTAATCCTCCATTAGTTCGGGTTGTCCATCAAGAGTAGGGGGATCAAGTGCTTCTTCACTTTTAACCTTGTGATCTGTGAAGTACGGCCATGGATCCTCCTTGAATTCTGTTAGTGATACATTTTCTGGGACTGTAAAGTAAAACTTACAGCCCATGTGGACGGTCTCCGACCCCCACCATACATAGTCTCGTTCTTTCATTGTTGTTCTCCTGTGTTAAGTTGCTGGTTTGACATGGTTTCTCCTATTGTACAAAAACCTCTGCTCCTAGTAAAAGGAGAAGAGGCAATAATGTAAAAGTTCAGTCTCTAGATAGACACGCTAGATGAAGGTTCCTCTTTTACATTTAGTAGATACCCATGATACTATAGGGAGGTCTTTATCTTTCACCAACGGCTTATATACACTATGAATTCCTAATGTCACCGTCATGGGTACCTACTAAATGGGGCTCCCGTCATCGGGAAGAATCGGGGAGCCCTAAGAGTGGGGGTTCTAATTATTAACCACCTAAGAGTGTTTGAAGATACTCTGATTTGTAGGTAGTTGTGCCTCGTTCAGTATAGTTACATCGGACTACACATGCAACAGTAGAGTCACCATTTAATTGGTTTTCTACTTCATCAAATGCTGCGCCTAGGTCTGTTGGGTCGTAACCAAGGATTGTCTTGAGGTGACCTTTGAGACGACCTAATTCAATACGTGCTCGAATCTGAGATCCTTCATGAGATAGTACTGAAGCATCATGAGGGATAGTCATTGGAGCACCGTTCCAGATTAGTGGTTCTGTGCGGTCTGGGTCTTCACATAGTTGATAATGGAATTGTACGCTGATGGCAGGGAATTCTTGTTTATCAGATGTTTGACGGAAGGTTCCATTTTGTACATTCATTCCGAGAACATAACATGCATGTTCGCCTTTGGCTGGCCATTCACCTAGTGAACCCATGCCTTGGTCTGCTGTTGCGGTTTCGAAATCCGATTGCAAGTTTGAGAAGATTGCCTTCGTTTCATTACTAATGCTCATAGATTAATCATCCTTCTTTTGTTGAGCCGATATGTATTGTCCTTCGAATGAAGACCACGCAGCCTTCTGTGGAAGTTCAATACGATCTGGTAAGTCTACACGACATTTGGTGATTCCCGCAAGGGTCTCATCGTTAATTGTCATATAATATTTTTGAGATTTGATAGTTTCTGTTCGCTTTGGTCCAGGCTTACCTCCTACACCAGGCATTTGTATTTGTTTTGATTCGGTTACCCAATCAGATTCAAAAGCTGCTACTAGTTCGAACATAGGAAAGAGTCTTTTATAGAACGAGTCGGTTATTGTGAGTTCGGGTCTGATTGTATATCGGTCATCTCCTAATGGAATCTTTGCATTCACGAGGTGACATACATAATAGAATCCATATCCGTGTCTTCGTAGATCTAGTGAGAATCTAAGGAGTCCGTCATAGACATCATCCCATGCACGGCGACCGTCAAGTTCTTTCCAGTTTTCTCGACCAGCTTTCTTAGTTACATGGTCTTTCATTAATTGAATTGCAGGTCCTAAGCTATCAAGAACAATCGTTTGTGGTCGTGGTTGATTGTTCTTTGAGAGGCTAATGAGTTGTTCTTTTTTCTTTTTAATCGTTTCCCAACTAAGTACCATCTTGGATCCACCGACATCCATCGGTTCTCCCTGTGACGTGACTCCAGGCCATATACAGGCTTGAGGGTTTGGATTGGTTGTACTAGTTCCATCTGCATTAATTATAAAAGCCTCTGGGTTTGATTGTATGAAAGATGATTTACCTGTTCCGGGCATACCTACTAGTAGTCCTAGTAATTGTCCGGGTGGATGAACCATCTTCTGTCCTGAAAAACCTAAGCCAGAATACTTCTGTACTCCTGTTTTTCCTACTGCTAAGTCCTGTGTTTGAGTCATATGACCTCCTTTATTCGTTGTCAAACAATACTTCGTCTAAGTCTTCGTTTGTTGGTATATACTGATTTAATCCTCCTTGTCCTGTAAGTGAATGTTGTTTAGTTTCAATAGGCTTTCTTTCAGGTAGATTCCACACCGTTGTTTGTTGTGGTTTCAATTGAAGTTCTTCACACCACTCTTTAAATTCTCTGAAGGATACGGTGCAATCATATTTTTCTCTGAACAATTTCCAGAGTTCATTAATGGATAGATTACCTTTATCTTCATGTAGAAGTCCTTCTAGTTTTGGGAGGACTATTCCTTTTAGGATTTCTTCTTTGAATTTAAGTAGTGGGTTACTTGCCATTGTTTTATCCTTTCTCCAGCGAATTGGGCTGCCCGTGCGCAAGCACACGGGCGGCACAAGGAGCATCCACTATGAATTCCACATCTTCATCTCTATCTACTTGCATGAATGATTGTGCTTGAATTATATCTGGCCACTCCTTAGGAGGTGTCATATAGAACGGTGTGTAGGGTGACATTCTACCAAATTGTCTCAGGTGTGAGACAGACCTTGGAAAGTTTTTTGGTATTGCCTTGCATTGAACATATTGTTTGATGAGTGCCACTCTTGAGTAGTACTCATCAATATAGTCTTCATCTAATAGAGTGGATCCATAGGTGAGACTATAGTTTATAGGTGGAGAGGAAGCCCACTTCTCAGCGTTATGCTCATATTCTCCTTGTCCTCGATACCAATCGTTACATCTATCTATATAGTTGTCGAAGCGAGGCTCTCCAATGTAGTTTCTACGTATCTCAGTCTGCCCCTTACGAGGTCCTCGTGATAATGTGTGTTCTACCTCTTCGTAGTCTCGGTCTTTCATACCGAAGTCTATGGTGGGTTTCTGTACACCTATGTGAATCATTCCCCCCACTCCTACATCTGTAGGTATGTCAAACATTGGTTGCAGTAGGTTGTTTTCTAGTGCAATTTTTAGGGTCATCATGTAGTGTTGAGTTTGAAACTCGAGGGGACATGTCTGAAGCCTTTCTTCAGGTGACCCTGCACAAGTCTTTGCGTCTACTATAAAGATAGTATTCTGCGCCTTGTGGTACAGAAGGGTATCGTACATTCCTGTGAGCATCACTTTACCAGCCTTAGAAGTATGTGGCATATGTAATCTTACACCTACTTCAGACCCTAGATGCTGGAAGTGATCCTGAGTTAGGAATTTTTGAACGGTGGGAATCTTCTGGTGTGTATCTAAATTCATGGCAGTTTCATACCAACCTAGAGCACACCAAAAGTCCCTCCGTTCTCTTTCTTTTATATTGTCTTTTGATTCGCCTTTAATTCCGATTCGATTACAAATTTCTTCGAGTTCATCTATGCGATCATCAAGCATTGCATTCATAATTTCTAGAGCCATAGTAGAGTTATCTCTATAAAGCTCTAGTCTCTTGTGAAACCAAGAGCCACGACTTAATGCTTTTGACCAACGAAGGACAGGAACAAGTCCTAACCTTCTGCCAAGATAGTATTGAAAGGGACAGTGTAAAACCCCTTCATAGTCTGAAGAACGAATGGAAGGAGTCGTATCAACGTAACCGTGATACTCCATCCACCTTTGGGCATCTTGCCCACGTCCTGTGGGAACAGGTACGTTTTCTATTTCTGGGGGCATAACTAATCTCCTGTGTTAATGAATTACCCTCGACTAATCCAAGATAAAATTCTATCTTTGAGCCACATACCACATATAAATGAGACTATGCATGCGACTGCTGACATCCATAAATTTTCCATGTGACGATTCCTTATACGCTTGCGATAAGATTCCAAAGTTCACGAACTGCTCCACCTGCCCAGTTAACACCGTCCCATGCGAATGGGAGTAATGCTAAGGTAATAAGTAGACTACGAGTGATACCAACCTTATTTAGGGTAGTATCAACAATATCACTTGCACAACATTCTTTACTCATTTGGTTATTTCCTTTTTGAGTTTGACTATACGGGCTTGACCAAGTGCCTTGATCGCCCACAACGAAGAGATTACTCCTGATGCTACGATGATCGGGAGTGCTATATAATGAAAGTATTCTTGTAGTAATGTATTTATAAAGATGAGACCTATCCCACCAAGGATAGGCCACCAACCTTTACGTCCTGCACTAACTACAAGTAATACGATTCCCCCGAGAATTGAAATCCCCCCAATGCCGCTAAGCATTGAGAGGTTATTACTTATGGAAGATGCTGCACTAGTAACACTTGACTCGAGGTCATAGGTACTTGGTGAGGTGTGAAAGATAGAGTCTATCGCCCCACATCCTCCAAGAAGAGAGAAGGTAATTAGTAGTAGTTTTTTCATACAAATTTAAGAACGAGAGTAATCATACCTGAGAAAATGATAGCAGAAATGGTTGATGCCATGTACATCTTAGCTTTCATATCTGTAATATGTCTATCGATAGAGTTCAATCTTCTCTCTACCTTCTCTAGACGATTACCATTCCGCTTTAGTTCAAGGATAACGAGTTTGCGATACTCATCCCACCCATTTTCTGGCATGATTTATTTGCCACCGGCAGCGGATATTCCTTTAGACTTTTTACCTTTGGGTCTCTTTCGTCCCATACCTGCTGTTTTTTTTGATTTATTTTTCTTTTCAGTTTTCTTTGCCATTATCCTACAAACCTTCCGAGGATCATACCGTTTGATACGGAACTACCATCTTTTACTCCAACGATTACACTTGTACATCCAGCAAGATACACACCTGCTCTTTTACTTAAAAACCAAACACTATCAGTATTTCCTCCTCCATCATCATATTTCAAGGCAGGTCCAGCTGCATCCATAGCCATAGTTATCCATGCAACTTGATCTGTCAACTGTTGAGAAGCCGAAGGACCAATTCGTGCTGTATCAACTCTATCCATATTTTGTAATGGAACCCACATATCATCAGGTTGCGCATAGTTAGTGGAGTCTATATCCCCAGGCCATCTACGGGCTAAACCGGTGGTTTTTGATTGTACAGGTGTCTTACCAAATACTCCAAGTTCTATAAGTTCATCTGCTGCTGTATCAGTAGCAATATAAAGTTCTAGGTTCAATCCTGCAGAAGGAACGATAACCTCTATTGAGTTTGTATTTGTAAGGACACCTGCTTGGTCATTGTAACTTGAGGCTAATAGATGAGGTTCGTTCCATTTAGTGTCATCTGTTTCTGTGGTTTCGTGCATTACGAAGATGTTCGAACCCCATGAAGATGCTGATGATCCTATAGCAGGTTCATCAAATATGAATGCGTTGTTAAATTTTGCCATTTGTAACTGCTCCAGCAATTAGAAGCCGTGCTACCCAGATGGCACAGGCTCTTCGGTGTGAGTAAGTTGTTCCGGGTAATAACATCAGTTCTACATTATACTCTCTTATCAGTCTCATGAGGGCATCTATTGCCACTCCAGGATTAGGTACATGTTTTGATGGTCTCTCCATTTGGAGGGGTGTACCTTCTAACATTAAAATGGGGTGTTCACACGCCTCACTCAACTTTTTCAATGCCTTTACGAATCGAGTTCTATCTTTCTCGTTTAGGCAATTTTTAGCAATCTCACGAAGACTACCTTTGCGTTCAATTATAGTGTTACCCTCATATCCTTGCAACAGATAGTCACCAGCTTCTAACTTTTCCTGTAAAGTGTGAAGTCTTACAGTGACCATCCGTTGCTTGGGAGGAGGGAAATTATCATTCAAAACCTTTAAGTTCGCAGGGAACTTTAGGGGCTTTTTCTCCCGTGTGTCTTGAATGATAGTCCACTCCATCTTCATTATTTAGAATGTTTCTCTATAATTTTTCTAACGATTTTAGGTGAAATTTTAAATATTCTTCCTATATCTGCATCTGAAAAACCAGAATTGGATAGTCGATAGATTCTCTTCTCTTTCGGACCACCATCTTTAATAGGTGCGTTATAGGGTAAATTATACTTTTTAGCTATGTGGTATAAACTTTTAGAATCAACATTTAATTCATTTGCTACTTCTTTTATGCTATATCCTTCATTTAATAATAATTTTATTCTTTCTTTATTCATGACCAATCATACTCCAAGGGTATTTCATTACCGTAATGTTCGGAAATCATACCCCAATACCCTTCATTCTGTACATATTCTACTGCTTTTTCCACTAAATATTTTATATTATCTTCTGATTCTTTGTTTCTTACATCAAAATAGATGGCATCGTAAACATTTAAGAACATAAGTATATCGGGGTTCTTAGCGTTCATACTAGCCATACCTTTGTGTATATATGATTGAATACTTAAAAGTGTGTTACTTGCTGTTGTTTGAATTGGAAAATTTACTATTTCATTTACTTCATACTTTTCACCTCCCATAAAATATCTAGATTGACCTGTAAACGGTAATGATACTCTTCCGGAGGCGTTCGCTTCCATTATCAATTCATTTTGAAACGCCCACAGTTGAGGTCTATGTTGTCTACGTGTTCCTACAATCTTTTGAAGAAAGACGAGTTTGAATTCCATTCCTGTCATTGCAAGTAACTGCTTCTGCATGGTTGTTGCTCCTGCACGGAATAGATCTGCGAAGTTAATCATCTTTGCTGCTTGTCTACGAGCATGAAAGTTTTCATCTACATCATTAAAACATTGTCTTGCTCGTTGTTCGTGTAGGTCTTCACCGTTTTGGTAAGCATTAATGAATGCTTTGTCTCCAGATAGTAGTCCTGCTACACGCAACTCTATCTGTGACAAGTCCATTGATATCACTTTACCTTCTTTGAATCTACTAGTTATACACTTTTTGATTTGAGGTGGAAAGGTCTGTGCAGATGGCTTCTTACAGGTGATACGCCCTTGCAGGGTACCACCCTCACCACCTGCATTATTCTTTGCAGTTGTGGGTATAGCATACCATGTGGGGTACGCTATATGATGACCATTGATAGGTACTATACAAGATGAGCAGTCTATAGGCTTATTTCTTCTATGTCTTAGTAAGGGGTATGTATAACTGCTTATTATCTTTTGAGCACCTGCATGTATCTTTGCTGCATCGAATACTTTTGTTAGTTCCCATCTTTTTCCTTCTATATCCCCCCTTAATGCATTTTGTAGTTTATTTCTATTACCCTCCGTGAAACTTACAAGTCCTTTAGCTGGTGTGAGTTCCATCTCATTTCTTATCCGATCTCCTATCAAGTTGATTGCATCGTCCATGAGTTGTTGCTTTGCCACCCCACTCCCTTCGCCCTCGAGCGGGTATCCCGTCTCGGTTGCTCGGTCGTTCGCTTCTTTGCACATAACTGTTAGTGTGTCTTCTAATTTTTCTAATTCTTTTTTATTCATACAGATTCCTGCCTCAGACATTCGAATGATTGTCCAAAGCAGGTCACTGTAGAATTCAATACAGAATACAGATAGTTTATCGCTGTTGGGAAAATCGTTTTCGATTCTCCGGGCGAGTTCTCTAACTGCTAGTATTGTATTGTGTGTGTCTTGTGCATTATAGTTGTAGAGTTCTTTGTCTCTTGCTGTTTTGAATCGTTCTTCTTTTAATGTGCTGGTATATGCATGTGTTCGAAGTATTGGACCTAGGTTCTTTAAGCTCTTTTCTGGTCTTGTTTCATCATGGAGGTAGTTTACGATTGAGAGGTCTATTAATAACTGGTTTTCTAGTTCGAATTTAAAGTATGGATCTTTTCTTAAGTATTGGATATCGAATGGTAGGTTCATTCCTACTATTGTGGTTGAATATCTCAACCATTTTCTTAATCTCTCTCTATCCAGTGTATCCGCTAGATCGAATACCATTGATTGCTGTGGTTTCAAGTTCTTCAAGTTTGGAAGTAATCGCTCCTCCAATTGACACGATTGTGATTGCAAGGTGTCGGAGGTCTTTGTCTGTGATTTTGTGAGCTTCTTGTCCTGCTCGATCCAAAGCTCTGTCTGAGTCGCTGTACAACATTGGTCTTCCTTAACTAATGTAATTGAGGCTGTAATGATTAAGTCGCTCAAGTCTACGCCATCTGTATGCATAGACTTAGCAGGGTGAAATACGGTTTGTTTTGGTAAGAGATTACCTCTTATCCCTTCCTCGACTGCACCGTAAGTTTCAATATCGAGGCTAATGATTTGTGTGTCCATTGTGTTTCCTATTCAATTTTCTCTAGGTCGTCTTCATATTCCATGAAGGCTTCAATTGAGGCAACTGTGTCCGCAATATCCTCTATTCTTAGAGTGGGGGGTTTTACTATAACCGGAGGGTCTTTGAAATGAGATATATATTTAGACATTCGATTATAATCTAGTTTCATTCTAATTATTTGATCTGTTACTGTTTCTATAAGTTCAAGCATTTCTTCTTTTTGAAGTAATAAACTGTCAATTTCTGATAATAGTATTTGTACTTCGGGATGGTCTCTAAGATTCATTTGGACTTCTTGTGGGTATTATCTCTGGTGTTGATGGTGATGCCATTGTGCCGTCTATACAGTCGCTTATTAGTTGCATGTGAGAGTGTACACTATTTATTAGATTTCCGTTTCTCATTACTGCAGCTGGGTGATATGTACTAAACATATTAAATTGAAAATCATATCCAAGTCTGTGATCATCGGGAGTATACAGGTTTCCGTTCATTGTGAATGACTTCTTTAATGATATTTTTGTGATTCCAAGTATGTTTTTATAAAATGATGTTGTTGCTGGTGCTCCAAGTGTTAATACTAAATCTGGTATAAGTATCTTCAAGTCTTCGATTAGGTGTTGATTACATTCTCTATAGTGTTTTGGTTTTGGTACTTGATTATTTGTTGTGTGGCATCGTACCCCATTACTGAGCCATAAGTTTGCTCTTTTAGATAATTGTATGCCTTCTAGATATGATTTCTTAAGGACATCACCGCTTCGACCTACGAAAGGTTTACCAGCTTTGTCCTCATGCCACCCAGGATTCTGTCCAATTATAAGTATTGTTGGAAGATTTCTATCTGCTCTAGTTTCCAGGGTTCCCCACATACCTGCAAACCATTCCGTTGCTATTCCTACATGATGTGCTTGTTCATGTAGTTCGCAGCGGTCACAAAATGATTTAGCCTCTGGGAATCGGGGGATAGAAATCGTCCCATAGTTTTTGATAATCTTGTTGTTCTTCCAAAGTTCCGTCTGTTGGGGGTTCATGATTACAATGATTCCTCGCTGCATCTACTAGAGATTCTCCTAGTATATCTTCTAACTCTGTTAGTACTTCGCTGTTTCCAGTGTGTTGTACTGCTGATTGAAAACATAGGGAATCTCCATTGTGTTCTAAGAATATCTCGAATCCTACTACATCTGTAGGTTCTCCAGTTCTGTGGTTCCATATTACATCAAGAGAGCCCGTTATGTTGGGCTCTCCTTCAGCTGGTTTTCCGTAATCAACTTTGCATGTTATTGGTGTTCCCATTATTCTACCACCAAGAGTCATAAATGACTTTGTTTCCTTCTTTTAACTCTTTAAGAGCCCATTTACAAAATTCTAGGTCTTGATCTTTGTACTCTTTATCAGAGTTTTCTCCAAAGAAGAAACCTGAAGTTTTAGGTAAATCTTGTGATTCGATGTCCATTCTTAGACATGTAATATCTTCTTCTGAAAGTTCTACAGGATTACAGTTGAATTCATTCCAGTCACCTGTTGTACTTAATCCTTTTGATTTCCATAGTGCCTCCATCCATCCTTGTAGGTTTGGATGTTTTCTCCATGTAAATTCTGCATTCCATTCTAATTCTTGATTTATAATTGCACCCTCTGGTGCTGATCCTGCAAATTGGTCAAGTCCCATCGTTATCGTCCTTTCTATCGTTGTAATTGTTGTCAATTGTGTTCTGAATTTTGCTAGATAGCAAATTTACTTTGTGTTTTAGATCCCCAACTTCATCTCGTTCTGCTATGAAGCCTGCCGCTGCTAAACAGAAGTTTAATAATATTAGTTCTCTATGTGATAGTTCAATCGTTGCCATTTTGTCTTTCCTCGAATGTTGCCATCCAATA
>Ga0098061_1001634_pt1 | contig 10826 bp, 9 predicted proteins | sample 22_taG_FD_92579 | JGI IMG/M metagenome (GOLD analysis project Ga0098061, IMG submission 92579) | Marine viral communities from the Subarctic Pacific Ocean - 22_ETSP_OMZ_AT15343 metaG | ecosystem: Environmental > Aquatic > Marine > Oceanic | place: Subarctic Pacific Ocean | collected 2015-01-20 | reverse complement strand
TGGAACTAGAGTGGAGCAGCTCGAAAGAACTGTATTGAGGTTAGAGGGTAGAATATTAAATGGATATAAAGGTGATTAAAATGGATACTTTGAAAGTAACTGTAGCAACTACAAGTGCAGGTATAGTACAATGGGCTGAAATGTTAGAACCAATTTTGGGGTGTATAGCATGGCTTATGACTATAGGTTTTGCAATATATAAATTCAAAAAAACAAGGAGTAAATAATGGCAATCTCATATTCGACTAGCACTATGACAGTTAATATTGCCGAAACTATAACATTAAATGGAGTTAATAGAGGTAGTTCTACCACTTTTAGTATACCGTCAATAAAATATGTTGAAAATGGTATAGTAACTTTAACTTCGGCAGTTTCTAAAATTTTTGTATTTGATGCTACTGTAGCTGATGATAAAAGCATTCTTTCGGCAGGAGTTAAATATATTAGATTAACGAATCTTGATACATCATATGATGCTAAAGTATCTTTTGTACAAGGTAGTGATACAGCTTGGTTTTTAATCCCTGCTTATAAATCTATGACAATATCTGATGTTGGATTAGATGCAGATAGTTCGCCTATTGCATCTAGTCCAACATTAGCTAATTTAGATAGTATTTCTGGGCAAGGTACAGGCACAATGGCATTAGAATATTTTATAGCATCAACATAAAAGGAGAAAATAATGGATAACATAATAATGGCAGGATTCTTTTCAGATTACTTTAGTTGGACTAATCTATTCTATCTATTAGGTCTTATAATTGCTGGTATAGCTACTATGATGGCTACTAAGTATAAGTCAATGATGAAAGAAATAGGTGACGTATCTAAGACATTAGAAGAAGCTTATGCTGATGGGAAGCTGACTAATAAAGAAAAGAAAAAGATTATGAAAGAAGTACTAGACGTACTTAAAAGTGTAATTAACTTGAAATGGAAAATATTCTAAGGAGTAAGATATGGCTACAACAATAGCAAATGCGACAATGACTGTCACAATAACAGAAGCTATTACTCTTAATGGTACTGCTCAAGGAGCTACTAATACTTTATCATTATCTAATATAGATGAGATTTCTAAAAGAATAGTTACTGTACCTACATCAGAGAAAAGTATAATATCTTTTCATGCCTCTGATATAGGGCCTGGGACTTTTATTGAAGGAGATGTAAGATATGTAAGAATAACTAATAAAGATGATACTAATTTTGTTATATTAAATATAGAAGGTGATGCTTCAACAGATTTTAGTGTAAGACTTGATGCTGGTGTTAGTTATATTATTGCATCAACTATAGATGGAACAGGTGTAGTAGATTATATAGATATATCTGGAGCAACATTAGAAGATATGACTACAATAAAAGCAACTGCTGATACTGCTGCATGTGACGTAGAAATTTTAGTAGCTAGCGTATAAAGGAGATAATATGCCACAAAGGGACATACGGAAGAAGAATAAGAAAGGTAGACCACCTAAGAAGAAGGGTAGGAAGAAATATAAAAAAGTAGCTTCTTATGATGGTAGAGAAGAGCTTGCAAGGAAGAGTAGAAGGAAAGGGAAAAAGCCAAAAAAGAAGAATGGATAAATGCCTAAACAAATCTGGAAGATAGATAAGTTTGAAGGTGGTATTAATGACAAAGCCGATGCCCGTGATATATTAGATTCTCAGTTTGTACAAGCTGATGGTATAGAGGTAAATAATGTAGGTAAGATTGTAATTGGTGGTGGCAAAACACCTGCCCTAGAAACTGTATCTGGAGATGAGCCTGCAAATATAGATGGAGGTGGTGGTGGTATAACATTTTCCCATGGTTATGGTTTATTTAAATTTGGTACTGATTATAGTTTAGCTGCAAGCCAAGTCCCAGCTGTAGCTGAAACAAAGTATTTAGTATTCTTTGATGATACTGATAATTTATTAAGGGGATTACAATCTACTTCATCTACTTTACATGAAGCTATGGTTGGTGATTGGTTAGATTTTAATGGTAGTGCAATATTAGATGATGCTAGTGATGGTGTAAACAAGGTAGTAGGATATTTTGCAGATGGTGCTTTTAGAATATCTGATGCTAATTTTGCTAATGCAAATGATGAGAATAAATGGATAGGTGTAGTTAAGAAAACATTATTTAATGCTACTACAGTATATAATGGGTCATCTGATGCAGTTGTTTCTATTAATAAATGGATAACAACTTCACAGAAACCAACTCCACCTTTAAATACACTTTTTACTACTAGTATAGATGTAAATCATTCTAATAGTGATAATGCTGATAGAGGTAAAGGGACATGGCATGTTACAGACCCTATGACATATTTTTATATAGATGGGAAGTCTGGGTTTAATGGCTCTTCAGGGCTGGACGTAAGTACTAATGTCCCTCAAAATGCTCATATTTGTAGTTTTGCATTTCACGACCCAAATGACACTACTTATCCAGGTAATGTCTATGATATAATACCAACTTTAGTAGATGATATTTCCTCAATTCCAGATGACCCTGATTATGATAATAATGGAGATTATACTCAAGGTCAATGGAATAGCTTTAATAGTAACTGGGGTTCCGACCATACTGCTTCAGACCTAAGCGGTGACCATAGCAGTGATTACAAAATGCATTATAATGATTATGAGAAATGGTTCCCAGTTTATATGAGAATTGAAGCTGATTCAGGTCCAGTTGCAACTTCTACACCATGGCAGGTATGGTCTACATCATCTGAGAATGAACATCTTCGATTAAGAAGAGAGGATAACAATACAGGATGGAGAGGGAAGGGGATGTTCAAGTCTAATATAAATGGAGGGTTTACAGTCCCTGGTGAAGGTAGTTTTGGTATGCAAATCTGGGGAGGAGCTGCTGGTAGAAACCAAGTTATAAGATTTTGTTATTTGCTTGAAGATGGTATTGGTACTGGAATTGGGTCTACTATTCATCAAAATAATCTAATTGGACTAGGTTCGTCTGGTAATATGTTTTTTAACTTTGATAGTACTAAATCAGCATATATAACAATAAAAAATGTTTTTGATAACATTGCTAGTATGACCCCTGATGTATGGGCAGGTACATCTACAAAAATGTTATTCAATAGTTTTTCTATAGAATTTATTAATGTTACTCAAACAATAAACCAAGGTGGTGGCAGACTAAGGCTCACAGAAAGTGGATATACAAAGAATTTTAAATGGGTCTTTAACCCAGCAGATTATTTTATGCCAGTAAATGCTAGTAAGCCATTTATTTTAGAATTAAATGCATCAGACTCAATAATTAATACCCCAGGTAAAGTAACTGGTATTATTTTTGAAATGGATGTATCATTAATAGAACAAGCTGAGGGTTGGCATCGTGAAATAGGTTTGGGTGTAAGTGATTTAATTATTGGAGATTCTGGATGTGCTCAAAATGAAAATGGATTTTCTACTGGTAATTATAAGTTTGGGATTACAAATCTTATAGATGGAGACAGCGAATCAAGTGTTGTAGATAAAGGTTCTAATGTTTTATCGTCTTCAAAATATTATGGACACTACCAAAATACTGCAGTTGCTGCATGGTTTGACCATAGAGAGGCTTCTAGTACCACTCACGATACAACTAATCTTAGTTGGGAAGCTAATTTAGCTAATTGGAGTGCTGATGAAAGAACAAAAGGTCAGAATATATATATACAAAAAACTAATTCAGATAATTGGTTTAGAGTAGGTGAATTAAGATTTGGTAATAGCTCATCAGATGGAGGTGGTCTTGATGGAGCTTTTGGTAAATTTACTATGGACACCCCATGGAAAAATGGAAACTGGACAGATAATAACCAAACATATGTTTGGAACAATACTGCTGCATCAAGTTCAGGTATACAAAGTAATGTAATGTTAATAAAAGACGCATCATTAATATGGGATTATTCTGCACTTAATGCATTTTCTGACTTATCAATTTCGTTAGAAGCTAGATTTAAAACTGCTACTCAAATGAATAGGCAAGTATATATAGGTAATATAAGTCAGGAGTCTATTAGTTATGCTGATAGAATGATTAAATCTCCAGTTAATAAATTTGATATATTCCCAAGTAAAGGCAGAGAAATAGATGTTATAGTAAAGGATGGAGACCATATAACTGCAGTAGAGGGATTTGCTGATAGGATATTACAGTTTAAAAAGAACTCTATTAATGTAATTAACTGCACTAAAGATAGTGAATTTCTTGAAACTACTATTTATAATGTTGGTGTAGAAGGACCTTGGGCTGTTATAAAGACAGATATAGGTATAGCATTTGCTAATAATAGAGGGTGTTACCTATATGATGGAGAGAAGTTTACTAACTTAATAGAAGGTAAGATTGATGATTCTGTTGGTGGTATTTGGGATACTCATGCTACTAGTAAATCTCTTATAGGTTATCAACAGCATGGAAGAAAAATATTAGTAACAGGTGGAACTAATAATGTAGATGTATATATGTTTTCATTACAAACTGGAGGATGGACTAAATCACCAGGTGCATTTACACCTGCCTCAGCATCCGCACATAATCAAACTAATTTAGTTACATTTTTTGATGGTTATATTTATTGGGTAGATGATGATGATAACAAATTATATACTTGGAGAGATAAAGTTGCTCAAGATATAACAATGATTACTAAGGATATTGATTTTGGTCATCCAGGTGTTAAGAAGAAAGTTAGTAAAGTATATGTAACATGTTCAGGGACTGCTGGTAATGTTGATTTAACATATGGTGTAAATGGTGGTACTATTGATAAAGATTTTGATGGTTCTCTTGCAGCTGGTGTTACTGCATTTACCCCTGATGATTCAACTGAATCTAATAATATATATTCTATTCAGTTAAAGATTGCTGGGACTAGTGTAAATGCAGATTTTGAAATAAATGATATTTCTATTGTATATAGAATGAAGAATATAAAGTAATGCCTAGAAATACAAGAAATTTAATTCATACTAAAGAGGTTACTACTGATAAAGGTGGTTTAGGTGTTGTTACTGATACTGATTTAAAAGAAGGTGAATCTCAAATAAGACATACTGCAGTTGGTCCTCTTAGGTATACAAAAATGGGAGGAAAGGTATATACTGAGAATATTGCAACATCTACTGGAGAACAGCAGCAAATCTCTCATGAGAATACATTAGGAGGAGGGTATGCAACTGCTGCTCCATCTCAAACTATACCTGTCCAGAATCAAACTACATTTACAGATACAGAATTTGATGTGCATGATACTGATAATGCTAGCAATATATTAAAGTTTGATTTAGGTAGTGCTGATGGAGAAAGAACACTTACAATCCCAGCAGATAGTTTTACATTGTTTGGAGCAAGCACTTCTGTTACATTATCTAATAAAGTAATGGATGGTAGTGGATGTGTATGGCAAGGTACTGATGTAGCTGTTGCTCATGGGGGTACAGGTGTTTCTACACTTGCTGATAATGCTGTTTTAACAGGGACTGGTGCTTCTGCAATTACAGCAGAATCTAATTTAACTTTTAGTGGTTCTGTATTAGCTGTTACTGGGTCTGCTACTATTAGTACTACATTAGGTGTAACTGGTATAGCTACATTTACGGCACAATCTGTTCATAATGGTGGTATGAGTACTGGTGCTTTAGTTTTAAATGATGCTTCTATAACTGATACAAGTGGTGCAATTAGCTTTGGAAATGAGAATTTATCTACTACTGGTACACTTGGAGCTGGCGTAGCAACTTTAGCTACCAACTCAACGATAGGGAATTTAACATTGGCTAATGGTTCTATTACTGATTCAAGTGGTGCTATTTCATTTGGGGATGAGAATCTAACTACTTCAGGAACATTAGGGGCAGGTGCAACAACTGTTACATCTTTAAGTGTAACTGAAGGTAATATAACTAATGTATCAGATATTGCATTAGATACTATATCGTCTGATGCAAGTACAACAGTTACTGTAACATTAGGAACTGATGCAGGCGATAATTTTATAGTAGGTAATAATAATACATTTTTAGTAAAAGGGGACACTGATAGAGTTGGCATTGGAACTACAGGCCCTGATAGAAAGTTAGATATTTTAGATGCTTCTAATCCACAGTTAAGATTAACTAATGTAGATGGTACTAAGTATGTAGATTTTCAATCAGATTCTAATGGAGACCTTACTATAAACCCTATTGGAGATGATATATTTATAGGTGGTGGTGCTAGGATTGGAACAGCAGATTATGCATCTCAAACGACAGGATGGGCTATAACTGACCCAGGTGATGCTGACTTTAGATATTTATTTGTAGATGAAATGCATGCTGAATCTTTTATAGCTGATTTAGAACAAGCTCTTGCTGGTGGACAGATAATAGCAAAGAGTGTAGCTGTTTTGCATACTGATTATTCTTTACCTGCAGCTGGTGGTAATAGTACTTTTACAGTTAAGGATTTGCCAAGTGCTCCTGGAATGCAAGTCTTTGTAGCAAATGACTGGATTAGATTTAGAATATTTTCAAGACCTTCATCTGGAAATCCAGCTCTTACTATAGCCGATGCATGGGGACAGGTGACAAGTTATAATGATAATGAGGATGGCACTCAAACTTGGACATTTACTAGACCTGCAGATGCATATGACGGTACTGCATCTGGTACTGTCCCAGCAGAGTCTATAATCTTAGACTATGGTGCCAGTGGTAATGGTTTTTATGAAGTAAATGCAATAGATGGAGCTGCAGCTGTTAACTCTCCTTACTCTCAAATAGTTACTTGGGCTGGCTCTAATGGTCCTGGTGAATCTGGTGTTCAAACAGTTAGAACTAGATTTGGGAATTTAGGAGGACTTGCAATAGGAGCTACAGGTGAATTTGGTATAGTAGCTGGTGCATCTTTAGTTGCTAATTCAGGTAATTATGTAAAGGCATCAAGTGCTGGAGTTCATCTACAGAATTGTAGCTTAGAACTTCATGATGGTTCTGCAACTACTATTAAGTTAAATCATACTCTACCTGCTTTAGGTATAGGGACTGCTGCATCTTTAACAGCTCTTCCAACAAGTAGTGAAAAGGGGTTTTGGGTAGGACAACAGGGTTCTGGAAATTATGATTTATTTATAGGAGATGAATCTAATACTAGAATGGTATTTGATGATAGTGCAGGAACATTAGCTATTTATAGCACAGATAATATATATACAACATATACTGGTTCTGCAATAGAATTTTGGGATACTACTAAGAAGATGGATATTACTGGTGGGAATATTAGTATGTATGCAGATGATGGAGAACTTGTTACTAGGTGGAATGACCAAAGCCTTCAATTTGGAGCAGATTTAACAGCTGCAACAGATGTAGATGCTATTAATATTTCTTCTGCTGGAGTTAAAATATATGGGAGTGCAAGTACAAACTATGTTAATGTTGATAGTGCTGCTGTGAGAATACAATCTAGTGCGGCAGATTATCTGACTATAGATGCTGATGGTATGGATATATATGAAAATTCTCAACTACGTGCAATATTTGGAGCAGTAACAGTTCTTGGTAGTAGCGGTGCTGCTGTAACAACTTCTAGTACGGATGATTGTGTTAGGATAGAATCTGGTACTGTATCTTTATTCCAAGATAATACTCATAAGGCAACAGTGACTTCAGATGGGTTAAAAGTATATTCTGGGCATGCTTCAAATGCTGTAGCTAGCTTTGGTGCTGATATATCATTAACTGGAGGTACAATTAGTTGTAATGATGAAGTTTATATTAGTGGAACAGATGCTACATCTACCATTACTGGTGCAAGTGCTCAAACTGTAAAAGGTGTAGTTGTAGATACAGATGGATTAAGTCCTAGTGGTAGTGCTATAAGTGGTTTTTATGTAAGTGATTCTATTGGTACAAGTGTTCATAGTTATGCATATTTAGGTCAAATATCTGAAGATGATGATGGTCAATATCGTTTGCACATGAAAGAAGGGCAGGGTGGGTTTACATCTGAGCTTATTTTAGATACTCAAGATGGGCTATCTTGCTCGAATATAGATGGTACATCTACTTATGCATTTGATGCTCGTGTTGACGGAACTCTTAGAGCTGATACATTTAGAGCTGATACATTTTCTCATCTACACTTATCAACTAGTTCTCAACAATCTGTTCGAACTGTAACAGAGGACCACCCAGATTTTGCAGGTGACGAATATACTCATACTGCTGTTCAGACATTCCTTCCAGGAGGGTTATTTATGCAGTGTGGAAAACATACTTTCAATAAAGATTCAGAGTATTCGGTATACTTTTTTGATGCATTTTCTACATTATATTCATGTACTGCTAATGTAGATAGAGGAACCCAATCAGGTACCCATCAGAAATTTTATACTTTTGAATTTGCTTTAACTGGTTTTAATGTAGATAGGGATGATGACTTATCTGGTGCAAAAGATATTTATTATACAGCAATTGGGTTAAAAGCATAGGAAATTAGCATTGTATTTTAAAATCAATATAATTAAATTTATTCTCAATAAAGGTCTATAATTATGCCAAAAGGACTCTACACAGCTTTAGGACAATCACTAGCTGCATCAAAAGCATTGAAAGGAAGGGCTGCAGCAATGGAATCTCAGAAGTCTCTTATTAAATGGGAAGGTGAGAGAGAACGAAAACAGTTTGATGAGATGCTTGCCTCTGGTGTTGAATTATTTAAAATTGGAAAGGAAATAAAAAAACACAATGAACAACAGACAAAGATAGCAAATTTTGCTGAAGAACAAGGACTTACTAAGCAGAAGGACGCTTGGTGGAAACCTGCTAAATGGGTTAATGAACAAGGAACAGAACAGACTACTGCTGATATATTAGCAAGAGGTCATTTCCAGGAGCAGGAAAATATTTCTAAATATGGTAATGACTGGACTTCATTGTCTCCAACTGAAAGGAGAAAAATGAGTCAAGTAGCTGGTGATGCTGAAAAATATAAAAAAGAGTTTTATGGGACTTATGATGAAGAGTCAGGTGAGACAACTTATGATTCCAAATATTCAACACTTTCTGGCGAAGATATGGTTAAAAATTATATGGCTCATGGCTCTTTTAAAGGTAAACGAAACATTACTCCATTTCCTACAGATGAAGAGATTAATGCGTCACAGCCAGGTGCTCTAACACCAGACCAGCAGGCTCAAGTTGATGCAGCAAATGCGAAGAAGGCAGATGCTTATCAGGAAGTACAAAGAAAATCTTTTAGGCAGATGCAATCTATGAAACGTATGGGAAATTTTGGGGGAAGAGAGACTGATATTCGTGAAGCATGGGGGAACCTTGATGAAAAAACTCACCAAGAGTTAGCTGCTAAATATGATATAGAAGTTGGGAAAGCTAATGCATGGGAAGAAAAGAGGGCTACAATGTCTAATGACCCTGATGATGAATATTTGGATATTAAATTACCTACAGATAAATTTAGTGATATGAGAAATAAAATTGATATAGGAGTTATAGAAGGTATATTTGAAAAGGGATATACTCTTGAGCAACATTGGGATAAGCAAGATAAAGCAACAGAAGCATTAAAAAATGCACCACCACCTGCCCCAGTTAGACCAGATATTCCAATAGAACCAGAAGTAGAAGATATTTCTGAAGACTTAGAAGTCCCTGATGTTGATGTATTTGCAGATACAGCCCCATACGACCCGTTAGCAGAAGAAGAAAGGGATTATTATGCTGCACAAGAAGAAGGTACTGTTGGGTGGTATGAAGAAGGTGGTGGAGGTATGGGAGAATCATCAAGAGCATTGACAGGAGAAATTTCTGAGCAGCCAGTACCTTATGATATTTGGAAGCAATGGGAATCACCTATAGGTGATGAATATGATTCAGCATCTCAGGCATTTTCTCGTCAAGTGTCTCAATCCCCATATACAAAGAGTCCGCAAAGACAAAAGGGTGTAAAAGACCAAATGAAATTATGGAAACAATACACAGGTAATCAATAATGGCAGTTTCAGATACATTAAGTACAACTGCTAGCTTTGCTTCTACAGGCTTTAATATAGGTGGACCTGTAGGAGCTGTTGTTGGTGGGGTTATAGGAGGAATATCATCTTTCTTTAGTGCTGGTAGCCAAGCTGAAGAAGCTAAAAGACTTTTAAAGAAAATTCAAGCTCAGCAGAGGGTTATTGGGAAAAGTATTTCTAAATCTGGTGAGGGGTATCAAGCTGCTTCCGCAATTGCTGAGAATCAATATGAACAGGGTAAACAAGAATTAGAAAAACAATTAGAAAGTACAACACAAGCTACTATGAGTTCGTTTGATGTTGCATCTGCAAGTAGTGGATTTGATAAGTCAGGGCAATTAGATGAGATGTTTTCAACTCAAACAGAAAATATTCAATTTGCAGAAGAAAAAGGGTTAACAAGTTTGCAAGACAAATTATATCAATCATTAGCTCAAGCAAGTACTCAGATGGCAGGGACAAGGAGTGAGGGATTAAATGCTATTACAGAGTTAGAGGCTGAGAGAGAGCAATATTCACAAATGGATACATGGCAAGAAAACTTTTTTGGGTAGGAGTATAAATTATGGCTAGTATATCACAAGCGTTAGCATCGCTAAGTGCAGGATTAAAAGAAGATAGATTATCAAAAAGAGACGATATGCAATTTGCATTAGGTCTTATGCAATTTCAGTCTGAAAGGCAATGGAGGGAAGAGGAATCTAAGAGACAACAGTTTGCTGCTAATATAACTATGCTTGAAGCTGATAATCAGAAACATAGAAAAAGGCATGCATCTCA
>Ga0098061_1001633_pt1 | contig 10832 bp, 6 predicted proteins | sample 22_taG_FD_92579 | JGI IMG/M metagenome (GOLD analysis project Ga0098061, IMG submission 92579) | Marine viral communities from the Subarctic Pacific Ocean - 22_ETSP_OMZ_AT15343 metaG | ecosystem: Environmental > Aquatic > Marine > Oceanic | place: Subarctic Pacific Ocean | collected 2015-01-20 | reverse complement strand
CTCATTCATGGCTATCGACCCACTGGTCGAAGACCCAGAGTTTGAACACGACGCTGTGGTTTCTGAACAGCTAGAACAGGCATTGCTGGCATCTATCCAGCAGCAAGCCTCCGAAGGTGTTATTCCCCCAGCCGATCTTGCTCGCATCATGGAACTGGTTTCCACGAATCAACTCGAATTGGCTGAAGCTGTGGAGAAAGTGCAGAAAGAGGCACAGGAACGGCAGGCTGAACAAGTTGACGCTGCTGCACCTGAAGCGCAACCCGGTTTGGCTGCACCAGGTATGGGAGCCGAGTCTCGATCCGTTGCTGCACCACCGAATCAACCTCCTCCAGAGATGGCCCAATTATTGGCGGCATTGTAATGCCCCGCAAAGGCAAAGGCACCAAAGTTTGGGAACCCCCCACTTGGGATTTAACCAAGATACGGGAATCTTCTGAAGAAGATCTTTTGGTGTGGCTTAAAGGAATAGCACCCCAACAGAAAGTGAAAACGTATGGCTGAAACCCCGTTCAGAGGGCAAGCCTACGGGCAGGCCAAAGAGCAAGAAGAAGCGTTAGACGCTGTGCCTATGGCCGACGTTTTGCCTGAAGCCACACGGCGTCCACCGAAACCTGGAGCGGCTGGCGGTTTTCTTCGCCCAACGGAACGTCCCGCAGAATCGGTTATGCAACCTGGTGTGCCATTAGCTGCTGAAGCTGATTTTCCCCCCATATATAACGCTAACGCTTTGAATGTTCTTTCTAACTTGTATCCGTTAGCGGACTACGGCACTACGTCTGATTCAACTCGGGAAGTAATTTCAGCGATTTCTCAACTTGCGGCTTTGTCTCGCCACAGGGTTGTCCCAAGCTAATGGGTTTGTGGGATGCTGTCAGTGATGTAGGCAAAGGCGTAGGTCGTTTCGCGGCAAGCCCTTTCTTGTCTGCTTGGCGTTTGGGTCAAACCGGTTACAAAGCAGCAAACTTTTTTGTTGACGTTGCCCAAGAAGCCGTCTACGACCACGGCCTCAGTTTCATCCCCGCAGGCAAAGAAATCGGTGTCGGCCCCGAGTGGCTTCGACTCAAAATTTCTGACGACGAATACGAAGACGGTATTTGGGGTGCTGTGTATGGTTCCGCTAACGACAACATTTTAGGGGAAGGTGGGGCAGTAGCCAAACTCATCGGTCCCCGAGGTGCTGTCGGTGAACTTATCCGGGGAGTCCCCGAATGGTTTTTGCGTGACCAAGTCCGTGGCCCCGTCCAAGGCGCAGCCAAAGGCATAGATGTCGCATATCGCTACGCCGTTCAGCGGACTCTTGGTACAGCCCTCACGGTCGCCTCTGTAGCTGACGCCCGCGGAGGGCGCTACGACTTTATGGGTGATGACTGGGGGGTGTTGCTCGACACAGAAGTCTGGGCGGATGCTTGGGATATCACGCAGAAACGCACAATAGGTCAAGCCGTCGCACATGCGTTAATGACCGCCGATATTGAAGACCCCGAACAGGTCGCTGCCACCGAACTCAGACCAGAATTTAATATCCTTTCAGGGGCATTGGATTTGAAAGCAGTTTTCAGGCTTGACCCCACGAGAACTCTCACCCCTGTAGTCCGAGGGGCGCGCTTAAAATATGGGACTAAAGGAGCGATGCTTCACGCCCAGCCGCAAACTCGGGGACGTTGGGACCCTCGCGGCGAGGGCGGCATGTTCGGCCCCGAAGGTGTGGTGGGTTCCCGCTACAAAATTAGTCCCGAGGAGTTCGTGGAAACCCCACGGGTTCAAGAGGTGTTGGACATTGTTGACGAACACGCCGCAGATCTCGATTTTTCCCGTCAACATGATCTTGGTTTCAACGGGCCGATGCCTCCACCGTTAACTATGGCTGAGACATTGCGTCGAATGCCCGACGAACGTACCGGGGTGTTAAGCCCTGACGCAGTAAAAGTGCAAACACTCGCTGGCAGAATGATGAAGGACAGACGTTTAAGTCGGTTACGGGGATGGACTCCCGAACTGGCCCAAGCGTTAGCTATAGCTCCAGATACGGTGACACGGAAGTTTGTGTTGCGGTTAGCGATGGGGGACAGAGTAGCCAGAGAAGCAGTTGAACAAGCCATGCGGGTTTGGGTGGAAAGCCAAACATCAGCCAGCAGCGCTTTGCGTACCATTAAAGGACTTCAAGACGACTTAGCTGCCGGGACGGACGCCACCACGATTGCTGGTTTGGAAGCCGGGTTGAATGGGGCAGCGCAGCAAGCCATCAGAGAACTTATAGAACTCAACCCCGCTAACGCCGGTTCCCTATTCCAAGTTGCTTACGCAATGGGACACAACCAAATGGGGGCTTTAGCTCGTAAGGCTGACGACACCCTCCGAGCGGACATACCTATTGACGTGTACGACGCCGCGGGGGACGCCACTCTCCTAACAGCCGCAAACGACTTTGTGTTAGCGGGCCTATTCAGCGAATCGTTAGGTGTCAACCGGACCTTATTCTCCACTTTGCATGAAGCCCCAGCTATCGCCGTTCGACGCACCCTTGGCTACAACGTGATGAACGTCATCGAACCCATCCCTTTCGCTGGGCCAGCAGCGCGCCGCATCATTGAAGTGACCAGGGAAGTTGTCGCTGATCACATCATGGACTTCAGAAACGTGGATCAAGCAGCCCACAACTGGCGAGCCATGATACGGGAAGCTGCCGGAGCCGAAAACGGTCAACTTTTGCCGTTAGCGATGAAGAAACTCAAAATCGAGGGGGACGCTGACACTCTCATAGGGATGTGGCAAACCAAAACATTGTCGCAACGCAAACAGTTTTTTTATGATGTTCGTGACGCTATGGCTGACGCCTACGTCCAAAATTTTAGTAGCAAAATTGATCCGAAGTTGTTGCAACGAGCCAAAGAGTTCGCGGAAGACACAGGGTTGCCTGAAGAAAGGTACATCAACTTTTTGTTGTTTAACATCAAAGGCCGCGTTTCTGATGCCGAAAAGATGTTACGAGCTAAGGGTGCTACATCGAGGGAGTTCGCCACAGGTAAGGGCGTAGTTATCGACGGTCAAAGCGCTATGGGGACTTCTTACCGCCGAAATGTTCCTATCATGCCTGCCCATTTAGCGGAAAGCGCTGTTATCCCCCGATACAGCTACCTCAAAAATTTGGAACCCAAAAGTGCGTTAACTAACGGGGCGCGATTTGTTAACGGGTACCTAGATCTGGCGATGTCGCAATGGAAAAAAAGTGTGCTGTTGCGTCCCGGCTGGCCCCTCCGAGTTTTAACTGACGAAGAACTGCGTGCCATTTCGGCTGTCGGTTTAGAAAGCCAACTTGTCGGTTTCAAACAAGGGCTTTTGGATTACCGCACAGAATTAACTCGACGGCGAGGCATTGACGTAACAACCCCTTCCATAGAGAAACTGGTGGCTCGTTTACAAGACGACATAGACCAGGGAATAGTTGAGTTACCCGGTGGAGGCACAAATGCTTCTGCTCTACCAGCGGATGAGTTGTTTGACGTTTTGGGTCCAGAAGTCATAAACGAAGTTTTTGAAGCTACGACGAAAGAACTCCTCGAAGCAAACAATCGTGCGAGGCGAATCGGTCTGGGGGTCGGGGGTGCCTTCATGGGAGGTCCGGCGGGTCTTTTGGCGACCGCTGGGTTGTATGGTCGTGTTAGCCGCAAAACAGTTCAGACTGCTGCTGTTAGAGAAGCCGCCGAGTATTTCGGTTTCCAAATTCGAGAAGTTTCAGTTCGCCAGTTAGAAGGAATAATTGACGACATCAAAGTGAGTGTCAGCGAAGGACGGTTGAGTCCTGAGGCAGCAGCCACGGAAATCACGAACCTGCGTCACGCCACCGATCTTCTCGAAATGCGGGCAATCAGTGTGGATGAAGCTATGGATTTGCTTCACCCACGAATGAGCGCAGATTATGAGCAACTCCTCACGAACTTTGACCGTACCGGTTTACTCATGCACGACGCCGGTTACCAAGGGTTCATGCTTGGTCCCCACGGAGCGAAAAACGTTTTCGGCAACGATCCTTTTGAAATAATGATGAGCCGTAACGCTGCTTCCTCTGACGGAGGGCGACGAGCGTTAGTGCAATCGGCTGGCGATCAAAGAGCCTTTGCGTTAGCTCAAGAATATGGTTCCCCCCAAGCGTACCAAGTGTTTCATTTCCGTAACCCCGACCAGGCAGGGCCGTTCGCAGCGAGATGGGATGACACTGTCAACAAACAGTGGACCCCGACCGGTGGTGTGGGAGTAGACGAATGGGTCGGCACTTTCCAAACATACATAAAGAATGTGTGGAGGTTAACTGACGACGAAATGGTCGCATGGTTGGAAGCTCAACGAGGAACCGAATTTGCGAGAGCGTTCCCTTGGCATTACCTAGACGACGCTGGAGAAGCATCAACCGCTAATTTGCGTCGCTGGGTGGAAGCCACTCGCACGGAAATGGATTCCATTTTGCCTCGCCTGGATGATGGCAACTGGGGTAGCGACTTTATACCGACCCCTCGGGCGGTAGAAGCGTTCAACGTCTTAAGGGAACGAGCTTCGAGAGGTGAAAGACTTTCATGGAATAAAGACATTTTGCCTGAGCTTGAACAGATACGAGTTGAAACCGCAGACAGCCTTTTCGGTGATGAACTTGTGAATGTTCACGAAGTCATCGAACGAATTAATGGGGGCATGGGGACTGCCGAAGTTCCCAATAACTTCGGTCAAATTGTTAGCCATTCCGGCATTGGGCAAGACCTAGCAACCGGACATATCGGCAATAGGTTCATGGGTTGGGTTGACGAAACCATGTATAAAATGGGGACTGCTTCAGTAAATCATCTTTCCCGAAACCCTCTTTGGAAAGCCCTGTACGAAACACATGGGGCACGCCGAGTGCAACCGTTCCGCAACGCAGACGGCTCCTACTCCCTGACTCGGAAACAACATGCGGATGCGATGCAGGCCGCTAAACGAGAAGCCCTCAAAGATATGCGTGAACTTCTCTACGAACTTGGGAAAAGAACTCGGTTTCAAGAAATCGTCGGGAACCTTTCACCGTTCTTCGGAGCGTACCAAGAAGTCATCAGCAAATGGGCGGGCATAGCTGTCCGCAACCCCGTGTACGTCGCACGAGGTACCCGTTACTACCAGATGGCTAACGACGAAGACAACCGCATCCACCTGGACTTCAGTGATTGGGCAGAAAACGATGTCGTTGGGAAAGCTATGGGTAAAGGCATCCCCGGCATGGGTTGGGTGCAGCCGTTACTCGAAAACCAAGTGGTAACCATGAACCCCGGTTCCATAATGATTTGGAACGCCAGCCCCGGCTTAAACCCTGGAGCGAACTTCACTTTAGGCGAGTTGGTTATAAGGAAACCCGAGATTGGGGAAATGATCCAGTTTCTCCAACCCTACGGGTCTTCGGAAGCAACCACGGCGTGGCGACGGGCGATAGAGAACGCTGAACCCACCATTCTGCGGCGACTCCCCGTTGAAGGGTCAACTAACTACGACAAGATGGTGGGCCTCGTAACTCAAGATCTGATGGGGGAATACATCCGTCAAGGGATTTTTGTTACTGAAGAAAACCTTAGCTCTATCGGCTACGAGTTCACTAAAGAAGTAGAAAGCCGAGTGAAGCAGATAATGGCGGTTCACGCTGTAGCGGGTGCAGCGTTACCCGTCAGCATTAGTGTCACTTCTCCCGACTACAAAATCATGGAAGGGTACCGCAAAGTTCAGGCCGCCAAAGGGTTTGAACAAGCTGTTATCTGGTTGTTGAACAATCACCCCGAGTATTGGCATATCACCCGGCGACGCACCCAGTTGAGGGAAGGTGTCGCTGCGGTCACTAGAGAAGGCAGCCGTCGCAAAGAACAGCACGAAAATTATGCCAACAGGAATCCTCTAGTTGGTGACTTTGTTTTAGGTGAAATAGGGGCAGAGGATTCCACCAGCACCTTCTCCTATTTTGCGTACTCAGCGGCAATAGCGCAAGGGAACCTTGAAAGGCCCGATGCGTTAGAAACATTGAAGACGACAGCGACTTCTGTGGGATGGGTGGAATATCGTGCCCGCATGGAACCCATTGACGCCGAACTTTTGAGGAAGTTCGAGGCCGGTGAAACAAGATCCCTCAGTCTCAACGCTAAAGGCAACGAAACTGAAAGGGCGGAACGCAACGCGATTATTAACGACTTAAAACGCAAATACCCGTACTGGTACAACGCCTACAACAGCTCCGGGGGTCAAGAAGTTATACGGGGTGTGCTGGTTTCGTTTACCGAGATGGTGAACGACCATTGGGACGAATTTGATTACCGTCCAGAGTTGGAATACATCCGCGAGTATTTGGATGTGCGATGGAAAATTCAGCAAGAGTTAAAGAGTCGCCCCAATACGAGTTTGCGAAATAGCGATAACATTGATTTGTATAACGACTGGAAAGAGTACCACATTAAGTGGGGTCAAAACCCGACGTTTAATGCGGTGCTGCTTCGTTATTTCAACAATGATTTCATTAGTCCAGATAGTTGGATAGATACCGCTCCTAAAGGTTTAGGTTAGAAAATGGCAGCAGTAACAGCGGAACAAATAGAAAAAGCTGACGACGACGGTCGTAAAACCATGTTGGAGGGGCTGCTTATCAGCCTAAATGCGGTAGACGCTATCAGCGACGAAGTTCTGAACCAAGAACTTTACGATGAGGGTAAAGCAACATGGGAAGCGTTGATTGAGGACGAAGACTGGGAGGGCGCAGCAGCATTCCTGGCGACGAACACTCCAACCCCCGAGTTGGAAGGTACGAATGTTGGGACACAAACAGTCCGAACGGACACCGGTGAAGATGTGTTGTTGGGGATTATCCGCGATCCGTTAGATGTCGCAATCGAAGACCTCGAAGGCGCTGACCGGGCGCTATTCGGAGGGTTCGTTGAACCACCGGAGGATTACCGGGAAAGCGATTATCTGGAATGGTTGCAAGGAATTTCGGAAGGGGACAAAGACCGTTTAGCTCAAGCCCTATTCGTTCAGGGGTATTACGACGGGTTCAACATCACTGATCTTGATGACATCAACGACCCCACCTATTTCGCTAATGCCATACGAGGCGCTGTGGAAAACGCCGCAACCGCCGCCGAGATATTCGGTCCCAACTTAGGACTGTCGGCTGTCCCCACGTTAGAAGAAGGAGGCCGTTTCGCTGATGTCAGCCAAGAAGACTTTGAACAAGCGAAACGAGAGTTCCTGAGAGACAGCGGCCCCACCTACTATCCCACCAGTTATCTGAAAGCGAAGGGACAACAGGTAGCTCAACAAACATTGGGTAGGAACTTTAACCGCAGAGAACTTCAACAGTATGTGCTGATGGCTAACACACTTTTGGACGACCAAAGCGATCCTGCTCGTTTGCGTAACGAACAAATTGACTTAACTGGAGCTGGGGTAGAGTTCGCTACATCGTTGGATCGAGAAGGAGCGCAGGCTAAAGGAATCGGGGATTTGATGTCCACGGTAGACAAGGTACTCGGGTTATGACAATCTCAATTTCAACGCTGGCAAAAGCTCTCGAAGAACGAGGGTTCACCCCTGAACAAATCCTCAACTTCGTTGCCATAGCACGAGGCGAATCCAGCTATCTTTTTGAAGCAGTTAACCGTCACCAGGAAGGTGGGGATGAGGGGGATGATTCGTGGGGTCTTTTCCAAATCAACTTTACGTCCAGCGCTGCGGGGGAACAGCGAGCTAAAGAACTTGGCATACCCACTAAAGCTGACGGTTTGCCTACGGTGGCTGGGTTAGCCAAATATTTTGGGTTGACTCGCACAAAAAACGAGGACGGTTCGTATACATATAAGCCACGGAAAGACATTTCTGAAGCGGAGTTACTTAAACGTAATCTTGATGCTTTAGAGATGATGTGGAACGGTGAAGATTATGCGGCTTGGTCCGTTCACCCCGACAACGCCAGATTTGACGAAAATCAACGGGCGCAAGAATTGTGGTATGGGACTGATGACACGCAAGGCCATCTCGATTTTGTTGAAGACTCTTTATTTGACGAGTACGGGGAACTCTTGGAAGGTACCCCGGCGGTCTTTGATCCAGGTGAACAACCAGAAGATTCAGCCAATAGGGGGGGCGCTGATGTTGAGCAATGGCCCGATATTCAAAACCCTGTGGAACCTGGTCGTGTCGCGGGGGAAGAAGACGGGGACACGCGGCGTGAAGATGAACGGGTAGAACGTGAAGACAGAATAGAATTTAATCGGCAAGCTCCCGATGTTGAGTGGGATTTCCCTCTCCGTGAACCTGATTTCAAAATACCGGGTGTTTTGACTGACGAAATGGTTAACGCCTTATACGAGCAGTACGGAAGTGCCGACTATTTCATGGGTCGAGAAGATATGCGTATCTTTATCGGTATCGACGGCAAACCCATAGAGCGTCAAACGATGGAAGGTGGGATACTCGTCGAACCTGGCATGAACGCTTTACTTTATGCACAGGTGATGGGGTACACCTCTGAAAGACAACTGAAAAGCGTTTTTGAGCAAACTAAGTGGTATCAGGAACGTACAGCGACAATGCGAAAGTTCGATGTCAAATGGCATGAACTGGGGGGCGCTGGTTGGCAACAAGGCGACGAATGGTCGATTGACCAAGAGGAGTATTTAGAGACTCAGGGTGACGAGTTAGCAAAGATGGCTGCCCGTTTGGGACTCGACATTGAAGACGAAGCTGTCAAAAAAATGTTGCGAGATATGTCTTACCGTTCGATGCGGTTAGGTATGAACACGCAAGACAAGAAAGAGGCATTGTATTCGTCGTTGCAAAACGGGTTAGACCCTGATCGTAACCCCGGTTTGATTGAGGGATTCGAGGCAGAAGTAGCGGTGTTAGAAAATAAGTGGATGGTTGACTTGTCTGGGGAAGCCGCAACGGAATTAGCGAAACGCCTCTATTTCGCTGACGATTACGACACTGAAAAAGATTTAATTAACGACCAGATGAGGGAACAAGCCCGCAATATGTATCCGACGTTGGTCAACTTGATTGATGCCGGTTACAACCCTCAAACCTATTTTCAGCCTTACAAAAACAAGGGTGAAGCTATTTTGGAACGTCCCTTGGATTTCTTGGCTGGGGATAACGATATGTTCCTTCAAATAGCTACAGGTGGCGTAGGAGAAGGCGGCCTGCAAAACCCGATGGCGTTGGGTAACGCTGGAGATTATTTCCGTAGCCGCGACGAGTGGCGTTACACGAACAATGCTAGCGATGTGGCTTACGACATAGCGCAAGAAGTCATAACCATGTTCGGTGGTTTGGGTGGGCAGGCTCGCACTTCTGGGTCGTTCAGCGGTTACACAGGCCAGTTTGCTTAGGAGTAGATGTTATGGCTGATATTGAAGATTTTTCGTGGATTGAAAATTTAGAAGATCGACAAACTCGTAACGAGCCTGAATATGTTGAGCGGGTTGCAGACGCTCTTGCTTCAGAAGAAATTGTTGTTGATCCTGCAACTGTAATGCCTTCAGATCAAGAAGAAGATGCTTACGGCCAGATGAAGTATCTTCAAGATGAAAACGGGGCGTGGTATAACAACTCTGAATTTTATGTAATGCCTATTGTCCCTAGCGATTTTGGGACAGAAGATAGTTTGGGGAATCCAAAGTATCTTATGGATGTAGACGCAAGAGGAAACCAGATCTATATAGATAACCCCGCTTACAACAGCGGGCGTAAACCGGACACTAAACCGGGCACTACACCCGGAACAGGCACCGACGCTGCCGGTACCGCTACCGGTAAAGAAGATGCTTTTGCGGTAGTAGACGACCTTGTTAGATCATACGGATTAGACCAAAGCATTGCCGATTTCATTAAAGGACAAATGACCACGGCGCAGTCTCGAACTGCTATCGCCATGAAAATCAGGGAACAACCGGCCTACCACCTTCGTTTCCCTGCCATGCAAGCTCGCATTGACGCAGGGTTGCCTGCGTTAACTGAAAACGAATACATGGCTTTGGAAACCGATTACCGGTCAGCGATGCAAGCCGCTGATCTACCAGAAAATTTCAGTGATGGCCCTGAAGATTTCGCTGCGTTGATCGCCGGGGATGTGTCGGTCGCAGAACTTCAGTCACGGGTTGCTTTAGCCGAACAATCAGTAGACCAGGCGAACCAAGACACAATTACTCAACTTCAAACTTGGTATGACCTTCCGAAAGGGTCGTTGGTGGCTTATTTCCTTGACCCCGATGCAGCTAAAAACGTTTTCGAGCAGAACCGTCGCATGGAAGCCGCCGGGTTATCTGCGGGAGCGATGCGTGCTATCGGCCCAAGCAGCCCCCTCGCAAAGAGCACCGCTGAAAGGTTACAGCGTGAAGGTGTGGCACAAAGCCAGTTGATTCAACGTCTGAGCGAACGCCGCGGTTTAACCACAGAGTTGTTGGTGGGTGAAGCCTTAACAGCAGACACTTTAGCTCTTGGAGATTTTGGGGTGAGTGGTGAAGCCACGGCCCGTGTGCGTCGGGGAGCCGCCGCGAGAACCGCCGCGTTCCAAGGTGAGGGAGGGGCGCTCACCACCGCTCAAGGTATTACAGGTTTGGGTGCTGCACAGTAACCACTGGATTCCCCAGACTCGGTTATGTATAGTGGAAAGCGTTGATCGGCCCCACGTTGGGCGAGCTGTTTGGCACCCCCTCCATCTCCAGTTCCACCGCTGGGATGCGTACCAGGATAGGTGAGTGACATATGACAGATTCCGACTCCACTTTCGGTGAAGAAGGTTCTGACAGCCCAACCGAGTCGAAACCGAATTG